>MTBK01223996.1_pt1 | contig 60236 bp, 54 predicted proteins | sample 1535981 | NCBI WGS metagenome assembly MTBK01 (sample SAMN06109225, study PRJNA356200) | anaerobic digester metagenome | isolation source: biogas reactors fed with pig manure or primary and secondary sludge | place: Spain | collected 2016-06-30
GCCGCCCGCATTGGCTTCGGACTCCGCGTGCCGGATGAACGTCAGGGTGATGTTGCGCTGCTCTGCGGCGGTGTTGGAGCCGCAGGCGGCGAGCAGGACCGCGGCGAGCGTCACCGAGACGGCAGCGCGGAGGTATCGGGCCGGAGAAGCGTTCATAGCAGTTAAGGGTGCACTCTCCGCGGCTTCGGCGGGGGAGAATTCACCCACGAGTGCGACGATGGAAATCCGGATCCACTTTTTCAGCCACTTTCCCTAGGAGTTCGGCATGCCAATCGACCCCTCGGCCGTCGGTGCGGTGACCGAACCCCGGATCTATGAGTGGACCGACCGCGACACCCTGCTCTACGCCCTCGGGGTCGGTGCCGGGACGGGCGATCTGGCGTTCACCACCGAGAACAGCCACGACCTCCCGCAGCAGGTGCTGCCGACCTTCGCGGTGATCTGCTGCATGGGCTTCGCCGCCGCACCGCTGGTCGGATCGTTCAACTGGGGAAAGCTGCTGCACGGCTCGCAGGAGATCCGGCTCTCGGCCCCGCTGCCGGCGGCCGGCGCACTGTCGGTGGTCGCGGAGGTGGCCGACATCCAGGACAAGGGTGAGGGCAAGAACGCCATCATCATGCTGCGCGCCAAGGGCAGCGACCCGGCCACCGGCGAGCCGATCGCCGAGACGCTGACCACGCTGGTGATCCGGGGCGACGGCGGGTTCGGCGGTCAGCCGGGTCAGCGGGCGGCGGCCCCGGAGTTCCCCGACCGTGAGCCCGACGCCCGTATCGCCCTGCCGACCCGGGAGGACCAGGCTCTGCTCTACCGGCTGTCCGGGGATCGCAACCCGCTGCACAGCGATCCGTGGTTCGCCCGCGAGATGGCCGGTTTCGAGAAGCCGATCCTGCACGGGCTGTGCACCTACGGTTTCGCCGGCCGGGCCCTGCTGGCTGAGTTGGCCGGTGGTGAGGCTTCGAGGCTCACCGCGATGAGCGCACGGTTCTCCTCGCCGGTCTTCCCCGGCGAGACGCTGACCACCTCGATCTGGCGCACCGCGCCCGGTCGGGCGGTCTACCGCACCGAGGCCAGCGGGCCCGACGGTGCCACCACCCGCGTCGTGCTCGACGACGGCGCTGCCCAGTACACGGACTAGCCGAGTTCGTCGACTAGTTAGGCGACCACTCCGCCGACCAGGTGGCCGATGGCGAAGGTGATCGCCATCGCCAGTGCGCCGCCGACCGTGACGCGCATGATCGCCCGGCGCGGATCGGCCCCGCCCAGACGGGCGCTGGCCCAGCCGGTGATGACCAGCGCCAGCATCACGGATACGAACGTGATCCAGATCCGACTCGCGGGCGGCGGCAACAGGATTGCCAATAGCGGGAGCAGTGCGCCGACGGTGAAGGCGATCGCCGATGAGAACGCGGCCTGCCAGGGATTGGTGAGAGCGTCCGGGTCGATGCCGAGTTCGGCGTCGATGTGGGCGGCGAACGCGTCGTGCTCGGTGAGTTCTTTGGCCACCGTCTCGGCCGTCTCCGTCGAGAGGCCCTTGGCTTTGTAGAGCCCGACGAGTTCGGCGAACTCGGTCTCGGGCTCCTCGACGAGTTCCCGACGCTCCTTGGCCAGCAGCGCCCTCTCGGTATCGCGCTGGGTGCTCACCGACACGTACTCACCGACCGCCATCGACAGCGCGCCGGCGGCCAAGCCGGCAATCCCGGCGGTGAAGATCGGCCCACGATCGAGAGTGGCGGCGGCGACACCGACAACGATGCCGGCCGTCGAGACGATGCCGTCATTGGCGCCGAGCACCCCGGCGCGTAGCCAGTTCAGCTTGCCGCCGATCCCGGCGACGTGGGGTTCGGCGGGGTGGGTGTCTGCGTTTGATGCCATCCGGTCAGCCTAAGCCTCTGGTTGCTAGAACATATGTTCGATAATATGCCCGGGTGGGATGGAATGACGGTCCGCCGACCTGGTCGGAGATGGAACGGGTGCTCAACAGCCGCCCACCGTTGGCCCAACCGCCCACAGATCGGGATGACCCTCCGGTCCGGACCGGCCGCCGTTCGGCCGTGGCTTACGCCGAGTTGCACACCCATTCGGCCTACAGCTTCCTCGACGGGGCCAGCACCCCCGAGGAACTCGTCGAGGAGGCCGCCCGGCTGGACCTGCGCGCGATCGCGCTGACCGACCACGACGGCCTCTACGGGGTGGTGCGCTTCGCCGAGGCGGCCGCCGACCTCGGCATGGCGACCGTCTTCGGCGCCGAGTTGTCGCTTTCCAATACGCCCCGGACCGAAGACCCCGATCCGCCCGGCCCACACCTGCTCGTGCTGGCTCACGGGCCGGAGGGTTATCGGCGGCTGTCCCGCCAGCTCGGCGCCGCGCACCTGGCCGGCGGGGAGAAAGGCAGGCCGCGCTATGACTTGGACGCGCTCACCGAAGCCGCCGGCGGACACTGGCACATCCTGACTGGATGCCGCAAAGGGCATGTGCGCCAAGCACTCTCGTCAGGTGGACCGGACGCCGCAGCTCGCGCGCTGGCCGATCTGGTGGACCGGTTCGGCCCGGACCGGGTCAGCGTCGAGCTGACCCATCACGGTCATCCGCTCGATGACGAACGCAACGCCGCGCTGGCGGATCTGGCACCCAGGTTCGGCGTCGGCGTCATCGCCAGCACCGCCGCCCACTTCGCCACACCCCAGCGCGGCCGGCTGGCGGCGGCCATGGCATCCATCCGGGCCCGGCAGTCCCTGGACTCCGCGGCCGGCTGGCTGGCGCCGCTGGGCGGCTCGCATCTTCGCTCCGGAGAGGAGATGGCACGGTTGTTCGCCCAGCGTCCGGAGGTCGTCACCGCGGCCGCCGATCTCGGTGAGCAGTGCGCCTTCGAGCTGGCGCTGATCGCCCCGAAGCTGCCGCCCTTCGACACCCCCGAGGGCCACACCGAGGACAGCTGGTTGCGTGAGCTGGTGATGGCCGGGGCAGCCCGCCGGTACGGACCGCGGGCCGGCGCCGCGGCGGCCTACGCGCAGATCGAGCGGGAACTCGCGGTGATCGCCCAGCTGAATTTCCCGGGCTATTTCCTGGTGGTGCACGACATCACCCAGTTCTGCCGACGCAACGACATCCTCTGCCAGGGCAGGGGATCGGCGGCCAACTCCGCGGTCTGTTACGCCCTCGGGGTCACCGCCGTCGACCCGGTGGCCAACGGCTTGCTGTTCGAACGGTTCCTCTCCCCGGCGCGTGACGGGCCGCCCGATATCGACATCGACATCGAGTCGGATCTGCGCGAGCAGGTCATCCAGTACGTCTACGGCCGGTACGGCCGCGATTACGCCGCACAGGTGGCCAACGTGATCACCTACCGCGGCCGCAGTGCAGTGCGTGACATGGCCCGTGCGCTGGGCTTCTCGCAGGGACAGCAGGACGCTTGGAGCAAGTGTCCCGACGATGCCCCCGAGTCGGTGCTCGATCTGGCCGCACAGATCAAACACCTGCCCCGCCATATGGGCATCCATTCCGGCGGCATGGTGATCTGCGACCGTCCGATCGCCGACGTCTGCCCTGTGGAGTGGGCCCGGATGCCGGGCCGCAGCGTGCTGCAGTGGGACAAAGATGACTGTGCCGCAATCGGTTTGGTGAAGTTCGATCTGCTCGGCCTGGGCATGCTCTCGGCCCTGCACTACGCGATCGACCTGGTCGCCGAACACAAGGGCATCGAGGTGGACCTCGCCCATCTGGATCTGTCCGACGACTCGGTCTACGAGATGTTGCGGCGCGCCGACTCGGTCGGGGTGTTCCAGGTGGAGTCGCGCGCCCAGATGGCAACTTTGCCCAGGCTCAAACCCCGGGTTTTCTACGACCTCGTGGTCGAGGTCGCGCTGATCCGCCCCGGACCCATCCAGGGCGGATCGGTGCACCCCTACATCAAGCGCCGCAACGGTCTTGAACCCGTCGTCTACGACCATCCGTCGATGGAACCGGCATTGCGAAAGACGTTGGGCGTACCGCTGTTCCAGGAACAGCTCATGCAGGTCGCGGTGGACGTCGCCGGGTTCTCACCGGCCGAGGCCGACCAGTTGCGCCGTGCGATGGGATCCAAACGTTCCACCGAGAAGATGCGCCGGCTGCGGGACAGGTTCTATGCCGGGATGGCGCAACTGCACGGCATCACCGGTGAGGTCGCCGACCGGATCTACGAGAAACTGGAGGCGTTCGCCAATTTCGGCTTCCCGGAAAGCCATTCGCTGTCCTTCGCTTCGCTGGTCTACTACTCGTCCTGGTTCAAGCTGTACCACCCGGCGGCGTTCTGCGCGGCGTTGCTGCGGGCCCAGCCGATGGGCTTCTACTCGCCGCAGTCCCTGGTCGCCGATGCCCGCCGGCACGGCGTGATGGTGCACGGGCCGGACGTGAATGCCAGCCTGGCGCACGCCACCTTGGAGAACGACGGTCTCGACGTCCGGTTGGGGCTGGGGGCGATCCGTCACATCGGCGACGATCTGGCCCGGCGCATCGTCGCCGAACGTAGTGCGGGAGGGCCGTACGACTCACTGCTCGATCTCACCGGCCGGGTGCGGCTGTCGGTGCCGCAGACCGAATCGCTGGCCACCGCCGGGGCGCTGGGCTGCTTCGCCGTCAGCCGCCGGGAGGCGCTGTGGGCCGCCGGGGCTGCCGCCGCCGAACGGCCCGACCGGCTGCCCGGGGTGGGGTCCTGCTCGACGGTCCCGGCGCTGCCCGGCATGACCGAGGTGGAGTTGGCCGCCGCCGACGTGTGGGCCACCGGGATATCCCCGGACAGTTTTCCGACCCAGTTTCTGCGCGCGGACCTCGACGCACTGGGGGTCGTCCCGGCCGAACGGCTGCTGGGAGTCCCCGACGGCAGCCGGGTCCTGATCGCCGGCGCGGTGACCCATCGGCAGCGGCCGGCCACTGCCCGCGGGGTGACGTTCATGAACATCGAGGACGAGACCGGGATGGTCAATGTGCTGTGCACACCGGGGGTGTGGACCCGGCACCGCAAACTCGCGCAGACCGCCACAGCACTGCTCATCCGCGGTCAGGTGCAGAACGCCACCGGGGCGGTGACGGTGGTGGCCGAACGGATCGGGCCGATCAGCTTGAGCGTCGGTTCCCGTTCCCGCGACTTCCGCTGAGCGAAACTGATATTCGACTGAGAATTGGCACAATTAATCCCATCAATGTGCGACCCGGGCCCGAATGACTGGCACTAACCCGCTGTGAGGACTTACTTTCGGCTCACTGGTTAACACCACCACCACAATGGGAGTCCGACATGATGACTGAGGCTGAAGTCCAACTGGTCACCTACGTCGAGGCAGTCATGCGTCAGCGTGGCTATCCCGACCTGGCCAACATGCTCAACGGTGTCGTCGACAACCAGCTCGAGCGGCGGGCCAGCATCGGCCTGCGCCCCGCTGTCTGAAGCGCGCTGTAGCCGGGCCCGCGCGGGCCGTCGTAGTCTCCTGGCATGACTTTGAACCTCACTGCCGATGAAGTCCTGACCACCACCCGTTCGGTTCGCAAGCGTCTCGACTTCGACAAGCCGGTACCGCACGAAATCCTGATGGAATGCCTCGACATCGCACTGCAGGCCCCCACCGGATCCAACGCCCAGGGCTGGCAGTGGATGTTCGTCGAGGATCCCGCCAAGAAGAAGGCCCTGGCCGAGATCTACCGTGCGATGGGCACGCCCTATCTGGATATGGCCCCGCCGGTGCGCGGCGACATCCGGGACCAGCAGGTAGGCGCCGTCGTGGACTCGGCGAAGTACCTGAACCTGAACATGGAGAAGGCTCCGGTCATGCTGATCCCCCTCTTGGAGGGGCGTCCGGAGGGTGTCGACGCCGGGATGCAGGCCTCGTTCTGGGGGTCGATCCTGCCGGCGGTGTGGAGTTTCATGCTGGCCCTGCGCGAGCGCGGTATCGGTACGGCGTGGACCACGCTGCACCTGATCGGCGACGGTGAGAAGAAGGCCGCCGACCTGCTCGGCATTCCCTACGAGCAGTACACCCAGGCCGGGCTGTTCCCGATCGCCTACACCAAGGGCACCGATTTCAAGCTGGCCAAGCGGCTGCCCGCCGAGCAGCTGACCCATTGGGACAGTTGGTAATTCAGGTGGCTCAGACGGCGCCGTCGAAGCCGTGCTGGCGCCAGGCCTCGTAGGCGGCCACCGCCGCAGCGTTGGACAGGTTCAGTGACCGGCGTCCGGACAGCATCGGGATGCGCACCTGCCCGGTGATGTGCGGATCGGCCAGAGTGGCCTCGTCCAGGCCGGTGGGTTCCGGACCGAACATCAGGACGTCGCCGGGTTCATAGTCGATATCGGTGTATGACCGGTCGGCGTGTGCAGTGAACGCGAACACCCGCGCCGGACCCAGTGCGGCCCAGGCGTCGTCGAGAGACTGATGCACCGTCACCGACGCGAGGTCGTGGTAGTCCAAGCCGGCCCGGCGCAGCTTGGGTTCGGACAGGTCGAATCCCAACGGTTCAACCAGATGCAGTTCGCACCCGGTGGCGGCCACCATCCGGATCGCATTGCCGGTGTTCGGCGCGATGCGGGGGGAGAAGAACAGGATCCGGAACACGGGCCAGTTCTACTTGCCGCCCTTGAGCCGGATCTTGAAGCGCACCAGGGTCAGATACGCCACGCTCAGCCCGGCCAGCATCGCCATGTCGAACCACCAGACCGGCGCCCGGTGTTCCCACCAGTGGTCCTTGGGTGTCAGCGGCCCGGGAACGAGATTGATCAGGTCGACTGTCGACGCCGAGGCGGCGAAGCCCCATCGGGCCGGGGTCAGCCAGGAGAGCTGGTCGAGGACCAGCCGGTTGGTCACCGGGATCATCCCGCCGGAGAACACCAACTGGCTCATGATCGCCACCACCAGCAGCGGCATGATCTGCTCGTTGGACTTCGCCAGCGCCGAGAGCAGCAGGCCGAGGTTGGCCGAGGCCACACAGGCGGCGGCGATGTCGACAAACAGTTCCAGCCCGGGCTTCCCGAGGGCAACAGCGCCCTGGGTCGGTCCGCCCTTGCCCCACAACACGATTGCCGTCACGATCGCCGACTGCGCCACCGCGAACGTGGTGTAGACGCACACCTTGGCCAGCAGGTAGGCCGTCGTCGACAAACCGACCGCCTGTTCGCGGCGGAAGATCGGCCGCTCACCGATCAGATCGCGGATGGTCAGCGCGGTGCCCATGAAGATCGCGCCGACGTTGAGCAGAACCAGGATCTGCCCCGGCTCGTTGGGGGCATCGCCCATCGGATCGGGGATGCCGAAACCCGAGGTTCCGGGCACGGCCAGTGACAGCACGCCCATGATGAACGGCAACAGCGCCAGGAAGATGAAGTAGCCGCGGTCGGAGATGATCAGCCGGGTCTGGCGGCGCACGATCGTGGAGAACTGCCGCCGCAGACTCGTGTGCACCGGCTCGCCGATATCCGACGGCGCCTCCATCGGTGGCGCCGGCGGTTGCGGTCCGGTCAGCGCGAGATAGCGGTCGTTGGCGCCCTGCGGGTCACCGGCGACGTTGCTGAAGATGTCGGCCCAGTTGGTGGTGCCCATTGCCGCCCCGATCTGGGCGGGCGGGCCGCAGAACGCCGTCTTGCCGCCCGGCGCCAGCAGCAGCACCTGGTCGCACACGTCGAGGTAGGTCAGCGAGTGGGTGACCACCAGCACCACGCGGCCGGCGTCGGCGAGGTCGCGCAGCATGGTCATCACCTGCCGGTCCAGCGCCGGGTCAAGGCCCGAGGTGGGTTCGTCGAGGATCAGCAGCGACGGCCCGGTCAGCAGTTCCAGGGCCACCGAGGCGCGCTTGCGCTGGCCGCCGGAGAGCTTGTCGACCCGGGTGTTGGCGTGCTGGGTCATCTCCAACTCCGACAGCACCTGCTCGACGACGGCCTGCCGGTCCTCCTTGGTGGTGTCCGGCGGCAGTCGCAGTTCGGCGGCGTACATCAGCGCCTGGTTCACGGTCAGCTGGCCGTGCACCACGTCGTCCTGCGGCACCATGCCGATCCGGGAACGCAGCGAGGCGTAGTCGGCGTGGACGTTGTGGCCCTCGAAACTCACCGTGCCACTGGTCGGATGGGTGTAGCCGGCGATCAGCTTGGCCAGGGTGGACTTGCCCGCCCCCGACGGTCCGATGATCGCGGTCAGGGTGCCCGGCCGTGCGGTGAACGAGATGTTGTCCAGCAGCGTCTTGTTGTTCTCGATGGTCCAGGTGATGCTGCGGACATCCAGCCCACCGGTGCCGGTCGCAGCCTCGGTCTCGGTGCGGCGCAACAGGTTTCCGCCGCTGAACACAAGGTCGACGTTGCCGATCGTGACAACGTCGCCCTCGTTGAGCAGCGCGGTGCTGACCCGGTCGCCGTTGACGAAGGTGCCGTTGATGCTGCGGTTGTCGGCGATCTCCATCCCGCCGGGAGTGGGGATCAACGTGGCGTGGTGGCGCCCGGCCAGCACGTCGGGGATGACGATGTCGTTATCGGTGGCGCGGCCGATCGTCAGCGCGCCGGGCGGCGCCTCCGGCGCCGCGCCGGGCCGCAGGATCTTCAGCATCGACGTCGCGAGGTTCGAGGTCCCCGCCGAGCGGGCCGGGGCGGGGCCCATCTGGGTGGGGGCGGCATCGGACGGCGAAGCCGGCCGGACCGGCTGCGTGGACGGCGGGAATTGCGGTGGATGGGGCTGTGCGTACGGCTGGGGCCGAGACACCGGCGGTGCGGGCGGCGGCAGGGTTGGCGGCTGGGTCGGCGCGTATGTCTGCCCCTGGGGCTGCTGGATCAACACCGTCGAGGCCTGTGGCGGCCGGCCCGCCGTGCCCTGGTGCCGGCCCACCTCGAAGGCCAGCGCCGGCCCCTCGGGGCTGCCCAGGTTCAGTACGGTGCCGTCGGTGATGTCGACGCCCGGCGCGCGGCGGCCGTGGAAGTAGATGCCGTTGAGCGACCCGTTGTCGATGGCGACCCATCTGCCCTGGCCCTGATCGAAGCGCAGCAACACGTGGGCGCGCGAGATCAGCGGATGGGCGATGCGGATGTCGGCCCGCAGATCGCGTCCGACGACGACGTCGTTGCCGGGGGCGAAGGTGCGCGACGTTCCGTCACTGCGGACGGTCAGGGCTGGCGCGTTCACGGCGCAACTCTAGGCGATTGCCAGCCTCCTCAGCGGCTCGCTGCGCTGCGCCGCGTCGTCGCCCGGCGGAAGCGAACCTAGGCGGGACCCCCGGTCACCACGCAGTGGGTACGGGTGTAGATCGTCGGCATGCACTTGTTGCAGTGGTCACACACCGAGCGCACCCCGCCGTCGGCCTGGATCCGGTTGATCAGATCCGGCTCCGCCAGCAAAGTCCGTCCCAGTGCGACGAAGTCGAAGCCATCGGCCATCGCGAGGTCCATGGTCTCGCGGTTGGTGATCCCGCCCAGCAGGATCAGCGGCATCGTCAGTTCCTTGCGGAACACCAGCGCGTCCTTCAGCAGGAAGGCGTCCTGGTAGGGGTACCGGCGCAGGAACTTAGTGCCGGTCATCCGCATGCCCCAGCTCAGCGGGGGTTTGAAGGAGGCGGCGAACTCCTTGATCGGCACATCGCCGCGGAACAGGTACATCGGGTTGACCAGGGAGCTGCCCGCGGTGAGTTCGATCGCATCCAACCCGCCGTCGTCCTGCAGCCAGCGCGCGGTCTGCAGCGACTCCTCGATGCCGATCCCGCCGCGGACCCCGTCGGCCATGTTGAGCTTGGCGATCACCGCGATCGGTGCCGCGCCGTCGCGCTCCACCTCGCGGCGTACCGCCATCACGATCGCCCGGGCCACCTTGGCCCGGTTGGCCAGCGACCCGCCGAACTCGTCGGAGCGCTTGTTGACCAGTGGCGACAGGAATGAGCTGGCCAGGTAGTTGTGGCCGAGATGGATCTCGACGGCGTCGAACCCGGCGTCGATCGCGTAGCGCACCGCGCGGGCGTGCTGGGCCACCACCTCGTCGATGTCCTCGCGCGTCGCGTGCTTGGCGAACCGCATCGACAGCGGGTTGAAGAACCGCACCGGGGCCAGCGCCTGCGCCTTGTTGGACTTGGCGTTGGCCACCGGCCCGGCGTGGCCGATCTGCGCGCTGATCGCCGCACCCTCGGCGTGTACGGCGTCGGCCAGACGGCTCAGTCCGGGGACCGCCTCGGGTCGCATCCAGAGCGCGCTGTCGTCGGTGCGCCCGCCGGGGGAGACCGCGCAGTAGGCCATCGTGGTCATGCCCACCCCGCCCGCGGCGATCGCGCGGTGGAAGGCGATCAGGTCCTCGCTCACCAGCGCGCCGGGTGTGCGGGCCTCGAAGGTGGCCGCCTTGATGGTCCGGTTGCGCAGGGTGATCGGACCGAGCTTGGCCGGGCTGAACACATCGGGGACAGCGCTCATATGCAGAATGTAGCCGTGCCTGCTGAGAGCCTGGACGGAAAGCTGACCCGCGACGAGATCTTCGTCGACCTCACCGAGCGGGTGGCGAGGCTGACCGCCGCGGGCCGCACCCCCGGCTTGGGCACCGTGCTGGTCGGCGACGACCCGGGTTCGCACGCCTACGTCCGTGGCAAGCACTCCGACTGCGCCAAGGTCGGCATCACCTCGATCCGGCGTGACCTGCCCGCCGACGTGAGCCAGGCCGAGCTCAACGCCACCATCGACGAGCTCAACGCCAACCCGGAGTGCACCGGCTACATCGTGCAGCTGCCGCTGCCGCGGCACCTCGACGAGAACGCCGCACTGGAACGCATCGACCCGGCCAAGGACGCCGACGGTCTGCACCCCACCAACCTCGGACGTCTGGTGCTCAACGAGCCGGCTCCGCTGCCGTGCACCCCGCGCGGCATCGTGCACCTGCTGCGCCGCTTCGGTGTGGAGATCAACGGCGCACATGTGGTGGTGATCGGCCGCGGTGTCACCGTCGGCCGGCCGCTCGGACTGCTGCTGACGCGGCGCACCGAGAATGCGACGGTCACGTTGTGCCACACCGGAACTCGTGATCTTCCGGTGCTCACCCGGCAGGCCGACGTGATCGTCGCCGCGGTTGGCGTGCCGCACATGCTGACCGCTGACATGGTCTCTCCCGGTGCCGCCGTCGTCGACGTCGGAGTCAGCAGGGTCGACGGCAAGCTCACCGGCGACGTTGCGCCGGACGTGTGGGACGTCGCGGGCAAGGTGTCGCCCAATCCGGGTGGCGTCGGTCCGCTCACCCGGGCCTTCCTGCTCACCAACGTCGTGGAACGAGCGGAACTGGAGTTGGCGCAAGCGCTATGAAGGCGTACTGGAGGGCGGTCTTCCGTCGCCAGTGGCCGGTCCTGACTGTCGCGGGCATCGGCCTGGTCGCCGCGGTCCTGGTGGCTGCGGGATTCTGGCGGCGCGGTGCGCTGCTGATCGGGATCGGCGTCGGAGTGGCCGCCGGGTTGCGCCTGTTGCTGCCGGAAGACCGGGTCGGCGTGCTGGCCGTGCGGTCGAGGCGACTCGACGTCGCCACCATGGTGACGGTCTGCGCGACGGTGGTCTACATCGCCTGGACCATCGACCCGCTGGGGACGTCCTAACCGAGGGTGGCCCGGATGCAGACGGTCACGTAGGGCATCGCGATCCCGGCGGAGTTGGCCAGCGCGGGGTGGGTTGCCAGGAGTTCGCGGACCTGCTCGAGGGTGCGATCCCGCACATCGGCCGGTGAGGTGATGCAGTAGCTGCGGGAGGCGACGTAGTCGATCAGCGCCTGCGGCGTCAGGTAGTTGGTCCACTCGACCCGGTGGGTTTCGACGCCGGTGAAGGGCGCCGGCAGGTCGGGGGAGGTGACCCGGTCGTGCTCGATGCCGACGATCCGGCTGAACTCCTTGACCCAACCCAGCCGGTCGTCTCGCACGTTCCACACCAGGCCCAGCCGGCCGCCGGGGCGCAACACCCGGGCCACCTCGGCGACGGCCCGCTCCGGGTCGAACCAGTGCCAGGCCTGGGCCACCAGGACGGCGTCGACGTTAGAGTCCGGCAACGGAATATTCTCGGCGGTGCCCAGTAGCGCCGGAGTGTCTGGCAGCGCGCTGCGTAGCAGTTCCAGCATCTCGGCGATCGGGTCCACGGCGATGACGTTCAGCCCGCGCTCGACCAGTCGGGTGGTCAGCTTGCCGGTGCCGGCCCCCAGGTCGAGGACGTCACGGACGGCCCAGCCGTCATCCGAAGGGGCGAGCAGCCAGTCGATCGCCTCCGGCGGGTACGACGGCCGGCCGCGCTCGTAGGCGGCGGCCTGCGCCCCGAAGGACAGTGACCGGTCGTGTGCCTCAGACACCGGCGGCACTCACCGGGAGGCCCCTCATCGGGATGCCATAGCGAGTGTCTTGCGCAACAGCTGGCCGACGGCCTCGGTCTCCAGCAGGAAGCCGTCATGGCCGTAGACCGACTCGATCACGTTCAGATCGCCGCTGCCGGGCAGCAGATCGGCCAGTTCCTGTTGCAGACGCAGCGGGTAGAGCCGATCGGAGGTGATCCCGCCGATGACGGCGGGAACCGGGCAGGACCGCAGTGCGGCGGCGACCCCACCGCGGCCACGCCCGACGTCGTGGCTCGACAGCGTGTCGGTCAGAGCCACATAGCTGCCCGCGTCGAACCGTCGGGTCAGCTTCGCGCCCTGGTGCTCGAGGTAGCTCTGCACCGCGTAGCGGCCGCCGTTCAACGGGTCTTCCTGGCCCTGGCCGTCGTTGCCGAACCGGGTGTCCAGTTCGGCTTCGCCGCGATAGGTCAGATGGGCGAACCGGCGGGCCAGTTCCATCCCGACATCGGGGGAGCGGCCGGTGCCGTAGTAGTCACCGCCCTGCCAGTTCGGGTCGGCCTTGACGGCGGCGATCTGGGTGCTCTGGGTGCCGATCTGGTCGGCGGTCGCACGCGCTCCGACACTGAGCACCAGACCCGCCCGCACCCGTTCGGGGTAACCGATCATCCACTCCAGGGCGCGGGCTCCGCCCATCGAACCGCCCACCACGGCGGCCACCTCGTTGATTCCGAGCGCGGACAGGGCGGCGGCGTCGGCGTTGACCTGATCCCGAACGGTGATGACGGGAAACCTTGAGCCCCAGGGCTTTCCGTCCCGGGCCAGTGAACTCGGCCCGGTGGATCCCCGGCAGCCGCCCAGCACGTTGGTGGCCACCGCACACCAGCGATCGGTGTCGATCGGCGCGCCGGGACCGGCTATTCCATCCCACCAGCCTGCGGTGGGATGGCCGGGGCCCGCGGGTCCGGTGATGTGTGAATCGCCGGTCAGTGCGTGCAGAACCAGGACGACGTTGTCGCGGTTCGGGGACAGTTCACCCCACCGTTGCACCGCGATCGAGACGTCGTCGATCACGGCACCGTTTTCCAGCGTCAGCGGGCCGATGTCGACGACGCCGATCTCGCCCTCGGCGGGCAAGGTCTCGATGCGCTCAAAGGAGAGGGTCACGTCAGGGTCTCTCAAAGGGCCGCCACGGAGCGCGCGTCCGAAGCTGCGGCGCCGGACAGTGATGTGGCGGCGGTGAAGCCGCGTTCCAGATCGGCCAGGATGTCGTCGATCCCCTCGAGTCCGACCGCCAGCCGCACCAGGCCCGGGGTGACCCCGGTGGCCAGCTGCTCCTCGGCGGAGAGCTGCTGATGCGTGGTGGAGGCCGGATGGATCACCAGCGAGCGCACGTCGCCGATGTTGGCCACATGGCTGTGCAGGGTCAGGGCGTCGACGAACGCCTTGCCGGCCTCCACGCCACCGGCCAGTTCGAAGGACAGCACCGCGCCGGTTCCCCTTGGCGCCAGCTTCTTGCCCCGCTCGTACCACGGTGAGCTCGGCAGCCCGGCGTAGTTGACGCTGATGACGTCGTCGTGGCCCTCGAGGAATTCGGCCACCTTCTGGGCGTTCTGCACGTGCCGCTCGATGCGCAGGCTCAGCGTCTCCAGCCCCTGGGCGATCAGGAAGGCGTTGAACGGTGAGGCGGCCGACCCGAGGTCGCGCAGCAGTTGCACCCGCGCCTTGAGCGCGTAGGCCGGCGCGCCCAGGTCGGCGAACACCACACCGTGGTAGCTCGGATCCGGATTGGTGAAGCCGGGGAACTTGCCCGACCTCCAGTCGAAGGTGCCGCCGTCGACGATCACGCCGGCGATGGCGGTTCCATGCCCGCCCAGGTACTTGGTGGCCGAGTGCACCACGATGTCGGCACCGTGAGCCAGCGGCTGGATCAGGTACGGGGTGGCGATGGTGTTGTCCACGATCAGCGGCACGCCGTTGTCGTGGGCCACCTTGGACACCCCGGGGATGTCGAGGATGTCGATCTTCGGGTTGGAGATCGTCTCGGCGAAGAACGCCTTGGTGTTGGGCCGAACCGCGGCCTGCCAGGAGTCCAGGTCGTCGGGGTCCTCGACGAAGGTGGTCTCGATGCCCAGCTTGGGCAGGGTGTGGTGCAGCAGGTTGTAGGTGCCGCCGTAGAGCCGCGGGCTGGCCACGATATGGTCGCCGGCCGCCGCCAGATTCAGGATCGCGAAGGTCTCCGCGGCCTGGCCCGAGGACAGGAACAGTGCGGCCACGCCACCCTCGAGTGCGGCGATGCGCTGCTCGACGACGTCGGTGGTCGGGTTCATCAGCCGGGTGTAGATGTTGCCCGGCTCGGCCAGGCCGAACAGTGCGGCGGCGTGGTCGGTGTTGTTGAAGGTGTACGAAGTGGTCTGGTAGATCGGCAGCGCGCGGGCGTTGGTCGCCGGGTCGGACGTCTGGCCGGCGTGGATCTGCTTGGTTTCGAACGACCAGTTGTTTTCGGGTGTGGTCATGCCATGGCTCCTACAGAGGAATGTGTCTGGGCTGGGGCTGGTGCGCCTCAAGGGCCCGTCAGCGAGCGGACAGGCAGGGGCGCAGGGCTGGGATCAGCGACAGTGACACATATGGGGGCTCCGCATCAGGTTTCCCTGTCTACTCGGGGGGCCCGTCATGGCGGACCCGCGCTTGCCGTGCAGCCGTTGTCGGCTACTCAACCTGGTCATCACCCGGGGCACCCCACCGCGGTTGGAGGGTTGCCGGCCAGCAAGCCGGAGCTTCGCGCTGACACTCAAGACCGCTTGGGAGCTTATCGCACATCGGGGAGACCCCGCTAGCCCAACCCGGCTGGTGGCGAAGCTACTGGTCAGTAGCCCAAGTCGCGCCGCGCCGCCGATCCGGCCCTTGTAATGTTGGGCCCGCGAGCGCGCGCTCGCCCGGGCTCAGGAGGATGGACGACTCATATGTCGAGTGGACGCAAGATCAAGGTTGAGGGCACCGTCGTCGATCTCGACGGCGACGAGATGACACGGATCATCTGGAAGCTCATCAAGGACACCCTGATCCTGCCGTACCTCGACATCAACCTCGAGTACTACGACCTGGGTATGGAGCACCGCGACGCCACCGACGACCAGGTCACCATCGACTCCGCGAACGCGATCCTCAAGCATCACGTCGGCGTCAAGTGCGCCACCATCACTCCGGACGAGGCCCGCGTCAAGGAGTTCAACCTCAAGAAGATGTGGCTCTCGCCGAACGGAACGATTCGAAACATCCTGGGCGGCACCATCTTCCGCGCGCCGATCGTCATCTCCAACATCCCGCGGCTGGTGCCCGGCTGGACCAAGCCGATCATCATCGGCCGGCACGCCTTCGGCGACCAGTACCGGGCCACCAACTTCAAGGTGGACCGCCCCGGCACCGTCACCCTCACCTTCACACCCGATGACGGCAGCCAGCCGATCGAGCACGAGGTGGTGCACATCCCCGAAGACGGCGGTGTGGTGATGGGGATGTACAACTTCAAGAAGTCCATCATCGACTTCGCGCGCTCGACGTTCAGTTACGCGCTGGTGCAGAACTACCCGGTGTACCTGTCGACCAAGAACACCATCCTCAAGGCCTATGACGGCATGTTCAAGGACGAGTTCCAGCGGATCTTCGACGAGGAGTACAAGGCCGAGTTCGACAAGCGCGGTCTGACCTACGAGCACCGCCTGATCGACGACATGGTGGCCTCCTGCCTGAAGTGGGAGGGCGGCTACGTCTGGGCCTGCAAGAACTACGACGGCGACGTCGAGTCCGACATCGTGGCCCAGGGCTACGGCTCGCTGGGCCTGATGACCTCGGTGCTGATGACCCCGGACGGCCAGACCGTCGAGGCCGAGGCCGCGCACGGCACCGTCACCCGGCACTACCGCCAGCACCAGCAGGGCAGGCCGACCTCGACCAATCCGATCGCCTCGATCTTCGCCTGGACCCGCGGTCTGGAGCACCGCGGCAAGCTGGACAAGACCCCCGAGGTGATCGAGTTCGCGCAGACGCTCGAAGAGGTCGTCATCCACACCGTCGAAGCCGGGCAGATGACCAAGGACCTCGCGCTGCTCATCGGTCCGGAGCAGCCGTACCAGACCAGCGAGCAGTTCCTGGAGACGCTGGCCGAGAACCTCAAGAAGGCGCTCGACTGACCGACTCCGCCGGGCCGAAGTCATGATCGTCACAACCGTCAACGTCAACGGGGTTCGTGCCGCGGTGCGGGAGCGCTCGGCCGAGAACCTCGGCCTGCTGCACTGGCTGTCCCGCACCACCGCTGACGTGGTGTGCCTGCAGGAGACCCGCGCCGATGACGAACAACTCGCCGAAGCGCTGGCGCCCGCACTCGATTCCGGCTGGCACCTCGCCTCCGCCGAGCCGCACCTCAAGGGGCGAAGCGGGGTGGCCGTGCTCAGCCGCACACCGTTCGAGACGGTCCGGATCGGGCTACCGGCAACGGAATTCGAGAATCACGGCCGTTACCTCGAGGTCGATCTGGCCGGCGGGGTCACCGTCGGCAGTGTCTACGTGCACACCGGCGAGGCCGAGACCGACCGTCAGCTGGAGAAGGAACGGTTCATGGCGGCGCTGGCCGACCGGATGGCCGAACTGGCCGCCGACGGCCGCGAGGCCGTGCTGTGCGGCGACTGGAACATCGGTCACACCGAGAACGACATCAAGAACTGGAAGGGCAACCTCAAGAAGGCCGGCTTCCTGCCCAGCGAACGCCAGTGGCTCACCGACCTGATGGATGCCGGCTGGGTGGACGTGCTGCGCCGGGTGCACCCGGACCGCCCCGGCCCGTACAGCTGGTGGTCCTGGCGGGGCCAGGCCTTCGACAACGACGCCGGCTGGCGCATCGACTACCACCTGGCCACCGAGCCGCTGGCGCAACGGATCCGGTCGGCGCACGTGGAGAAGCCGGAGGCCTATGCGCTGCGCTGGTCCGACCACGCGCCGGTGACCGTCGAGTTCGATTAGGCCGGCAGGTTCTCGCCCAGCGGGTCACCGAGGGCGACCATGCTCTGGAAGTACTCGACCACCCGCTTGTTCGAGACGTCGAGCGCAGGCCACTGGGGCCAGTCCCAGGTGTCGTTCATGAACGGCTTGGTCTGATCGTGGCTGAGCACGGTGAGGTGATTCACATCGTGTGCGGTGGTCGCGCCCTGGATCACCAGCCGCCCGTTCGCCCGGTCGTGCATCCAGCCGGCGTAATGCGGTTCCATCTTCAGGGTGTCGATGAAGGCGGCGTCGTAGCCGTTGTCCATCAGGTACTGCGCGAAACCGTCCTGCCCGTACGCCGTCACCATCGCCATCACGTCGTCCGCCGATCCCAGCCTGGCGGTGCGCTCGATGTCCGCCACGATCGTCGGGGTGTACTTGTCGTCGGCGAACCAGCCGACCTTGGCGCCCTGCATTGCGTAGTACAGGCCGACTCCCTGCAGATCGTTGTCCCACGGTTGCGGGTTGTTCGTCAGGTTGTGCGCGAAGGCCCACCGTCCGACGTCCTCGAGGGTGGCCGGCGCCAGTCCGGAGAAAGCGCGAAGGCCGTTGTAGGCCAGCAGTGCCTCGGTGGTGATCGCGGTTCGACCGCCTTCCAGGGCGTCCATGCCGGTGTGGCTGCTGCCGTGGAACATTCCGAACGTCATCAGGTCGACGAAGTCCCCGCCGCCGGCCGGTGGCGGCATCGCCGGATCGGTCGGCGGTGTGCTCGCTCCGCGGTCGGCGATGGTGCCCTTCCCGATCGCGTCGGTGAGGATGGCTCCGGACGGATTCGACACGACGACGTCGAAGGCTTCGGAGCCTTCGGCAATCGAGTCGTGCAGCACCGAGATCGTGATCGTCTTCCGGATCTCGCCGGGGGCGAAGGTGACGACGCCGGAGGCGGTGTTGTAGTCGATGCCGGCGGTCGCGGTGCCATCGGCGGTCGCGTAGCTCACGCTGACCTGCCGAGCCGACGGGGCGGACAGGGTGACGGTGAACGTCGCCGTCGACGCCGACCCCGCGCTGCTGAACTCGATCGGGGTCAGATAGTCCATCTTGTTCTGGTTGATGGTGCTCCAGTCGTCGGCCAGAATCCCCCCGGTGTCACCGGAGTTCGGGTTCCACGCCCAGTACGTCCAACTCATGTCCTCGGCCCCGGCCGGGATGTCGACGGTGCCGTTGTTGTCCAGATCGCCGGAGATGTAGGAGGTGATCGCCTCGAACCACACGGTGTCCTTGGGGTCCTGCAGTTTGGTGCCGAACTCGCCGATGTAGACCGGCGCGACGTTGTTCTCGTAGATGTAACCCCACATCTGCCGGAACTTCGCGGGTAGGGCCGGCCCGAAGTCGGTCGCCTGGAACCACGGCTGTGGATAGACCGAGTTCGGGTAGTCGTGGGGGGAGTAAACCACCCGATTGGCCACGTTCAGCACGATCGGCCGGTCTTTGACGCCTGCGAGATTGCCTCCCCACCAATAACTTTGGCCCTGGTAGTCGGCGACTCCCTCGACGAAGACCAGCAGGTTGGGATTGGCCGCCAGCGCGGCGTTGCCGGCTCGCTCGGCGGCCCGCGCCCAGTCGGCGGCACCACCGCCGCCCCAGGTCCCGTTGTACGGCTCGTTGTGCAGATCCACCCCGATCACGGTCGGATTGTCCTGATAGCGCGCGGCCAGCATCGCCCAGTCCTGGACCCAGGCGTCCTCGGTGTACTGGCCGTCGTACCAGAGTCCGTTGCCCGAGGTGCCGGTGCCGAAGCCGCTGCGGTGGTGATCCAGGATCACCCGCATGTCCTGTTGTCCCGCGTAGTCGATCACCGCGTCCATCACCTGCAGGCTCATCAGACCCTGCAGGTCTGGATTCTTCGCGAAGTCGATGCCGTTGGGCGCTGCGGTGCTGTGCAGGGTCTCACTGGCGAAGGGCAGCCTGATGGTGTTGAAGCCGGCCGCCGCCATCTGGTCGATCATGTCCTTGTAGCTGCGGGTCCACAGTCCGTGCGGGGCACCGGTGGAGGACTCCAGGCCGAACCAGTTGACGCCCGCGATCTGTACCGGCATCCCGGCGGAGTCGAGGATCTGATTGCCGGATGTGTGCAGGAATCCCGGTGCCATCGCACCCGCCGGGGGTTCGGTCGTCGCGGCGTCCGAGATGCTCAGCCCCGGTGTCAGGGTGGTGGGCGGTGTCCGGGTGGCCGCCGACACCGTGACGGAGACCATGACCGAGATCGACGTGGGTGTCCAGAAGTTGAAGTGGAAGCCGGTGTCGCGCACGGCGACCATGAAGGTGTCCACGCCGCCGGTGCCGGCCAATGCCGCGTCGGCGGTGTAGGTGTAGGTGCCGGTGCTGTCGATGACGACGTTGCCCGCGGCGGGGCCCTGGGTGATCGAGTAGGAGAGTGGATCGTCCTCGGGGTCGTAACCGCCGATCGTCCCGGTGGCGACCGCGGGAGTGCTCAGCGCGTACTGCACCGGATGTGCGGTCGGGGTGTGGTTGAAGAACAGCCGGTTGATCTCCCGGTTGATCGCCGCGAACGCCGCGGTCAACCCGTCGAAGGGGTTGGCCGCCGCGGCGGTGGCGGCGCTGACCGCCGAGGAGCGGACGGGACGTGGCGTGCGGGGCGCCGCAGCACGTGGTTTGAGAGTGGACCTGGCGTCGTGTCGCTGTCCGGTCCTCGGTTGGGTTGAGCTGCCGCGTCCCGGAATCGATTGGCGGGATTGGGGATTCGCCGAAGCTGACTCCGCGTCGTCGGCATGGGCCACCGCTGCGCCGGCCGCGACCGCCAGGCCCACTCCGAGCGTCACTGCGACGGCGCCGCGTTGCGCACTCCGTATCGGATTCATCGCACTCTCCTCGGAAAACCTACGATCGGTATTTTTGGTCACGCATGTAACCAAAAAGTATCACGGGTGCGCCGATATCCTCAAGGGGTGTCGCGACCGTCGAGATGGACCGGGCTTTCCCGGGACGATCGTCAGGCCGAGCGAAAGCGCCTACTGGTGCGGGCGGCCTTCGAATTGTTCGCCGAGGGCGGGGAGTCCGCGGTCACCGTTCGTTCGGTCTGTCGGCACAGTGCGCTGAACTCCCGCTACTTCTACGAGAACTTCACCGACACCGACGAATTGCTCGGTGCGGTGTACGACGATGTGGTCGCCGACCTCGTTGAGGCGCTGACGTCGGCGATGGCAGACCAGGGCGACGATCGGGCCCGCCTGCGCGCCGGCATCAAGACGGTGCTCGGCTTCAGTTCGGCGGACCCGGGCCGGGGTCGGATCCTGTTCACCGAGGCCCGCACCAACGCGGTGCTGTCGGCCCGGCGTGCGGCGGTGCAGGAGCAGTTGCAGAAGTCGGTTATCCAGGACCGGCGCGAGTCCCGGACGGCGCAGGTTCAGGAGTTGGTCGGCGCCGCGATGTATGCCGGTGCGATGGCTGAGCTTGCCCAGCAATGGCTTTCGGGCACCCTCGGTACGGACCTTGACACCGTTGTCGAAACGGCCGTGAAAGTGCTGATGCCCCAGGGGATTGACGCCTGAGCGTCAAGCCGCTTCAGCAGCCTTCCCGGTTGGCGCCGTCGATTGCGGTCGGCCCGGACTGGATCGCCTTGTTGATCACGTCGAACACCTGCGGGTCCCAGGTGAGCGCGGACTTCCAGTCCAGCCCGGCCTGATCGGAGACGAAGATGCTGTGGGTGTCCTCGAAGCTGTGGCAGCTTCGGTGCGGCAGCACCGGATCGTTGATCCCCTTGGCCAGTGCGCTGTCCAGTGCGACGATCCCGTCGTTGGGCCACACCGCGGGATTCGCCGGCCCGGGCAGGGTGAACTTCTTGCCCCCGATCAGCGTCACCGGAATCTTGTCGAGCACACCGGACTGGAACTGGTTCCAGCCGTTGCTCCCCATCAGGAACGCCTTGTTGACCTCGCGGCCGGAGCCCGACCCCAACTGCAGGGTGCGGATCCGGAAGTCCTTCATCGCGGTCTCGCACAGCTTGTCGCCCTGGCATTCGGCCAGCGGGATGAGGTCATTGGCGTAGTCGGAGAGATAGCTGCCCTGCCACGGGGTTCCGATGGTGGTCAGCGACCGCACCTTGATCGGTGCGTTGGTGGTGGCCAGCACCCGGATCGCCGCCCGTGAGTACAGGCCGCCCATCGAATGGCCGACCAGGTCCACCTCGGTGACGCCCTTGTCGGTGTGCAGCCAGTTGATGAACCGGGCCAGGTGCTCACCGGCTGTGTCGATGCTGCCGGTGGAGTTGACGGTCATGTTCTCCGGCAGCGTCACCGGGCACACCCCGAAGGCGCCGAAGCCCTGCTGATCGACGACCTGGCCGCGGCCGTTCATCGCCGGCGAGGTGAAGACGGTGTAGCCCTTGGAGATCAGGAACTCGCGGAGCGCGGTGTCGGTGTTGCCCGCCGCCAGGCCGGTGGCGCAGGCCTGGTCGTTGGTGGTGAAGGGGCTGACGGCGTCACCGCCGGAGACCACCACCACCGCGGCGCCCGAGGGCCGCTTCTCGCCTGAACCGGCACCACCCGAACAGCCGGTCAGCGCCGTCGTCGCCGTCAGGACCGCAGCGATGGCCGCAAGGAATTTCCGCATGACAGGATTGAACCATCATGAGCCAGCAATCCCGTGTTGTTTTCTCCGGTGTTCAGCCCACGTCGGATTCCCTGCACCTGGGTAACGCCCTGGGCGCGGTCAGCCAGTGGGTCGGTCTCCAGGACGACTACGAGACCTTCTTCTGCGTCGTCGACCTGCACGCCATCACCGTCCCGCAGGATCCGGCCGTGCTGCGCCGGCGCACCCTGGTGACCGCCGCGCAGTACCTCGCGCTGGGCATCGACCCGGCCAGGTCCACCATCTTCGTGCAGAGCCAAGTGCCCGCCCACGCCGAATTGGGTTGGGTGCTGGGGTGTTTCACCGGTTTCGGCCAGGCCTCCCGGATGACGCAGTTCAAGGACAAGTCGCAGAAGCAGGGTGCGGACTCCACCACCGTGGGCCTGTTCACCTACCCGGTGCTCCAGGCCGCCGACGTGTTGCTCTATGACACCAACCTGGTGCCGGTCGGGGAGGACCAGCGCCAGCACCTGGAGTTGGCCCGCGACGTCGCGCAGCGTTTCAACGCCCGGTTCCCGGACACCTTCGTGGTGCCGGAGGTGATGATCGCCAAGGAGACCGCCAAGATCTACGACCTGGCCGAGCCGACGGCGAAGATGAGCAAGTCCGCAGCCACCGAGGCCGGACTGATCAACCTGCTCGACGACCCGAAGGCGTCGGCCAAGAAGATCCGCTCGGCGGTCACCGACAGCGAGCGCGAGATCCGGTTCGACCAGGCGAACAAGCCGGGCGTCTCCAACCTGTTGTCCATCCAGTCCGCGGTGACCGGCACCCCGATCGACAAACTGGTCGTCGGCTACGAGGGCCGCGGCTACGGCGACCTGAAGTCCGAGACGGCCGACGCGGTGATCGCCTACGTCACGCCGATCAAGGCGCGGGTCGACGAACTGCTCGCCGATCCCGCCGAGTTGCAGGCCATCCTGGCCGCCGGCGCCGACCGTGCCCGCGAAGTGGCGGGCGCCACGCTGGCCCGGGTGTATGACCGGCTGGGGTTCCTGCCCGGGTGAACGCCGCCCGGCTGACAGGGGCCCAACTGAAGACGGCCTGGCGCCGCATCATGCGGGCCCAGCAGCGCTATGAGGACGCCAACGGCGACATCTACGCCGCCGGCGTCACCTACTTCACCATCTTCGCGATGTTCCCGTTGCTGATGATGGGCTTCGCAGTGGTGGGCTTCCTGTTGGCCAGGCGACCGGAACTGCTGTCCGAGATCGACAGCAAGGTCAAGGCCGCGGTTCCCGGCGACTTCGGCGAGCAGGTGATCAGCCTGATGGACGCCGCCATCGACTCGCGCACCTCGGTGGGCGTCATCGGCCTGGGGACCGCGATCTACATCGGTCTGCTCTGGATGCAGCGACTGCGCGCCGCACTGAGTCAGATGTGGGGACAGGACTTCCCGTCACCGGGGTTCCTCAACACAAAGTTCTCCGATGTGCGGGCTCTGGTGGCGGCATTCGTCGCGAGCCTGCTGACCGTCGGGTTGAGCGCGCTGGCCACCTCGGCGGTGCGACTGGCAGGCCTGCTGCGGGTGGGATCGCTGCTGATGTCGGTTCTGGTGGCCTGGCTGCTGTTCACCGTGATGATCGCCCGGCTGCCGCATCGGCCGATTCCGTTGCGCCGCACCGCGATGGCGGGTCTGTTGGCCGCGGTCGGCTTCGAGATCTTCAAGCAACTGGGCTCGGTGTACCTGCGGACGGTGATGCACGGCCCGGCCGGCACCGCTTTCGGACCGGTGCTGGGCCTGATGGTGTTCGCCTACATGACCGCCCGGCTGGTGCTGTTCGCCACCGCGTGGGCCGCTACGAGCGAGCCCGGACCCGCTGATTCAGCGAACGCGCCGCCATCATCAGGCTGAAGATGACCACGGTGCCGATCACCGCGACCCCCACTCGTACCGGCAGCGCGTCTGCCGACAGCACCGGCACCGACTTCGGCGCGACGTCGGGCTTGACCGGGATCAGCGAGGGGTCCGGATCGATCAGGTTTCCGATCATCGTGCCCGGGGCGGTGGCGAACCCGTAGTCCAGCAGGCGCGCGGACTGCTCCCACGGCGCGATCGGCTCGCGGGATCCGTGCAGCAGCACCGAGACCAGCCGGCGGCCGTCGCGGTTGGCCGCGCCGACGAAGGTCTGCTGGGCGTCGTCGGTGAAGCCGGTCTTGCCGCCCATCGCCCCCGGATAATTCAGTAGCAGCTTGTTGTCGTTCTCGAGTTCGTAGCCGGGGTGGTCGGAGTCCTCGCCCGGCTTGGCCGGGTGGCCCGGGAAGTTGTAGGTGCGGGTGGCCACGATGTTGGCGAAGGTCGGGTTGTTGAACGCGTACCGGTAGAACAGCCCCATGTCGTAGGCCGAGGTGCTCATACCCGGACCGTCCAGGCCGGACGGGGTGGCCGCCCGGGTGTCGTGGCCGCCGAGCTTGTAGGCCAGCTGATTGATCTTCTGCATCGTGACGTCCATCCCGCCCAGCGCCACGGCCAGCGCATGCGCGGCGTCGTTGCCGGAATGCATCAGCAGGCCGTGCAGCAGGTCGTTGACGGTGTAGCGGCCGCCGACGTCGACGCCGACCTTGGTGCCTTCGGCGTTGGCGTCCTCCTGGGTGCCCTCGATCACCTTGTTCAGCGGCACTTCGTTGATGGCCTGCATCGCGATCAGCACCTTGATGATGCTGGCCGGCCGATGGCGGCCGTGCGGGTCGCGGGCGGCGATGACGTCGCCGCTGTCCAGGTCGGCCACCAGCCAGGCGTCGGCCGAGACGTCAGCCGGGACCGGCGGTGTGCCGGCGGCGACGATCACTCCGCAACCGGCGAGTGCGTCGCCGCCGACCGGGCTCGCCGGGACGGGAAGCGGTTGCGGCGGATCGCCGGCGGTGGGCACCTCGGAGGAGTCGACGGCCGGCGGGGTGGACACCTTGTACGGGCAGGTGTTGGGGTCCGGGGCCGGGTCGGCTCCGGCCAGTGCCGGAGCGCCGGCCAGGCACAGCACCGCTGCCAGGGCAGCCGCCCGCGCCATCCGTCGTGAGGTCCCCATCCGTCGCAGAGTAGGGGATCGGGGCCCCGATTCCGGGGAGCCTCGCTGTGACTGGTGTGGCTATTGTTATCGACCGGTTACCGGGGAATCGGGCAGTGCGCGACGGCCGGGAAGCCGATGCTGCTCATCCACAGCTGCCCGTCGTGCTCCACCAGGCCGGTCACCACGCCGAAGTCCGGGCGCTGCATGTGTACCCCGGCGACGGCCGCGCCGGTGTCCGGATCGAAGGCCACCGCTAGGACCTCCGGGGTGATCTGCGGCTGCAACCGGTCGGGCAGCGCCCACACGATCTTGCGCAGCAACGGCAAGCGGGGGGCGAGCTTGTCCGCCGCCTCGTTGCGCGGGGTCACCATCGCGACCCAGATCCGTCCGTCCGAGCCGGTCGAGATGTTGTCCGGCATGTTGGGCAGGTGCTCGGCCAGCGGGGTCACCGTGCCGGCCTTCGGTCCGGTCAGCCAGTACTTGCTCAGTCGCCGGCCCTGGGTTTCGGCGAACACCAGCGCCGAGCCGTCCAGCGTCGGGGTCAGGCCGTTGGCGAAGTACAGATTCTCCAGCAGCGTGTGCACGGTGCCGTCCGGATCGCGCCGGAACAGTCCGCCGTCACCGCGCGCCTCGATGATCGCGCCCTTGAAGTTCGCATAGGTGAACTTGGCGGTCGACTGGGTGAAATAGATTGTGCCGTCCGGCATTTCGACGACGTTCGAGCAGAAGTTCAGCGGCTTGAAGTCGACCGCGTCGACCAGCACCTCGGTGTGCCCGGTGGCGCGGTCCATTGACAGCAGGCCGCCCGGGCTGGTGCAGATCAGCAGCCGGCCGTCGTGGGTGACCGTCATCCCGAGCGGGCGTCCGATGGTCTGGCCGACCACCGTGACGGCACTGTTGGGGTCGATGCGCACGATGCGGCCGTCGACCAGTCCGGTCCACAGTGCGCCGTCGGCGTCGACGACGATGTCCTCCGGTGCGTCGCCCGGCATCGGAACGACCGTGAGCTCAGCCGGCCCGAACTGGGGCAGCGGCTTGACCGGAGGCGGCTGCCACCGGACCGGATCGACGGACGGCTTGGGTCCCGACGCACCTGACATGACTCAGTGCCACGCATTTCCGCGGGTCTGCAGGTGATCCCAGGCGTCGGTGAACACCCGGCGCAGGATCGCCTCGATCTCGTCGAACAGGTTCTGGTCGCTGATCAGCGGCGGGGCCAGTTGCACCACCGAGTCACCGCGGTCATCTGCCCGGCAGTACAGGCCCGCCTCGAACAACTCGACCGACAGGAAACTGCGCAGCAGCCACTCGCTGACCTCGTCGTCCAGGACGGCCTTGGTGGCCTTGTCCTTGACCAGTTCGATCCCGTAGAAGAAGCCCTCGCCGCGGACGTCGCCGACGATCGGCAGGTCCAGCAGCTTCTCCAGGGTGGCCCGGAACGCCGGCGCGGTGTTCTTCACGTGGTCGTTGATGCCCTCACGCTCGAAGACGTCGAGGTTGGCCAGCGCGGCCGCGGCGGCGACCGGATGGCCGCCCCAGGTGTAGCCGTGCGCGAAGATGCTGTCGGTGTTGTTGAACGGCTCGAAGAGCCGGTCGGAGGCGATCATCGCGCCCATCGGCGCGTAGCCCGACGTCAGGCCCTTGGCGCAGGTGATGATGTCGGGCACGTAGCCGAAGTCGTCGCAGGCGAACATCGAACCGATCCGGCCGAATGCGCAGATGGTCTCATCGGAGACCAGCAGGACGTCGTACTCGTCGCAGATCTCGCGCACCCGTTGGAAATATCCGGGCGGCGGCGGGAAGCAACCGCCGGCGTTCTGCACCGGCTCCAGGAACACCGCGGCGACGGAGTCCGGGCCCTCCATCTCGATGGCCTCGGCGATCCGGTTGGCCGCCCACTGACCGAACTCCTTCTCGTCGGTGTCGTGGCCTTCCGGGGCGCGATAGAAATTGGTGTTGGGCACCCGGAAGCCGCCGGGGGTGATCGGCTCGAACGGCGCCTTGAACGTCGGCAGGCCGGTGATGGCCAGCGCCCCGTGCGGGGTGCCGTGGTAGGCGATGCTGCGCGAGATCACCTTGTACTTGCCCGGCTTGCCGGTCAGCTTGAAGTACTGCTTGGCGAGCTTCCAGGCCGACTCGACCGCGTCGCCGCCGCCGGTGGTGAAGAACACCCGGTTCAGGTCGCCGGGAGCGTAGTTGGCCAGCCGCTCGGCCAGTTCGATGGCCGGCGGGGTGGCATATGACCACAGCGGGAAGAACTCCAGGGTCCCGGCCTGCTTCTTGAGCGCTTCGGCGATCTCCTCGCGGCCGTGGCCGACCTGCACCACGAACAGCCCCGAGAGTCCGTCGATGTAGCGCTTTCCGTTGCTGTCCCAGATGTGCACGCCCTCGCCGCGGGTGATGATCGGCGGGGTGTTCCCGGCGCCGTGGCGGGCGAAGTGGCCCCACAGGTGGCGATCGGCTTTGGCGCCGAGTTCGGCGGTCAGGTTTGCGGCGGGTGTCATCGCGTGCCCCAATTGTATTGTTGTTTAACGAGTTTCAGGTACACCAGCGTTTCGGTGGTGACCACTCCGGGTACCGCCCGGATTTCGGTGTTGAGCATCTCCAGCAGTTCCTCGTCGTCGGAGCAGACGACCTCGGTGATGATGTCGAAGCTGCCGGCGGTCAGCACCACGTAGGCGACCGAGTCGATAAGAGCCAGTCGCTCGGCGATCTTGGTGGTGTCTCCCTGGCAGCGGATGCCGATCATCGCCTGACGGGTGAAGCCCATCTGCATCGGGTCGGTGACCGCCACGATCTGCATCACGCCGGAGTCCACCAGACGCTGGACCCGCTGACGCACCGCCGCCTCGGACAGGCCGACCGACTTGCCGATGCCGGCATAGGAGCGGCGGCCGTCTTGCTGGAGTTTCTCGATGATCGCCTTCGACATCTCATCGAGTTGCACGGGCGCCGCCGGCCGGGAGCCGACGGCACGCATCGGAAAGCGGCCCGAAGGCACACCGGAATCGTGCATGGGGACGATTGTGCACGGAATCCGTTGTTTTAAGCAACGTAAGCGACGAAATGCGTAGCATTTTCACTGTGATTGCGAGTAGTTGGATCGACGGTGCCGCGGTGACGACCGCTGGAAGCCGACATCAGGTCATCAATCCCGCGGATGGTGCCGTCGTCGCCGAGCTGGCCCTGGCCACCCCGGGCGATGTCGATGTCGCGGTGGCTTCGGCCCGCGCCGCGCTGCCCGGCTGGTCGGGCGCCACCCCGGCGGAGCGCTCGGCGGTGCTGGCCAGACTGGCCGAACTGCTCGAAGCGCACGCCGGCGAGGTGATAGCCGAGGAGGTCAGCCAGACCGGCAAGCCGGTGCGGCTGGCGACCGAGTTCGACGTGCCGGGCAGTGTCGACAACATCGCCTTCTTCGCCGGAGCGGCCCGCCACCTGGAGGGCAAGGCCACCGCCGAGTACTCCGCCGACCACACCTCGTCGATCCGCCGCGAGGCGGTCGGGGTGGTGGCCACCATCACGCCGTGGAATTACCCGCTGCAGATGGCGGTGTGGAAGGTGATCCCGGCGCTGGCGGCCGGCTGCACGGTGGTGATCAAGCCCGCCGAGATCACCCCGCTGACCACGCTGACGCTGGCCCGGCTGGCCCGCGAGGCCGGCCTTCCGGATGGGGCGCTCAACGTCGTCGTCGGCGCCGGGTCCGACGTCGGACAGGCGCTGGCCGGCCACCGGGACGTCGACGTGGTCACCTTCACCGGCTCGACCGGGGTGGGCCGCAAGGTGATGGCGGCGGCCGCCGCCTACGGTCATCGCACCCAACTCGAACTCGGCGGCAAGGCGCCGTTCGTGGTGTTCTCCGACGCCGACCTCGACGCCGCAGTTCAGGGCGCGGTCGCCGGGGCGCTGATCAACTCGGGCCAGGACTGCACGGCGGCCACCCGGGCCATCGTGGCCGCCGACCTCTACGACGACTTCGTCGCCGGGGTGGCCGAACTGATGGGCAAGGTGGTCGTCGGCGACCCGCAGGACCCCGACACCGACCTGGGGCCGCTGATCTCCTTCGCCCACCGCGACAAGGTGGCCGGCATCGTCTCGCGCGCCCCCGGACAGGGGGGCCGCATCGTGGCCGGCGGCAAGGCGCCCGATCTGCCGGGGGCGTTCTACCTGCCCACGCTGATCGCCGATGTCGCCGAGGATTCCGAGGCCTACCGCGATGAGATCTTCGGCCCGGTGCTCACGGTGCGCCGGCACAGCGGTGACGACGACGCGCTACGGCAGGCCAACGACACCGACTTCGGCCTGGCCGCCTCGGCCTGGACCCGCGACGTCTATCGGGCGCAGCGGGCGTCCCGGGAGATCAAGGCGGGCTGCGTGTGGATCAACGACCACATCCCGATCATCAGCGAGATGCCGCACGGCGGACTGGGCGCCTCCGGGTTCGGCAAGGACATGTCGGACTACTCGTTCGAGGAGTACCTGACCATCAAGCACGTCATGAGCGATATCACCGGTGCCGTCGAAAAGGGCTGGCACCGAACGATATTCAAGAAGCGCTAGGCCCCGGCTGCCCGGACTAGCTGCTCGGCTCTTCAGCCTTGGTGAACTCCTCGCCGGTCTCCGGGTTGACCGCGGTCTCGCCCGGAGGCAGGTTCGACAGGTCCGGGGCGATGACGGTCGGCATGTCGCCGGAGTCCGGCAGGCCGAACATCGGCTCGACACCGTGGGCCGGCAACAGCACCAGGTCGGAGCTGGAACGGCGGGGCAGGGTCAGACCGTTGAAGTAGTCCGGTGAGGCGACTCGCCAGATGAACATGGCGACCACCCCGAGCAGCAGCGCGCCGATGCCGACCACTGCGACGGCGCCGTAACCGAAGATCGTCACGTTGTTGCCGTCGTCGTCGGTCAGCCAGTCCGGCTTGGCGTACTGGATCAGGCCGTAGACGAACACCGCGGTCAGGATCACCGCACCCAGCAGGGGGACCACGCCGCGCATCAGCAGATCGCGCCCGGACTTGGTCAGGTCCTTGCGGTAGAACCACACGCAGGCGAAGCCGGTCAGCCCGTAGTAGAAGGCGATCATCAGGCCCACCGAACCGATCAGCGCGGTCAGCAGGTTCGGGCTGACCAGGGTGAACAGCAGGTAGAACAGGATCGACACCGCGCCCATGGCGATCGTCGAGGTGGTGGGCGTCAGGTACTTGCGGTGGATCTTCGCGAACGACTCCGGCAGCGCCTTGTAAACACCCATCGACAGCGTGGTGCGCGCCGTCGGCAGGATCGTGGTCTGGGTGGACGCCGACGCCGAGGTGAGGATCGAGGCGGCCAGCAGCATCAGGCCGATCTTGCCCAGCAGGCTGTCGCCGAACAGGTCGTGACCCACTGCGGCGAACACGTCGTCGGCGTTGTCCTGGTTGCCCAGTCCGACCCCCTCCTCGCCGACGCCGGCGAAGGCGATGGTGGCCACCGACACGGTGGCGTAGGTGGCCAGCAGCAGGAAGGTGGAGATGACGGCGGCCCGGCCCGGGGTGGTGCCCGGATCGTCGGACTCCTCGTTGCAGGCCACCGCGGTGTCCCAGCCCCAGTAGATGAACAGCGCGGTCAGCAGCGCCGGGGCGATCACGGTGGAGAAGTCCAGCCCGGCCGGCCAGAACCAGTCCAGCGAGGGCTTGATGGAGTAGGTCTCGGCCTGGCCGGTGTAGACCTTGTAGAGCGCCACGACGGCGAACGCGACCAGGATGACGAGTTCGATGCCCAGCAGGCCGTACTGCAGCCGGGCCGACACCTCGATGCCGCGGTAGCAGATATAGGTCATGACGACGATCCAGATGACGCCGGCCACCGTCGACCAGAGCGTGCTCTCGGCCAGCTCAGCTGCGCCGGTCCAGCCCAGGCCTCCGACGAAGGTGAACGAGTAGGAGCCGGCGATCTGGGCCAGGTTGGCCATCACGATGACGTCGGCGGCGATGATGCCCCAGCCGCCCATCCAGCCGACCAGCGGCCCGAAGGCCCGGGAGGCCCAGGTGAAGGTGGTGCCGCAGTCCGGCTCCGCCTTGTTCAGTTCCTGGTAGGCGACCGCGATCATCCACATCGGGATGAAGGCCATCAGGATGATGGCCGGAGCCTTGACACCGGCCAGCAGGGCACCGCCACTGGCGACGATCAGGCCGAGGCTGGCAGCCAGTGAATAGGCCGGCGCGGTGGAGGCCATCCCGACCACGATGCTGGACACCAGTCCGAGTGCACCGCCCTTGAGGCCCTTGCTGTCGACCTCGCCGGCCATCTTCTCGACGGTGAGTTCACCTTTGCTCATGGCGTAGGAGCGTACGGTTCAGACCGGATTCCCGCGCGTCAACGCGCGAACATCAGCGCGCGAACAACAGCGCGCGCTTGACCTCTTGAATCGCCTTGGTGACCTCGATACCGCGCGGGCAGGCGTCGGTGCAGTTGAACGTGGTGCGGCAGCGCCAGACCCCGTCGACGTCGTTGAGAATCTCCAGTCGTTCGGCGGCGCCTTCGTCGCGGCTGTCGAAGATGAACCGATGGGCGTTGACGATCGCGGCCGGCCCGAAGTAACTGCCCTCGTTCCAGAACACCGGGCAACTGGTGGTGCAGCAGGCGCACAGGATGCACTTGGTGGTGTCGTCGTAGCGGGCCCGGTCGGTCTGGCTCTGGATCCGCTCCTTGGTGGGCGGGTTGCCGGTGGTGATCAGGAACGGCTTGACCGCGCGGTAGGCGTCGAAGAACGGCTCCATGTCGACGACGAGGTCCTTCTCCACGGGCAGCCCGCGGATCGGCTCGACGGTGATGGTCACGTCCTTGCCCTCGTTCTTCGGCAGCAGATCGCGCATCAGCACCTTGCAGGCCAACCGATTGACACCGTTGATCCGCATGGCGTCCGAGCCGCACACCCCGTGGGCGCAGGACCGGCGCAGCGTCAGGCTGCCGTCGAGGTAGCTCTTCACGTAGGTGAGCAGGTTCAGCAGCCGGTCCGTCGGCAGGCATGGAACCCGGAAGCTCTGCCAGCCGCCGGTGTCGGAGTATCTGTCGGGATTCTCCGGGTCGAACCGGGCGATCTTCAGCGTGACCATCACCGACCCGGGCGGCACAGGTGCAGTCATCAGTACTTCCGTTCCATCGGCTCGTAACGGGTCTGCACCACCGGCTTGTAGTCCAGCCGGACGTCGGAGAGCAGATCCTTGCCCTCCTTGTAGGCCATGGTGTGGCGCATGTAGTTGGTGTCGTCGCGGTTGGGGTAGTCCTCGCGGGCGTGCCCGCCGCGGGACTCCTTGCGGTTGAGCGCGCTGACCACCGTCACCTCGGCCAGCTCCAGCAGGAAGCCGAGCTCGATGGCCTCGAGCAGGTCGCTGTTGTAGCGCTTGCCCTTGTCGTGCACCGAGATCCGCGCGTAGCGCTCCTTGAGCGCGTGGATGTCGGTGAGCGCCTGCTTGAGGGTCTCCTCGGTGCGGAACACCGCGGCGTTGTTGTCCATCGACTGCTGCAGTTCGCCTCGGATGTCGGCGACCCGCTCCTCGCCGTGCTCGGAGAGGATGTTCGCCACCCAGTCGGTCACCATGGCGGCCGGATCCTCCGGCATCTCGACGCGCGGGTTGCCCATCGCGTAGTAGGCCGCGGAGAATCCGGCGCGGCGGCCGAAGACGTTGATGTCCAGCAGCGAGTTGGTCCCCAGCCGGTTCGCGCCGTGCACCGACACGCAGGCGCACTCGCCGGCGGCGTAGAGGCCGGGCACCACATGGGTGTTGTCCCGCAGCACCTCACCGATCAGCGTGGTCGGGATGCCGCCCATCACGTAGTGGCAGGTGGGGTAGACCGGCACCAGTTCGGTGACCGGGTCGACGCCCAGGTAGGTGCGGGCGAACTCGGTGATGTCGGGCAGCTTGGCCTCGAGCACGTCCGCACCGAGGTGACGCACGTCGATGTAGACGTAGTCCTTGAGCGGACCGGCACCGCGGCCCTCGAGGACTTCCTGGACCATCGCGCGGGCGACGATGTCGCGCGGGGCCAGGTCGACGATGGTGGGGGCGTAGCGCTCCATGAACCGCTCGCCCTCACCGTTGAGCAGGCGCCCGCCCTCGCCGCGCACCGCCTCGGAGATCAGGATGCCCAGACCTGCCAGACCGGTCGGGTGGAACTGGTGGAACTCCATGTCCTCCAAGGGAAGTCCCTTGCGGAAGACGATGCCCAGGCCGTCACCGGTGAGGGTGTGGGCGTTGGAGGTGGTCTTGTACATCCGGCCTGAGCCGCCGGTGGCGAGCACGATCGCCTTGGCGTGGAAGACGTGGATGTCACCGGTGGCGAGTTCGTAGGCGACCACGCCGGTGGCGACCGGGCCGCGGGCGGTCTCGGTGAGCACCAGGTCGAGGGCGTAGAACTCGTTGTAGAACTCGACGCCGTGCTTGACGCAGTTCTGGTAGAGCGTCTGCAGGATCATGTGGCCGGTGCGGTCGGCGGCGTAACAGGCCCGGCGCACCGGGGCCTTACCGTGATCGCGGGTATGGCCGCCGAACCGGCGCTGGTCGATCCGTCCCTCCGGGGTGCGGTTGAACGGCATGCCCATCTTCTCGAGGTCGAGGACCGCGTCGATGGCTTCCTTGCACATGATCTCGACGGCGTCCTGGTCGGCGAGATAGTCGCCGCCCTTGACGGTGTCGAAGGTGTGCCACTCCCAGTTGTCCTCTTCGACATTGGCCAGTGCGGCGCACATACCGCCCTGGGCGGCGCCGGTGTGGCTGCGGGTCGGGTACAGCTTGGTCAGCACCGCGGTGCGGACCCGCGGGCCCGCCTCGACCGCGGCGCGCATGCCGGCGCCACCGGCGCCGACGATGACGACGTCGTACTTGTGCTGATGAATCATCGTGCGGTCTCCCTGCGAGCGGTCACGAGATGTTCGGGTTGAAGGTCAGGAGGGTGTAGGTGCCGACGACCAGGATGATGACCACCGACAGCGTCAGCGTGGAGTGCAGCCAGAACCGGGTGGAGTCCTTGCGGGCGTAGTCGTCGATGATGGTCCGCATGCCGTTGGCGCCGTGCAACTGGGCCAGCCACAGCATCATCAGGTCCCAGATCTGCCAGAACGGGGACGCCCAGCGCTGCGCGATGTAGTTGAAGTCGATGCGGTAGACGCCGTTCTGCCACATCAGTCCGATGAACAGGTGGCCGAGCACCAGGAAGATCAGCACGACGCCGGAGAACCGCATGAACAGCCAGGCGTACTTCTCGAAGTTCGGCGTCCCGGAGTGCCGCCGCGGCGCGCGCGGGTTGTCCAGTGCGGCCGGCCGGTTGCGGTCGGTCTCGACGATCGGAGCCTCGGGGCGGGTCACAGGAATCGCTCCGCCATGTGCATGCCGATGACGACCGTGGCCGGCACCATGACCAGCAGCCAGATCGCGGCCACCGCCCACAGCATCTGGCGTTGGTAGCGCGGGCCCTTCCACCAGAAGTCGATCAGGATGATCCGGACGCCGTTGAGTGCGTGGTAGAGCATTGCGGCGACCAGGCCCAGTTCCATCAGACCGATGATCGGGGTCTTGTAGGTCTCGACTACCTGGTTGTAGGCCTCCGGGCTGACCCGAACCAGCGCGGTGTCCAGGACGTGGACGAAGAGGAAGAAGAACACCGTGGCGCCGGTGATCCGGTGCAGCACCCACGACCACATGCCGGGATCGCCGCGGTAGAAGGTCCGGCGACGCCGTGGCGCCGCCTGTACCGCAGTACTCATCAGGGCCTCCAACGATGGGGATTTCGGGGTGACTTTAACGCTGTTTCTACTGCCAAAAGGATGACACTGTGGTGACATCGCGGTAGTGGGTTTGGCGCTATCCCGCCGGCGCATTGATGGTTAACGGGATGAACGTGTGTGACAAGGGAATACGCGTCATCGGGCAACGGCAATCCGACGTGGCCCGGGGGCGGCCCGGCGTACCGGTGTGCGGAAAATCTCATCCGCCGATCGGTGCGGATTGACCTGCACAATGGACCGATGAGCACACCGCTGACCCTCGAGACGATCCGCCGTGCGCCCAAGGCGCTGTTGCACGATCACCTCGACGGTGGTCTGCGACCGTCGACGGTGATCGACATCGCCGGCCGGATCGGGTACCAGGGTCTGCCCAGCACCGACGAGATCGGGTTGGCGGACTGGTTCCGCAACGCCGCGCACAGCGGGTCGCTGGTCCGCTATCTGGAGCCGTTCGCGCACACCGTCGCGGTGATGCAGACGCCCGAGTCGCTGCACCGGGTCGCCCGCGAGTGCGTCGAGGACCTCGCCGGGGACAACGTGGTCTACGCCGAGGTCCGGTTCGCTCCCGAACTGCATCTGGCCGGCGGACTGTCACTCGATGAGGTGGTCGACACGGTGCTGGCCGGTTTCGCCGACGGGGAGAGGGCCGCGGCGGCCGCCGGCCGGCCGATCACGGTGCGCTGTCTGGTGACGGCCATGCGTCACGCCGCCCGGTCCCGCGACATCGCCGAGTTGGCCGTCCGGTTCCGGGACAAGGGGGTGGTCGGTTTCGACATCGCCGGCGCGGAGGCGGGCAACCCGCCGTCGCGGCACCTCGACGCGTTCGAGTACATGCGATCCAACAACGCCCGCTTCACCATTCACGCCGGCGAGGCCTTCGGGCTGCCGTCGATCCAGGAGGCGCTGGCCTTCTGTGGCGCCGACCGGCTCGGGCACGGAGTCCGCATCGTCGATGACATCACCCGGCTTCCGGACGGCTCCGCCGAGTTGGGCCGGGTGGCGGCGATCGTGCGGGACAAGCGCATCCCCCTGGAGATGTGCCCGTCGTCCAATGTCCAGACCGGCGCGGTGCCGAGCATCGAGAAGCATCCGTTCGACCTGCTGGCCCGGCTGCGGTTCCGGGTGACGGTCAACACCGACAACCGGCTGATGAGCGACACCACCATGAGCCGCGAGATGTTCCAGTTGGTGGAGACCTTCGGCTACGGATGGATCGATCTCGAGCGGTTCACCATCAATGCGATGAAGTCGGCGTTCATCCACTTCGACGAACGGCTGGCCATCATCGACGAGGTGATCAAACCGCGCTATGCGGCGCTGGCCGGCTAGAACGGTGGGTCATCGCCGGGGTCCAGCCACTTCACCGGGATGTTCAGCCTCTCGGCGAGCTTGGTGTCGCGGAGTTCGCGTAGTGCACGGTTCTCGGCCCGTTCGGCGGCGATGCAGTGGGCACGGTTCTTCTTACGGGTGGTCTTCCGCAACGGCATCAGCGCGGTGCGGTTACCGCGCCGCTTCTTCGGCGGCCTGGTGGCTGCGGGGCCGGTGGGCGCAAGCAGGCTCGGAAACAGCAGCGCGCTGCCGGGGGTGGTGACGTAGGTCCGTCCATCGGGAAGGTCCCAGATCACGGTGCCGTCCTGGAGTTGTCGGTCTTTCCAGCCCCAGAAAGTCTTGATCAAATGATGAAAACGACAGAGGCACTTGAGATTTGATGCGTGGGTCGAACCGCCACTGTCATAGGGAACGGTGTGGTCGAGATCGCAGTTGACGGCAGCGCGATCGCACCCTGGTGCACGGCAGGTGAGATCACGGGCGCGGACGAAATCAGCCAGCGCACGTGAGGGTTGGTAGCGAGGTTCGGCCGGAGCGTCGGCGGGATGACGCAGCGGTCGCAGTTTGGCCTGGGCCGCGATGTCGCGCAGCAGTTCGGCGGAGATCAATACGTCGGCGCTCATCAGATAGCCCGGCCGGTCGCTCCGGCCGTCGAGGGTGGACTGATCGGCGACGACGTGAATCACCACGGGTGAGGGAACCGCCGCAGAGGCGAGGCAGTCCGGGCTTTCGCATCGGCACATCAGCCGTTCGGCATTCGCGGCGAGTGCCCCCAGCGCGTCGGCTCGGCGCTGCTCGGCCGTGCGCGGGTCATTCCCGCACACGGTGGCGGCCAATGCGTCGAGTCGCTTGTCGAGTACCTGGGCGTCGGCGGTGAACAACCGTGCCGATACGTCGGACAAACCGCTGATGTCATTCCAGACCGTCACGTCGCGATCCCGGGCGCGTTCCTTGGTCCGCCGCAACGCGTCGCGATCGTGGGTGATCACCACCCGGTCGATCTCGCGGACGAGTTGGCCGTGCGTCATCGACGGCCAGCGTGCGGCCCGGGCGGCCAGCAGTCGGTCCACCTCAGCGACCTTGCTCTGGTCGGTGATCAGGTCGGTGCGGTAGACCAGCGTCCGGAAGGTATTCATGTCGATGCCGCCGGCGGCAAACACTGCCGTTATCGCGGGCAGTCGGTGCATGGCAAGCGCGTAGTTCATGTAGCTGCCGGCCTTGCCGAGGCTGATGCGCAGGGCGGCGGCGATTTCGGCGCCCACCGCGGCCCAGGTGTCCACGGCCCATTCCTCGTTCTCGCCCCGCTCGGCACGGCGCAACTCGAAGAGTTCGGCGATCGTGCTCAACCGCCGGGCAGCGGACTGGTTCTCCTGGCGGGATGCCACGACGAGGTCATCGAGCAGCGATCGCGACTGCGCGGTGTCGGAGGGCTCGAAGTAGTCGTGCACCTGATCGTCGAACATACGTTCGATGATGCCAGGCGGGTGTGACAGAAAATGTCACCCGCGACGAACCCCGAAGCTATTCGCGCCGAAGTCGCGACGCGGAGTCGGAAGTCGTCGACTCCTCCGGCGCTATTCGCGCCGAAGTCGCGACTCCACGAACCGCTCGATCTGCTCCCACTCGGCGACGGCCTTGTTGTACGGGCCGTCGGGCCGCTCGCTGGAGTCCGGGTCCAGGACGTAACCGACCAGCCTGCCCAGCGCGGTGCCCGGGGCCAGCAGGGTCTCGACGGTGTCGTCCTCGGAGTAGTCCCCGACGTCGCGGACGAACTCGACCGCCAGTTCCAGCTGCTCACGGTCGATCGAGTCCGGTCCGTCGGCGATGTCGTCGGACAGGCCGTTGAGCACGTAGATGTTGTCCTCGCCGACCTCGACCCGCAGCGAGCCGTCGGTGGCGGCGGTGCGGATGTCGTCGTAGGTGCTCAGATCCGACAGGTCGTGGTCATGCTCGTCGGCGAGGTAGCGCGCCAGCGTCCGCTCCGACGGGAACACGCTGATCCGGCCGTTGCGGCCCAGGAAGCGCGGCTTGTCGTCCCAGTAGCAGCGCAGGGTGTAGACGGTGCCGCCGCCGGCCATCACCCGCACCGGGTCGATACCCACGTGCTCCCAGAAGTCCGCGTCGTCGCCGAGTACGGCACTGCCGGCGGCCGCCAGTGCGGGCTCGTGGTCCTCGTCATCGTCCTCGGTCGCGACGACGAAATCCTCGTCCTCTTCGGAGTCCTCGAACGGCTCGTCGAGTTCGGCGGCGGCCTTCGCCGACGCCTTCGCGTCGACCGCCGGGGTGCTCACCAGGTCGTCGATCGCCGAGAGCACACCGTCCCAGCCGCGGGCGACGATGTCGCCGATGCTGTCCCAGTGTTTGCGACCGGCCCGGCCCTCGAACTGCTCGATGCCGCCGGCCAGCAGGCCCAGGTTCGGGTTGCCGTTGAAGAACCGGGTCACCGCGGGCAGCTCGCACACCGAGCCGAGGGAGGAGACCACGGCCATCGTGTGGGTCAGGGCCCCGACGGACTCCTTGCTGGGCTTCTCGGCAAGCAGTTCTTCGACCGCGATCAGGTCGGCCGCCCGGTCCTCGGCGGGCTGGAGCTTGTGCGCGTTGGCGCGCACCAGCCGGGCCCAGGCCGGATGGTCGGTGAGGTCGTTGTCGGTATTGGTCCGCACGAATGCGGCGAGGTCGGCCACCGACTCGAAGGCGAACACGTCGTCGTCCTTGCCGAGGAAGCCCTCCCACTCCTCGCCGTCCTCGCGCCAGCGGGGCGCCCACAACGTGTAGAGGTCACCGGCGGTGACGCCGAGTCGGATCGGTACGAGCTCTGCTGCCATGCCGGACAGCCTAACGACCTACAGTTTGTGCCCATGGATGTGCGTGTCGTCGACCACCCTCTGGCCGCTGCCCGGCTGACCACCCTGCGCGACGAGCGCACCGACAACGCCGGGTTCCGGGCGGCGCTTCGCGATCTGACCCACATGCTGGTCTACGAAGCCACCCGGGATGCGCCCCGCGAGCAGATCATGGTCCGCACCCCGGTCGCCGACACCATCGGGTCGCGGCTGGCCAAGCCGCCGCTGCTGGTGCCGGTGCTGCGGGCCGGCCTGGGGATGGTGGACCAGGCCCATGCCCTGATTCCGGAGGCGCTGGTCGGTTTTGTCGGGGTGGTCCGCAACGAGAAGACGCACAAGCCGACGCCGTATCTGGAGTCGCTGCCCAGCGACCTGCGGGATCAGCCGGTCATGGTGCTGGACCCGATGCTGGCCACCGGGGGGTCGATGGCCTTCACCATCGAATTGCTGCAGAACCATGGCGCGCACGACATCACCGTGGTGTGCGTGGTGTGCGCGCCGCAGGGGATTGCCGCGCTGGAACAGGCGGCGCCGGGGGCCCGGTTGTTCACCGCCGCCATCGACGACGGGCTCAACGACGAGGCCTACATCGTCCCGGGCCTGGGCGACGCGGGGGACCGGCAGTTCGGGCCTCGCTAGCAGCGCGACGGGCCACGGCGACGCAGGATGTCATTGAGCCCATCGTGGCCCGGTCGCGGAGATTTCTAACGGTTCCGGGTCCGAGGTGTCGCCTTCGACCGTTGAGTCGAACTGGCCTCTGACCATTTCGAAAACTTCTTCGTTGCGGGATGAGAACCCCGGAACGTCCGGCGTGCTCGCGTCGATGAAGTCTTCCGGGACGTACCGTCCGCCGCACCCTGTGCCCGCCCGATACGTCTCCTGCCCCTGTCGCCACCGGTGCATCGCCCGCATCCTCGCGATGTCCAAGGGAACATTGGCGAATACACCGTCGACCTCGATGTAGCCGGCTGTGCGCATCGCGACGATTCGCTCGGTCACAGAGTCCGGGCTGTTCATCGTGATGTCCCAAATCGCATTAGTCCGATTGCGGTAGGCGCGATCGGCGAGGTGCTTGGCCAGCATGCTGGCTTCCTCGTGGGCTTTCGTGCTGGCTTCCATTGGCGACAGTCCATCGATAACCGGGATCATTCCTCGGGCCGCCATCGTGTCCTTCACGTCATCCGGGTTTATCGCGAAGTACTGGGAGCGATCTACGCCGGCACTTCTTTCGAGGGCAGTGGTCTTGCCAGCACCTGAGACCCCGCCAATCACGATCGCCTTGCCTTCTCGCGGTACGGCGTCTGCCGCCTCCCGCTGCCATAAATCGTCCATCAGGTCGTTCTGCTGTTCGACCCGTTGAATGCTCCAGATGCCATCAGGACCCCGGTACAACTCCTCGGTCGTCGGTGCATCAACGAGTTTCCGTCGGACCTCTTCGACATGGGCGTTCCACTCGTCATCCGAGTATTCGTAACCGCTCGCAACACCTGTGGTCCGGTGACAAGCATCCGACACTGCGGCAGCGGGATCCGCAATCGCCGGCGGGCAGGCGGTGAGGGTAACGACGCAGCCGGCCAGGAACGCAACTGCGTGGGTCCGCCGAAACATCAGCGCCACCCCGAGTACCTCGGCCCCGACTGCGCGGGCCGCGACGGTCTCATGCGCCGCAGCCTAACTGTCGGTGCGATACTGCGAGCATGCCGTTGGCCGACACCGCCGAGTCGTGGCTGGCCGCCCACTACGACGACCTCGTCGGGTGGCGCCGCCACTTCCACCGCCATCCCGAGTTGGGGCGGCAGGAGTTCGCCACCACCCAGTACGTCGCCGACCGGTTGGTCGACGCCGGCCTGAACCCGAAGGCGCTGCCCGGCGGCACCGGACTGATCTGCGATTTCGGACCGGAGTACGCGCCGCGGATCGCACTGCGGGCCGATATGGACGCGCTGCCGATGACCGAACGGACCGGGGCGCCGTACTCCTCGACGCTGCCTGGCGTCGCCCACGCCTGCGGGCATGACGCGCACACCGCGATCGTGCTCGGCGCCGCGACGGCGCTGGCGTCGGTTCCCGAACTGCCGGTCGGCGTCCGGCTGATCTTCCAGGCCGCCGAGGAACTGATGCCCGGCGGCGCACTGGACGCCATCGCGGCCGGAGCGCTGACCGGGGTGTCGCGGATCTTCGCCCTGCACTGCGACCCGCGCCTGGCGGTCGGCCGGGTGGCCATCACCGCGGGGCCGATCACCTCGGCCGCGGACTCGATCGAGATCACCCTGCACTCCCCGGGCGGACACACCTCCCGGCCGCACCTGACCTCGGATCTGGTCTACGGCATGGGCACCGTGATCACCGGACTGCCCGGCGTGCTGTCCCGGCGGATCGACCCCCGCAACGGCACCGTCATGGTCTGGGGCGCGGCCAACGCTGGAGTCGCGGCCAATGCGATCCCGCAGATCGGCACGCTCGCCGGCACCGTCAGGACGGCCAGCCGGGAGACTTGGATCGAGATGGAATACCTTGTCCGCGAGACGGTTTCGGGGTTGCTGGCGCCGCTGGGCATCGAGCATTCGTTGCAGTACCACCGGGGCGTTCCGCCGGTGGTCAACGAGGAGCGTTCCACCCAGATCATGACTCACGCCATCGAGGGGATCGGCCCGGATGCACTGGCCGACACCAAACAGTCCGGCGGCGGCGAGGACTTCTCCTGGTACCTCGAGGAGGTTCCGGGGGCGATGGCCCGCCTCGGCGTGTGGAGTGGTGAGGGACCGCAACTGGACCTGCACCAGCCCAACTTCGACCTCGACGAACGGGCCCTCGGCGTCGGCGTGCGGGTGCTGGTCAACGCCGTCGAGCAAGCGGCATCCTTCGCGTGAAGCTTCTGGTGACCGGCGGCGCCGGCTACGTCGGCAGTGTCTGCGCGAAAGTCCTTCTGGAACAAGGCCATCAGGTTGTGGTGGTCGACGATCTGTCGACCGGTAACGCCGACGCGGTCCCCGACGGCGCGGTGTTCGTGCACGACGACATGGTCGTTGCGGCCGGACCGCTGCTGAGCGCCGGTTCGTTCGACGGGGTGCTGCACTTCGCCGCCAAGTCGCTGGTCGGCGAATCGGTGGAGGCCCCGGAGAAATACTGGTACGGCAACGTCATCAAGACGCTCGAACTGCTCGAGGTGATGCGCGTCGCCGGGACGCCGCGTCTGGTGTTCTCCTCGACGGCGGCCACCTACGGCGAACCGGAGTCGGTGCCGATCACCGAGGACGCGCCCACCCGGCCGACGAATGCCTACGGGGCGACCAAGCTGGCGATCGACCACGCCATCACGTCCTACGCGACGGCCCACGGCCTGGCCGCCACCAGCCTGCGCTACTTCAACGTCGCCGGCGCCTACGGCGGACTGGGCGAACGGCATGCGGTCGAGACCCACCTGATCCCGCTGGTCCTGCAGGTCGCGACCGGTCAGCGCGCCGAGATTTCGGTCTACGGCGACGACTGGCCGACGGCCGACGGCACCTGCGTGCGGGACTACATCCACGTCCGGGATCTCGCCGACGCGCATCTGCTGGCCCTGCAGCACGCCAGACCGGGGGTGCACAGCATCTACAACCTGGGCAGCGGGGCCGGTTTCAGCGTCCGGGAGGTCATCGACTGCTGCCGTCGGGTCACCGGACTGCCGATCGCGTCCCGCGATGTCGCACGGCGGGCGGGGGATCCGGCGGTGCTGATCGCCTCCAGCGAGCGGGCCATCAGAGAACTCGGCTGGAATCCGAGCCGGACGACGATCGACGAGATCGTCTCCGATGCTTGGGAATTCGTTCGGTCTTAGTCCGCGGAAGCACCCGGGCCCGGCCCGACGTTGCGGGCCGGACGGGTCCGGATGTCGTGGACATACTCCGCCGGCGCGCCGGCCACCTCCGCGGCCTCGGACATCACTCCGAGGTAGCGCGCCGAGGGCAGACCGCCCTCCCAGGCGTCGATCACGTACAGCCAGGCCAGCGCGGGATCGGTCGCGGTGTCGGAGGACTCCCGGTCGATCCGGCAGCGGATCTTCTTGTGCAGGCCCATCTCCGAGCCTTCCCAGCGGTCCATGTTCTGCTCATCGGTGGGCGTCACGTCGTAGAGCACGACGAACACCCGGGACATGGGATCCTCGACCAGGGTGGCCAGTGCGCCCTCCCAGCCGATGTCCTCGCCGGCAAACGTCAGACGCCAGCCGTAGAGCCAACCGGTGCCGGCCATCGGGGAGTGCGGTGCCCGCTGCAGCATCTGCTCGGGATCCATGTTCGACCCGTAGGCGGCGTAAAGCGGCACCCAGCAAGGTTACGGCCTCGGTGCTTAGATAGGCGCGTGACTTCCCCGAACACCAGGCGGATCGTGATCATCGGCGGTGGCCCGGCCGGCTACGAGGCGGCCCTGGTGGCGGCCACCCGTGGCGCCGAGGTGACGGTGATCGACCCGGACGGTATGGGCGGAGCCTGCGTGCTGTTCGACTGCGTGCCGTCCAAGACCTTCATCGCCTCCACCGGCGTGCGTACCGAACTGCGAAGGGCCGCTGGCCTGGGGTTCGACATCGGCATCGAGGACGCCAAGATCACCCTCAACCAGATCAACAACCGGGTCAAGACGCTGGCGCGATCGCAGTCCGCCGACATCGCCTCCCAGCTGTTGCGGGAGAAGGTCAACATCGTCCAGGGCCGCGCCGAGTTGATCGACGACGTGCCGGGGATGGCCAGCCACCGTGTGAGAGTCACCACAGTCGCGGGTCAGGAGGGTGTGCTCAAGGCCGACGTGGTGCTCGTCGCAACGGGCGCCAGCCCGCGGGTGCTGCCGGGCGCGGTGCCGGACGGCGAGCGAATTCTGAACTGGCGTCAGCTCTACGACCTGACCGAGCTTCCCGAGCATCTGGTGATCGTCGGCTCCGGTGTCACCGGTGCGGAGATGTGCAACGCCTATACCGAACTGGGCGTCCCGGTCACCGTGGTGGCCAGCCGCGACCAGATCCTCCCGCATGAGGACAGCGACGCCGCCGCCTTGCTGGAGGAGGTCTTCGCCGAGCGTGGCGCGAAAATCGTCAAGAACGGCCGATGCGACCGGGTGGTCCGCACAGAGACCGGCGTCACCGTTCATCTGGCCGACGGCCGGACGGTCGAAGGCAGCCACGCGTTGATGAGTATCGGCTCGGTGCCCAACACCTCCGGCCTGGGTCTGGAGCGGGTCGGCGTCGAACTTGCGTCCAGCGGACACATCCCGGTCGACCGGGTGTCGCGCACCACCGCATCGGGCATCTACGCGGCCGGCGACTGCACCGGACTTCTCCCGCTGGCCTCGGTCGCGGCCATGCAGGGCCGCATCGCGATGTACCACGCGCTGGGTGAGGGCGTGTCGCCGATCCGGCTGCGCACGGTGGCCTCGGCGACGTTCACCCGCCCGGAGATCGCGGCGGTCGGGGTGCCCCAGTCCGCCATCGACGACGGCACCGTCCCGGCCCGCACCATCATGTTGCCGCTGACCACCAACGCCCGGGCCAAGATGTCGCTGCTGCGCCGCGGTTTCGTCAAGATCTTCTGCCGGCCCGCCACCGGGGTGGTGATCGGCGGGGTGATCGTCGCGCCGATCGCCTCGGAGTTGATCCTTCCGATCGCCCTGGCCGTGCAGAACCGCATCTCGGTGACCGACCTGGCCCAGACCCTGTCGGTCTACCCGTCGCTGTCGGGATCCATCGTCGAGGCGGCCCGTCGGCTGATGGCCCACGACGACCTCGACTAACCTGGGCTCCCATGAGTGACCCGATCCTGCGACCGGGCAGCGGCCAGACCTTCCTCGGACCCGCGCAGCGTGCCGAAGCCTGGCAGCGGCTGGGCAGCGAACAGTTCGACGTCGTCGTCATCGGCGGCGGCGTGGTGGGAGCCGGCGCGGCCCTGGACGCCGCCACCCGTGGACTGAAGGTGGCGCTGGTCGAGGCCCGCGACTTCGCGTCCGGCACCTCCAGCCGCAGCTCCAAGATGTTCCACGGCGGCCTGCGCTACCTTGAGCAACTCGAGTTCGGCCTGGTCCGAGAGGCCCTGCACGAGCGCGAGCTGTCGCTGACCACGCTGGCACCGCATCTGGTCAAGCCGCTGCCGTTCCTCTTCCCGTTGACCAACCGGTGGTGGGAACGGCCTTACATCGCCGCCGGCATCTTCCTCTACGACCAGCTCGGTGGCGCGAAATCCGTTCCCGCGCAACGGCACCTGACCAAGTCCGGCGCCCTGCGGCTCGCACCCGGGCTCAAGCGTGGCGCGCTGATCGGCGGCATCCGCTACTACGACACCGTGGTCGACGACGCCCGGCACACCATGATGGTGGCCCGGACCGCCGCGCACTACGGGGCGGTGGTCCGCACCTCCACCCAGGTGGTGGGAATGCGCACCGAAGGCGACCGGGTCGTCGGGGTGACGGTGCGCGACTCCGAGGACGGTGCGACGACCGACGTGCGCGGGCATGTCGTCATCAACGCCACCGGGGTGTGGACCGACGAGATCCAGGCGTTGTCCCGACAGCGCGGCCGATTCCGGGTGCGGGCCTCCAAGGGCGTGCACATCGTGGTGCCGCGGGACCGGATCGTCAGCGAGGTCGCGATCATCCTGCGGACCGAGAAGTCCGTGCTGTTCATCATCCCGTGGGGCACGCACTGGATCATCGGGACCACCGACACCGACTGGAAGCTGGACCTGGCGCATCCGGCGGCCACCAAGGCCGATATCGACTACATCATCGACACCGTCAACACCGTGCTGGCCACCCCGATCACCCACGACGACATCGACGGGGTGTACGCCGGACTTCGCCCACTGCTGCACGGTGAGAGCGAGGAGACCTCCAAGCTTTCCCGCGAGCACGCGGTGGGGGTTCCCACTCCGGGCCTGGTGGCGATCGCGGGCGGCAAGTACACCACCTACCGGGTGATGGGCGCGGACGCCGTCGACGCCGCCTCGGAGTTCGTGCCGTCCCGGGTGGCGCCGTCGATCACCGAGAAGGTGCCGCTGTTGGGCGCCGACGGGTACTTCGCCCTGGTGAACCAGACCGATCACGTGGGCAAGGAGTACAACCTGCATCCGTACCGGGTGCGGCACCTGCTGGACCGGTACGGCTCGCTGATCGGCGAGGTGCTGGAGCTGGCCGAGGGCCGGCCGGATCTGCTGGAGCCGATCGCCGAGGCCCCGGTGTACCTGCGGGTGGAGGCGGCCTACGCCGCGGCCGCCGAGGGGGCGCTGCACCTCGAGGACATCCTCGCCCGCCGGATGCGGATCTCCATCGAATACCCGCACCGCGGAGTGGACTGCGCCCGTGAGGTGGCCGAGGTGGTCGCGCCGATCCTGGGCTGGAGCCCGGCCGACGTCGACCGGGAGGTGGCCACCTATCTCGCGCGGGTGGAGGCCGAGGTGCTCTCTCAGAGCCAACTCGACGACGAGGCGGCCGATGCGCTGCGGGTGGCTGCGCCGGAGGCGCGGGCGGAGATCCTCGAACCGGTCCCGCTCGATTAGCAGTTCGCGGGACGTCCTGGGTCCGGCCCGGTTGCGATTGCAGGGCGGCAACGTGGCCGACGAGTTCGGCCGGCGGTTCGGTTCCGACGCCCGCGCGAAAGTGCTTGCGGGGGAGGTGTTCGGCGGCGACGGTGTGGCTCTGGATGCGGAGACCGTCCTACCGGCCGGATCGTTCGTCTACCACTACCGGGATCTGCCGGACGAGGTCGTCGTGCCGTATCCCATCCCGGTGCTCTACCGCGACGAGAACATCGTCGTGGTGGACAAACCGCACTTCCTGGCCACCATGCCGCGCGGGTCGCATGTCGTGCAGACCGCGCTTTACCGCCTTCGGCGCGAACTCGAACTGCCCGAGTTGAGCCCGGCGCACCGGCTGGACCGTTTGACCGCCGGGGTTTTGTTGTTCACGGTGCGGCCCGAGGTGCGCGGCGCGTATCAGACGCTGTTCGCCCGCGGTGAGGTGAGCAAGACCTATCTGGCCGATTCGTCGGTGCAGCCGGGATTGTCTGGGCCGCAATGGGTTGTGAACCGGATCGTCAAGCGACGTGGGGTGCTGCAGGCGAGGGTGGAGCCGGGGGAGGTCAATGCCCGCACCTATGTCGAGCCACTCGGCGATGGGCGTTATCGGCTGACACCTGCGACGGGTCGGACTCATCAGTTGAGGGTGCACATGGCCGGTCTGGGCGTGCCGATCGACAACGATCCGCTATATCCCGACGTCCTCGAGGTGGCCCCGGACGACTTCTCCCAACCCCTGCGACTGGTAGCCCACAGGCTGGAGTTCGCCGACCCGATCTCGGGCGAGCGACGGATCTTCGTAAGCTCGCGAACATGATCCAAACCCAGCGGATGACAGTTGAAGGACTGAACACCTCGGTACTCGTCGGCGGCTCCGGGAGACCGGGGGAGGTCCCCAAAGAGGCAGTGGTCTTCGTGCACGGCAATCCCGACGCCGGATCGGACTGGATGCCGTTGATGACCCGGATCGCCGATCTGGCCATGGTGGTGGCACCCGACCTTCCCGGTTTCGGCAACGCCGATCCGCGGCGCGACGGCGACTACACCATCTACAGCTACGCCCGGTTCCTCGACGGGGTGATCGGAAAGCTCGGAATCGAGCGGGTGCACCTGGTGGCGCACGACTTCGGCGGTCCGTTCGCGGCGGCCTGGGCGGCGGATCACCCGCGGCAGGTCGCCAGCGTGACCTTCATCAACACCGGTGTGCTGCTGGGCTACCGGTGGCACCGGATGGCGCGGATGTGGCGCACGCCGGTGCTCGGTGAGATTGCGATGCTTGCCGTCAACCCCAGGGCGGCGGTGAAGGTGATGGCGAGTGAGAACCCCGGGCTGTCGCTGGAGTGGATTGCGACCATCGTCGGTCATCTGGTGCCGGAGAAGACCCGGCGGGCCGTGCTGCGGTTGTACCGCGCGACCCGGCCCGGCGATATGGAACAGCTGGCGGCCCGGTTGCGTCAGCACGACCACGACGCGCTGGTGCTCTTCGGCGACGCCGACGCCTACATCCCGGTCGAGATGGCGCACCGCCAGGTGGAGGTTTTCCCGCGCGCCGAGGTGAAGGTGCTGCCCGGGCTGGGCCACTGGTGCTGGCTGGAGAACACTGATGCGGTGGCAGAACCTCTGCTGGCGTTCCTGAAGAAGGCCATCCTGAAAGAGAGAGTGCGATGACGGAAGACAACCGCCCGGTCAACCTCAAGGCGTTCGCGCACCTGCCCGCCGATCAGCCGGTGGTGATGATCAACCTGCTGAAGTTCAACGACACCGGCGGGGTGGACAGCTACCGGAAGTACGGCGTGGAGGTGCAGCCGCACCTGGAACGGGTCGGTGGCCGGGTGGTGTACTCCGGTGGCAACCCGTGGGCGGTCATCGGGGACGACGAGCGGCCGTGGTGGGACTCGATCCTGGTGGTGGAGTACCCGTCGCCGCAGGCCTTCGTCGACATGGTCACCGACCCCGGTTACCAGGAGATTCACCGGCATCGGGCGAACGCGCTGAGCCAAGGTGATCTTATTGCCACGTCAAAGTGGGTGCTCGGTTAGATTTGCGCCATGAAGGACAAGCATCAGCTGATTCTGATCGCGGCGTACGGGGATCTTGAGCGGGCCCGGATCGACTTCCGTGATCTCGAGGGTCGACTCAAGCACGGTGCGGAGTTGCGGTCCGCCGCGTTGGTCAGCAAGGGCGACGACGGCGAGGCGCAGGTCCTCGAGGCGAGCAACCGGCACGGCCGGACCGGGGCCGCGATCGGCGCCGGTCTGGGTCTCCTGGCGGGGTTGGTGTTCCAGCCGGTGCTGCTCGGTGTTCTGGTCGGTGGTGCCGGCGGCGCACTGGTGGCCTCGATCGCCGAGCACGAATTGCGCAGCGGCCTCCAGCACGAGGTGGGTGCCGCCTTGGACAAGGGCACCGCTGTCATCCTGGCGCTGGTCTACCCGGACGGGCAGAGTGCGATTGAGACGACGCTGGATCTGGCCAACTCGATCAAGGTGCTGGAGTTGGACCGCTCGACGGTGAAGAGCATCGACGAGGCGGTGGCGGCCGAGGTCGCCAAACTTCCCGGGCACGAGGGTGGTTCGGTCAGCGCTGACAATCCGGACACCAGTAGCTGATCCGTTCTCCGGCTTCGTCGCTGCGTCGGATCGGGGTGCCGCATCGCCGGCATGGTAGGCCGCCGCGTCCGTAGACCCAGAGTTCGTGGCCCTTTCTGGTGTTGCCGGTGGTGGTTCGGCTCCAGCGGGATCGGTTGGCCCACAGCATGTCTCGGGCCCTGCTTGCCATTCTTGTCGGGTCGGGTACGGAGATCACGGGGCTGGTGGGCAGCCGTCCGAACAGGAAGCACAACTCGTTGGCATAGACGTTGCCGATGCCTGCCATGACCCTTTGATCCAATAGTGCTTGCGCGAGCCGGCGGTCCGGGTCCTTGGCCAGGTTTGCCGCCGCCTGGTGCGGATCCCAGTCCGGGCCGAGCAGATCCGGGCCGAGGTGGGCGACCGTCTCCTGGTCGTGCTCGCGGTCGAGGATCTCCAGAATGCCGAGGTCGATGCCGGCGGCGGTGACACCGTCGGCCTTCAGCAGGATCCGGATTTTGTGGTTGTGCTTTGCGGTCCGGTTGACCTGCCATTTGCCGTCCATCTTCAGATGAGAGTGGATGCTGGCCGGGCCGACCCGGATGAACAGGTGCTTGCCGCGGCTCAAGACCTCGTCGACGGTCTGGCCGGTCAGGTCGACTGTTGCGTACCGGGGGACCCGGACGTCGCACCGGGTGAGGGTCTTGCCGACCAGTGCCGCGCGAAGGATCTGGGCGGTGTGGAAGACGGTGTCGCCTTCGGGCATGTTCGGTTACCGAAGCCTCAGCCCGCGGGGGGTACGAGCGAAGCCAACGGCCAGAAGAGCGTCAGCGGTGGCTTGCAGGCCGGGATGGGCCGCAATCTCCAGAATGGGTACGCCGTCGGCCCTCTCGATGAGGATGCCGCCGACCCGGCCGCTTGCGACCAGTCCAGCCAAGGCTCCGGCAGCCGTGCGTTGCGCTTCCGGATCGGCGCTGAAGTTCAGCAGCGATCGTCCGCCTCGTTCGGAGTACCAGACCAAGTGGCCGTCCACGAGTACGACGAGGGCGCCCGCCTTGCGGCCGGGACGATGGCCCTCGCCGTCAGGCTTGGACGGCCACGAGAGCGTTGATCCGTAGGGATTGGCCGGGTCGGTTGCGGCCAGCACGACGGCCCGGTACTCCGGGGGAGAGTCGGTGTCGGCGTAACCCCGAAGCCGATCGACAGTGGACGCGAGGGCGAACTGGGCGCCCCCGAGCGACTCGATGAAATATCCCCGCTGCGCGCGCCCGGCCTCCTCCATGGTGTTCAGCAGCTTGTAGAGAGCGGCGAATCCGCCCGGCACCCCCTCGGCGTTGGCTGCGGCCTTGGTCAGCACGCCGTAGCGGTTCATCAGGAGTTCGGCGGTGAAATGCGCCCGCAGCGTGGAGTCGGGCTCAGGTGAGGGCAGTGCCGACCAGCGCCCGGCGACGCTGGGGTCGACCGCTCTGGATTGCGGCTGGCTCAGCGCGTATCGGGTTAGTCTCGGCGCACGCCGGTGCCGGTGGGCCGGGGGGCTCTTCCTGCCGCCGGGGCCGCTCGCCAGCATCGCCCGGATCGGGGCGAAGGTGTCACCGGTTACCCAGCCGGCCCAGATCAGTTCCCACAACGCCGCTTTGAAAGCGCCATCCGATCCCTGGCACAGCTGCCGGAAGAAGAATGCACCGCGCGCATCTCCCGGCCGGCCCAGCACGTCGAGGATCGCCCGGTGGGTGTCGTTCAGGTCGATCTCGGCAGGTGGAGACAGCGTGAGGGCGGCGGTGTCGGCGAGATGGAAGCTGATCCAGCCGTCACTACCGGAGATCGAACCGGCCCCGGACCAGGTGACTTCGCCGGAGGCCAGCAACTCGTCGAGCATGGCCGGCTGATAGTCGCGGATCCGGGAGGCGAACACCAGCGGTTCGATCGAAGAAGCGGGCATCGCGGCACCGGAGAGCTGGTCGATAACGGTGAGCAGTCCTTCGGTCCCCACGACAGCGGCGGCGCCGACCTGTTGCCATGCCGGCAGGAAGCGGGCGTACGCCGCCGTGGAGACAGGTTCAACTTGGGCGCGCAACGCCGCCAGTGACCGTCGCCGCAAGACGCGTAGGACGCCGGCATCGCACCACTGTTCACCGCCGCCGTCCGGTCGATCCGTGAACTCGCCGCGAACAAGCTTGGTGTCCAGCGCCATTCGGCTGAGAGCGTCACTCGCCACCCGCAGGCCCAGGCCGAAGCGGCCGGCGACCTCAGCGGTGGTGAACGGCCCGTGCGTGCGGGCGTAGCGGGTCAGAAGTTCACCGAGTGGGTCGGCAACCGACTCGGTGAACGCGCTCGGAACCCCGACCGGAACCGCGACGCCGACGGCGTCACGCAACCGGCCGATGTCCTCGACGGCCGCCCACCAGTTCCGATCGGCGTAGGAGAGGGTGAGAATCCGCTTGGTCGCGAGTAGTCCTTCGAGCCACGGCATCACGTCGGGGGCGGTGCAACGCAACGCGATCTCTTCGATGGTCAGCGGACCGAGCAGGCGCAGCAGATCGGCAACCCCCTCCGCGTCGCGGGCCTTGCGGTCATCGGAGAGGTGCTGCAGCTGAAGGGATGTCGCAGCGACGACATCGGCGTCAAGCAGTTCACGAAGTTCGATCCGGCCCAGTAGCTCGGCCAGCAGTGCCGTGTCCAAGGAGAGTGCCGCGGCGCGCCGTTCCGCCAGCGGGCTGTCGCCCTCGTACATGAACGCACCGACATAGCCGAACAGCATCGAGGCCGCGAACGGTGACGGGGTGGGCGTCTCCACCTCCAGCAGTCGGACCCGCCGGCTTGCGATCCTCGACATGAGATCGGCAAGCACCGGGACGTCATAGACGTCCTGCAGGCATTCCCGCACCGTCTCGAGCACCATCGGGAAGTCGGGGTATTTCCTTGCCACGTCGAGCAATTGGGCCGACCGCTGACGCTGGTGCCACAGTGGTGAGCGCTTGCCCGGATGCCGTCGCGGCAGCAGCAGGGCGCGGGCCGCGCATTCCCGGAACCGGGAGGCGAACAGCGCCGAGCCGCCCACCTCGGCGGTGACCAGAGCTTCGATCTCATCGGGTTCGAAGACGAACAGGTCAGCCCCGGGTGGGGTGTCCTCGGTGTCGGGAAGTCGCACCACGATTCCGTCATCGCTGGCCGTCGGCTTCTCGTCGATCCCGTAGCGCTCCAGCAGTCGCCGGCTGACGGCCAACGCGAGCGGCCCGTGCACCTTCAGTCCATACGGCGAGTGCAGAATCACCCGCCAGTCGCCGAGTTCGTCGCGGAATCGTTCGACCACCAGGGTGGTATCACTGGGTATCGCCTTCGTGGCCTCGCGCTGTTCGTCGATCAGCCGCCGCAGGTTCTCGGTGGCGAAGTCATCGAAACCTATTTGGGCACAGCGCATGGTGAAGGCATCCGCAGTGAGTCCGGCAAGCTCACCGGTGAACTTACCGATCGCCTCGCCGAGTTCGGCCGGTCGGCCCGCGTTATCACCACGCCAGAACGGCAACCTGGCAGGCTGGCCCGGCGCCGGGACGACCAGCACCCGGTCGTGGGTGATCTCGGTGATGCGCCAACTGGTGGCGCCCAGGGCGATCACGTCGCCGGGGCGGGACTCGTAGACCATCTCCTCATCGAGTTCACCTACCCGCGAGGGCTTTTCGGAATCCGTCGCCAGGTAGACGGTGAAAAGGCCGCGGTCGGGGATGGTGCCGCCCGAGGTCACCGCAAGCCGCTGTGCGCCGGGGCGTGCGGTCAGGATTCCGTTATCCCGGTCGTAGACAAGCCGTGGCCGCAATTCGGCGAAGTCGGTGGACGGGTACTTGCCCGACAGCAGGTCCAGAGTCGCCTCGAAAGCACTGCGTGGCAACGTCGCGAACGGGGCGCTTCGGCGAACCACGTCGAACCACTCGTCCGCGCTCACCGGTTCCAGTGCGCAGGCCGCGACCGTCTGCTGGGCAAGGACATCGAGCGGATTGGCGGGTACCCGCATGGTCTCGATATCCCCGGTCAGCATCCGTTGGGCGGTCACCGCACAGTCGATCAGGTCGGTGCGGTGTTTGGGCAGCAGCACACCGCGGGAGATTTCGCCGACCTGATGACCGGCCCGCCCGACGCGCTGAAGTCCACTGGCCACCGACGGCGGCGCCTCGACCTGGATGACGAGATCCACCGAACCCATGTCGATGCCGAGTTCCAGACTGGAGGTCGCCACCACCGCCCGTAATCGGCCGCTCTTCAGGTCGTCCTCGACGGCAGCGCGCTGCTCCTTGGAGACCGATCCATGGTGGGCGCGGGCCAGCAGTGGCTCGGCGCCCTGGATCTGGTTGCTGGCCAACATGTGCGCAGGCGGCCTGTCCAGTTCAATCCCGCAGCGTTCGGCGTGAATCTCGTTGATCCGGGCGGTGATCCGCTCCGCGAGTCGACGCGAGTTGGCGAACACGATGGTCGAGTTGTGGGCCTCGATGAGGTCGACCATCCGGTTCTCGACAGCCGGCCAGATGGTGTTGTTCTCCAGGTTGGCCATGTCGGGCACCGGAACCTGCACCGAAAGATCGAATGTCTTGGTTGTCGGCGGGTTGACGATCCGGGCTGGCCGGCCACCGGTGAGGAAGCGGGCCACTTCTTCGGGCGGCCGGACGGTGGCGGACAGCCCGATGCGTTGGGACGGGTGGTCCAGCAGCGCATCGAGGCGTTCCAGCGACAGGGCCAGATGCGCACCGCGTTTGGTGCCGGCCACCGCGTGCACTTCGTCGATGATCACCGTCTGCACCGAAGCCAAGGTCTCTCGGGCAGCTGAGGTCAGCATCAGGAACAGCGACTCGGGGGTGGTGATCAAGACGTCGGGCGGATTGGCGATGAGCTCGCGGCGCCGGGCCGGCGGGGTGTCGCCGGATCGCACGCCGACGCTGATCTGCGGGACGGCGAGCCCCTCGCGCTCGGCGACTCGGGCGATTCCGGCCAGCGGGGTCCGCAGATTGCGCTCGACGTCGATCGCCAGCGCCTTGAGTGGGGAGACGTAAAGCACCCGCGTGCCCGATTGCTCGGGTTCGTGGGCGAGCCGGTCGATCGCCCAGAGGAACGCCGCCAGGGTCTTGCCCGAACCGGTCGGAGCGATCACCAGGGTGTGATCACCGTCGGCGATCGCGGCCCAGGCCTCGGACTGCGCCGGGGTGGGCTCGACGAAGGTGCCTTCGAACCAGCGCCGGGTGGCGGGGGAGAACCTGTCGAGCGTCACCTGTGCAATCTCAGTCGAGGAGGCCCGCGAAGTCCACCCGGGCGTGCCGCGGTCCGCGGGATACCTGGGCTCAGGGCCGTCCCGAGCGCTTCGTCGTCCGAAATCGAGTTCAGCGACGATTACCCTGACGCCATGGCCAGGATCCTCGCCTACGGCTCGCCGGCACTGGGCCACCTGCTGCCGGTCAGCACCCTGCTGCGGGAACTCGCCGGCCGCGGCCACGATGTGCATCTGCGCACCTTGGCCGCAGGCGTCGGCATGGGTAACCGGCTGGGGATCGACACCAGGGCCGTCGATCCCCGTATCGAGGAGATCCAGAGCCGGGACTGGACCGCGCGCAATGCGTTCGGCGTGCTGAGGATGACTCTGGACGTGCTGTGCAGCCGCGCCGAGGTCGAGGTCGACGACCTCCACAGGGCCATTGACGAGGTCCGCCCGGATGCGCTGATCATCGACGCCAACTGCTGGGGTGCGATGTCGGCGGCCGATGCCGGCGATCTCCCTTGGGCGGTGTTCTCGCCGTTCACCCCGTTCCTCAATTCCAGAGGCATGCCGCCGGTTGGACCCGGCATGCGACCGTGGCCCGGAATCGCCGGCGCGATAAGGGACCACCAGGTCCGGATGGTGGTGCGCCGGGTGATGGACCGTCCGGTTCTGCCGCGGCTCAACGCAATTCGCGCCGGACTCGGTGCGCCCGAGGTCGCTTCGATCGACGAGTTCATCCGCCGTGCGCCGCTGATGCTCGTGGTCGGGGGAGAACCGTTCGAGTACCCGCACCCCGGCTGGGGCGAACGGGTTCAGCTGATCGGCGCCTGCGCCGGCGACTCGGAACGGGCGCCGGACTGGCTCGACCAGATCGACGAGCCGATCGTGTTGGTGACGACCTCCTCGATCCGTCAGGCCGACGATCTTCTGGGCAGCGTCGCTCTCGATGCACTGGCCGATCTCCCGGTGCACGCGGTGGTGACGTTTCCGGCCGGAGTGCCCGGCGGCCTCCGGATTCCACCGAATGCCACCGTCCGCCGCTTCGTGCCACACGGCCCGGTACTCGATCGGGCGGTCTGCGCCGTCACGCACGGCGGGATGGGAGCCACCGTGCGGGCGCTGGACCGCGGGGTTCCGGTCTGCGTGGTCCCGTTCGGCCGCGACCAGCATGAGGTCGCGATGCGGGTGAAGGTCGCCGGTTGCGGCACCACACTCTCCGCCCGCCGGCTGACCCCGGACCGGCTGCGGGCCGCGGTCATCGAGGCGATGGAGATGACACCCGGGGCCGGGCGGGTCGCCGAGGGATTCGCCGCCACCGGCGGAGTGGGCCGGGGTGCCGATCTCATCGAGCAGCTCACCCTGGTCAGTAGCTGCGGATGAGTGAGATCAGCTTCTCCTTGTTCAGTCCCGAGTAGCCCGCGATACCGAGCTGTTTGGCCCGCTGTTTGAGTTGCACGACTGTCCAGCCCTCGTACGCACACGACCGGCTGGGGCGGAAGTTTCCCATCCGACCCATGTACCCAGGGCGGTGGTGGCGTCAAACTCTCCGCGCGGCCCATGTTTGACGGCGCCGTCACGCGGGTAATCGCACGTTGTGACTGATTCGGGGTATAGCGCTGTGCTGAGGCGAGATACTGTCAGCGCGACGACCGCGGGAGGCCAGATGACGGACGCCGAGAGCCAGTGTGCGCCGACGCTTCGTGGCGTTGCGGCCGTCGAGCTCCGGGTCGCAGCCAAGTTGGAGAACCTCGCTGTGCTGCGCACCGTGGTCGGCGCGGTCGGCACGTTCTCGGACCTCGATTTCGATGCCGTCGCGGACCTGCGTCTCGCGGTCGACGAAGCCTGCACCCGGCTGATCCGGTCGGCCGCTCCCGACGCGACGCTGGTGGTCGTGGTCGATCCCCGCGACGACGTAGTGGTCGTCGAGGCCTCCGCTGAGTGCGAAACCTTCGACGTGGTGACCCCTGGCAGCTTCAGCTGGCATGTGCTCAGCTCGCTCACCGACGACGTGGCGACGTTCATGAACCCGAACGGTCCGGACGGCCGCGTCTTCGGCATCACCCTGACCACGAGGCGGGCAGGCACCTAGCGGTGAGGTCCAGAGCGGCCGGCACCTCTTCGCGGCCGAGTTCCGAATATGCGGATGTTCCGGACCTGTTCCGGGAACTGAAAAAACTGGAACCGGGCTCCGCGGGGTTTCGTCGTCAACGTGAGCGGATCGTGGAACGGTGCCTCCCACTGGCCGACCACATCGCCCGGCGTTTCGGCGGGCGAGGTGAGGCCCGGGAAGACCTGGTGCAGGTGGCCCGCGTCGGTCTGGTCAACGCCGTCAACCGGTACGACGTCGAAACCGGTTCAGAATTCGTGCCTTTCGCAGTTCCCACCATCATGGGTGAGGTCCGCAGGCATTTCCGGGACAACAGTTGGTCGGTCAAGGTGCCGCGGCGGCTCAAGGAGTTGCACCTGCGACTGGGCACCGCATCCGCCGAACTTTCCCAGCGACTCGGCCGGGCGCCGACCGCCTCGGAACTGGCCGTCGAACTCGGGATGGATCGCCAGGAGGTCGTCGAGGGCATGGTGGCCGGGAGTTCCTACAACACGCTGTCCATCGACAGCGGAGGCGGCAATGACGAGGACGCCCCCGCGATCGTCGACACCCTCGGTGACGTCGATCTCAGCTTGGACCAGATCGAGAACCGGGAAGCGTTGCGGCCCTTGCTCGCCGCGCTGCCGGAACGCGAACGCACCGTACTGGTGCTGCGGTTCTTCGAGTCGCTGACGCAGACCCAGATCGCCGAGCGGGTCGGCATCTCGCAGATGCACGTGTCCCGGCTGCTGGCCAAATCACTGGCGCGGTTGCGCGACCAACTGCAGTAGGTAACGGCGCACCGCTGCGGCGCCGGCCCGGGCTGCGGCGGCGTCACCGCGCACGGTGATCTCATCGCCGTCCGGATCGGCCGCCACCTCCGCGAGCGGGGTGCCGGTGATCGGCTCGCAGACATCCCACGATCCGTCCAGCCGGGCGCGCAGGTAGTACGCGCCGGCGTTGATGTCCGGGTGTGCCACGTGACCTACTTGATTTCGGCGAGAACCGTGCCCTGGGTGACCGCGGCGCCCGCCTCGACGGCCAGGCCGGTGATGACACCGTCCTTGTGGGCGGTCACCGGGTTCTCCATCTTCATGGCCTCCAGCACCACCACCAGATCGCCGGTTGCGACCGTCTGGCCCTCCTCGACGGCGACCTTGACCACGGTGCCCTGCATCGGGGCGGTCACCGAGTCACCGGAGGCCGCCGCGCCGCCGTGGGCGCCGCGCTTGCGGGCCTTCGGCTTCTTGCGGATCACGCCCGGATCGGCGCCACCGCCGCCATTGCCCAGGGCGAGATCGCCCGGCAGCGATACCTCGAGACGACGGCCGCCGACCTCGACGACCACCGTCTGGCGGGGCTGGCTCTCCTCGGCGTCGACCGCACCGCCGCCGGTGAACGGCTCGACGGTGTTGTCCCACTCGGTCTCGATCCAGCGGGTGTGCACGGTGAACCCGTTGTCGTCGCCGATGAAGGCCGGGTCGCTGACGATCGCGCGGTGGAACGGGATGACGGTGGCCAGACCTTCGACCTCGAACTCGGCCAGTGCGCGCCGGGCCCGGTTCAGCGCCTGCTCACGGTCGGCACCGGTGACGATCAGCTTGGCCAGCATCGAGTCGAACTGGCCGCCGATGACGGAACCCGACTCCACGCCGGAGTCCAGGCGCACGCCGGGACCGGTGGGCGGGATGAAGGTGTTGACCGGGCCGGGGGCCGGCAGGAAGCCGCGGCCGGCGTCCTCGCCGTTGATCCGGAACTCGAAGGAGTGGCCCCGCGGTGTCGGATCCTCGGTGATGTCGAGCTTCTCGCCGTTGGCGATGCGGAACTGCTCGAGAACCAGGTCGATGCCCGAGGTCTCCTCGGTCACCGGATGCTCCACCTGCAGGCGGGTGTTGACCTCGAGGAACGAGATCAGCCCGTCCTGGCCGACCAGGTACTCCACGGTGCCGGCGCCGTAGTAGCCGGCCTCCTTGCAGATCCGCTTGGCCGACTCGTGGATCTCCTTGCGCTGCGCGTCGGTGAGGAACGGCGCGGGGGCCTCCTCGACCAGTTTCTGGAAGCGGCGCTGCAGCGAGCAGTCGCGGGTGCCGGCGACGACGACGTTGCCGTGCTGGTCGGCGATGACCTGGGCCTCGACGTGGCGCGGCTTGTCCAGGTAGCGCTCGACGAAGCACTCACCCCGGCCGAAGGCCGAAATGGCCTCGCGGGTGGCCGAGTCGAACAGCTCGGGAATCTCCTCGATGGTGCGGGCCACCTTCATGCCGCGGCCGCCGCCGCCGAAGGCGGCCTTGATCGCGACCGGGACGCCGTACTCCTTGGCGAAGGCCACCACCTCGTCGGCGTCCTTGACCGGATCCGGGGTGCCGGGAACCAGTGGGGCCTGGGCGCGGGCGGCGATGTGCCGGGCGGTGACCTTGTCGCCGAGATCGCGGATGGACTGCGGGCTCGGGCCGATCCAGATCAGTCCGGCGTCGATGACCGCCTGCGCGAAATCGGCGTTCTCCGAAAGGAATCCGTATCCGGGGTGGATGGCGTTGGCGCCGGACTTCGTCGCGGCGTCGAGGATCTTGCCGAAGTCGAGGTAGGACTCCGCGGAGGTCTGGCCGCCCAGGGCGAAGGCCTCATCGGCCAGCTTGACGTGGGGTGCGTCGGCATCCGGTTCGGCGTAGACGGCCACGCTTCCCAGACCGGCGTCCTTGGCCGCCCGGATGACCCGGACCGCGATCTCACCGCGGTTGGCGACGAGGACCTTGGAGATGGTCTGGTTGGGCGTCGGGTCAGGCACTGCGCCTCCTATGGGCTGTCACGACTCTAAGAACCGGCTTTAAGAATAGGGCCGCAGGGGAGTCTAGAGCGTTTCCCGTTCCGCTTGGTGGGCAAGGGGGGCCATATATTCTTTTGACACACGAGTCACAACGTTGGGAGTCAGGGTGAATTTCAGGAAGCTCGCCGGAGCCGTCGCCGCAACCGTGATCGCCGTGGGCATCGGGGCGGCCACCGCCGCGCCGGCATCGGCGACTGACAACATCAAGCCGATCGGGGACCAGATCCGGGTCAAGGACTACCAAGGCAACAACCTGATCGGGTACACCGTCACCGAGTTCGGCCCGAGTTCGGATGCCGTGGCGCACAACGGCCAGCTGTATGCCGCCACGCTGACCGTCCAGACCTACGGCGTCGAGCAGAACCCGCAGATCCAGCGGTTCGGTGCGCGGGCCCAGAGCGGGGACTACTACCCGGTGCTGTTCGACGCGCCCGGTGGTTTCGGCGGCGGCCAGATCGGGCCGGACGGCAGCGTCACCGGCAAGCTCTACTTCGATGTGGTGGCCGATGCGCCCAACAGCGTCGTCTACAGCGATTTCCTGCGCGATATCATGGCCTGGGTCCCGGGACAGTCCAACGGGGGCACCCAGCCCTAGCCGGTTGCGCCCTAACTGCGTAGGCGGCGCTTGATTCGCGTCAGCATCGCCGACATACCGCGCAACCGCAGCGGGCTGATCAGCCTGGCCAGGCCCAGTTCGGCGTAGAAGTCGTCCGGCACAGCCAGGATGTCGGTGGCCGGCTGCCCGTCGAGTCCGGCCGCCAGGATCGAGGCGAATCCGCGCGTCGTCGGCGCCTCGGCCGGGGCGCTGAAGAACAGCCGGACGTGGTCACGGTCGGTGTCGTCCACATGCAGGAACAGCGGGGACTGGCACTCGGGCACCGGCTCCATCGCCGCCTCCTCGAGGCCGGCGGGCAGCGCCGGAAGCTCGTTGGCGAATTCCAGCAGCAGCGCGAGCTTGTCCTGGCCGGTCACCTCGGCGAACTCCGACACCACCTCCGCCAGTGCGGCGGGAACGTTCCCCGGCATCGTCTACAGCCGGCCCGGTTGCCGCCCGGGTTCTGGGCCGGCCACGACGGGCACCCGCACGGTGTTGCCCCACTCGGTCCAGGAGCCGTCGTAGTTGCGCACGCCGGGGATGCCCAGCAGGTGCGTCAGCACGAA
>MTBK01059896.1_pt1 | contig 59925 bp, 54 predicted proteins | sample 1535981 | NCBI WGS metagenome assembly MTBK01 (sample SAMN06109225, study PRJNA356200) | anaerobic digester metagenome | isolation source: biogas reactors fed with pig manure or primary and secondary sludge | place: Spain | collected 2016-06-30
ATGCTCCTTGCCTGTCTTTCCCCCATCCCCCATCCCCCATCCCCCATCCACCATCCACCATTTACTTGTTTTTCGTTGCTTTTCCCCGTCCGGACTGCTAAATCCGCGGCAGAAAATTACGGCAGGAATTATTTTTTTATGGAAACGAACGTCCCCGAAAAATATCCGCCGGTTCAGGAAATCTCCGACGCCCGGCGCATCCGCATCGTCAAAGAGATCTTCTCCACCGTTACCGGAAAATACGATTTTTTAAACCGGCTTCTGAGCCTCCGGCGCGACGTGGCCTGGCGCAAATTTGCCGCAAAGAAAATGCGGTTTTTTCAAACCCACCGCTACCTGGACGTCGCCTGCGGAACGGGCGACCTGTCGATTGCCGCAGCCGGAATGCATCCGGATATTGCGGTCACCGGCCTGGACTTCGTGCCGGAAATGGTTGCGGCGGCAAAAGACAAAATACAACAGAGAAATCTTGGCGGCCGGATTCAGATCGTTCACGGCGACGCGCTCAGCCTTCCCTTTGCGGACAACAGCTTTGACGTCGCGGGCATCGCCTTCGGCATCCGCAACATCCCCGACCGCGCCCGCGCGCTTTCCGAAATGCTTCGCGTCGTCGTCCCCGGCGGGCAGGTCATGATCCTGGAGATGACCTTTGTGGAAAACCGGTTTTTTAAATGGATCTACCATGCCTATCTGAATTTTCTGCTGCCCGCGTTTGCAAAAATCTTTTCCGGAAATCCCGCCGCCTACTCCTACCTGGCCGACTCCATCATGAACTTCCCCTCCCCCGGCCAATTTGCAAAAATCCTCGAAGAAGCGGGCATGGTCCGGGTGGAAAAACATTCCCTGACCTTCGGCATCACCTGGCTGCACGTGGGGGAGAAGATGGTGGATAGTGGATAGTGAATGGTGGATGGTGGATGGGAACGGTCTTTCCACTCATCACTCATTGCTCATCGCTCTGAACTCTGAACTTTTTTTACACATTCGTCGGGGAAGAACGCTCGATGTTGCCCAGCGCCGACTCGGCCGCCTTCGCCAGCTCCTCGTCATGATCATGGTTGAGCGCGAACACGCGGAAGTGCCGGACGCGGGCCGGAATGAACCGGTAGATTTCGGCCAGCGGCTCGGGAGACGTTTTTCCCGTCACCGGATTGAAGATATTGATGCGTTTGTCCGGTTCGGCAATCGGGATCGGATTAAGCGGCCGCGGGTCCTGCGTGGCCACATCCACGCGAAAAGCCAGACGCTGCAGCGAGGCGGGCAGGCATTCCCGCACCTTCGCCTCATAGTTTTCAGCGCCGACCAATTCCGTTCCCCGCTGGATTGAATCGACGGAGATTTCGGCGGCAAACGACATTTTCCACTTGAGCTGCCGGGCAAAAATCTTCCGCCATTCCAGGGCCAGTTTTTTGCGGCGCGCGTCTCTGGCGAAAAGCCAGCCCCGCACTTCGCTGAACAGGGACCACTCGTCGCAGCCCAGATAGGCCTCAAGATGCTTTGCCGGATTTTCCGGATAAATCAGCTTCAGCGTATCGGAAAAAATTTCCTTCAGATGCAAGTCCATCGCGCGCGTCGTGCGGTGAAAATACACGTTGCTGTAAAGATTCAGGCGGGCGTTGAGAAAGCGCCGCAGCGCCGAGATGCCGGACTGATGCAGCGCCAGGCCGTCTTTCGTAAAAAACGTGTAGTAGCGCAGGCGCGGCACATCGACCATGTCCAGAGAAAAGCCGGTCATGTAAGCGTCGCGCTGAACATAGTCCAGATTATCGACCGTGTAGATGCCGGCAAACAACTGGCGCAGCCAGACCAGCCAGCGCGGCTGACGGGGCTGTTCGCCTTCGTCCGGCATTTTGATCAGAAAAGCCACCTGCCGCGGATCGAGCTTTTCCCCGCGGGCGAAAGGCCCGGAAGGGCTGCGGGAAATTTTCGCAAGGAGCGTTCCCAGCTTTTTCACGATGATTCGGCGGCCCATGTCCTCGTGCGTCAGTCCCCAAAAGGAAAGATAATGTTCGTCGAAAAAATGGCCGAAGGGCCCGTGCCCCACGTCGTGCAGCAGACCCGCGAGCCGGACCAGCTCCTCTACATAATGCATCGACGGCGCATCCCGGCACACCTGCCTGAGACTGGGATAAAGATGCCTCGCAAATTCTCCGGCAACGTGCATCGTGCCCAGCGAATGTTGAAAACGGGTGTGCTCCGCCGCCGGATAAACCCAGCGGGCGCTCTGCAGCTGGTAGATGCGCCGGAGCCGCTGCATCCAGGGAGAGTCAAGAACGTCCTTTTCCGTTTTTTCCGCGGGGTTTGAGTCCCGCGGCGCCGTGAAAAACGCGTAGGAGTGGATCGGATCGGCAATCAGCGCCATCCCGTCATACACGCTGGAGGGAAAATCCTTCTTGTCCATGATCTGCATTTACAATATTATGCCGCAAAGATCAATTAGTGGATGGTGGATGGTGGATGGTGGAAAAACAGGCAAAGGCATAATGCAGGGGCATGGGTAATAGGTCATGGAAGAAGCGGGAAAACTTTTTTATTCAACTTATGGAATATGTTCGATATCTTCTAAATCCTTGTGTCTTCCTGCTGCGAGTTTATTCACCTTCAAATCATTCAGAGAAATAATGTTTACATCCAGATCCTCAATATTTGCGGTCACACAACGTTTGTAACACTCAGCAAAGTCAACTCCGGAAGCTCCCGTTATCATCTCAATTCTAACCGGAGGAACTCCCATACGAATGATTTTATTTTTCTCAAGAAATAATTCCTTTGAAAGATATTCCCCGGGCATTCCGAAATCACTAACGGCAGCAACAACTTTTTCTGCATTGGCATCATTCACGGCGATCCATATATCCATATCACCGGTAGCTCGCGGATAACCATGGTAACCAACCGCATATCCGCCAACAAGAAGATACTCAACCTGATGTAAGTTCAGCAACCTCAAGAAATCTTTGAAGTCTGGATGAAGCTCTATGGGTGCCATAAACCATTCTCCTGTTGCATTCAATTGCATTCAAGCGGGCAGATGGGGTTTGAGACAGCCAATATCGTTTTTCTTCAGTCTTATCGGAGAGATCAACAACAATCAATATTGTCTTGTCGATTCGGGGCAATTCACTTTTCATAAAAATAAATTGGAGAAATTATCATCAGGAAGCGTCTCCATGACTTCTTTCAGGTTATCGTTCAGTTCGTCCAGGGCGGCGCCCTGAGAATGTGCCTCTGGAAAACCAGGAACATAACCCACGCGCAAACGTGTGGCCGGGCATCTTTCAACAACGGCAGCTGTTCTCATAAGCACATCCTCCATTGACCTGTCGGTAAATTCCCCGCTTTTTTGATGATGCGTAATATATTATTTTTGCGACAAAAAATAAAGGAATGATTTAAGAATGCTCTATTGGGATCATCTGATATCTCTTACCTCGTCGCTCATTCCTGTAAATAATCAGGCGCTGTCCCGATTTTCCCTCAAAAAATCCCCCTGACTCCCCCTTTAAAAAAGGGGGACCTCCCAATTCTCCCCCTCTTTTCCAAAGAACCGCCGACCCAGTTCCCCTCTTTTCCAAAGAGCCACCGATCCAGTCCCCCTCTTTTCTAAAGAGGGGTTAGGGGAGATTTTGCTGAAATCAATTCTTGCAACCTCCCAAAAAATCCCCCTGAATCCCCCTTTAAAAAAGGGGGACTTGTCTCCTGTCTCCTGTCTCCCGCCTTCTGTCTTCTGTCTCCTGACTTCTGTCTCCTGACTCCTGTCTCCTCACGTGACCTTCAGGTTATTTGGTGCCCAAGGTATTCGCCGGGGTGACGGCTTGAATTACTTTTTACAGGACCGTCAAAGTTAAATCTTGATATTTGTATGACTTGGCCTATAATAACGTCAAAATAAAGGCAAAAAATAAATGTCGTATAATCAGTCAAGACAATGGAGGTTGAGGCATGAACTTTTCACGAATAACCATTAACCACAATCAAATGAATGGAATGCCTTGTATCCGTGGTTTAAGGATTCCCGTAGCCACGATTGTCGCCATGGTGGCGGAAGGGATGAATAATGAGGAAATCCTGGCTGCCTATCCCGATCTTGAAAATGATGATATTGCCGAGTCCCTGCGGTATGCGGCGGAAGCTCTCCGCGAACGGGAATTGCCGCTGGTAATGCATGCATGAATTTCCTGATCGATAATGCCTTATCACCGCAGGTCTCCATCGGATTGAGACAGGCGGGATACGATAGTATGCATGTCCGCGATTATGGAATGCAAAGAGCGTCTGACACGGAGATCTTGGCGCGCGCTCTCAATGAAAATCGCATAATTGTTTCAGCGGATACCGATTTCGGAACGTTACTTGCGCGTAATGCAGAAATCAAACCTTCCTTCATTTTATTTCGGGGTATGAAAACGCGCCGGCCGGAAACACAGTTGCAAATCCTGCTGGCAAACCTGCCAAACCTGAAAGAATTTCTGGAAAATGGTTGTGTTGTTGTGTTTGATCAAAACAGAATCCGTGTCCGCAACCTGCCGATAAACGGCTGACCAGGTATTTCATGACTGCCACACACCGGCATTGACCAGAGCCGACAGCTTCTAAAACAATTTGGTTGTTGCCTTCGTTGATAATCGCTCATTCCTGTAAATAATCAGGCGCTGTCCCGATTTTCCCTCAAAAAATCCCCCTGAATCCCCCTTTAAAAAAGGGGGACCTCCCAATCCTCCCCCTCTTTTCCAAAGAACCGCCGCACCAGTCCCCCTCTTTTCTAAAGAGGGGTTAGGGGAGATTTTACTGAAATTAATCCTTAACGTCCTCGTGAAAAGTCAGTCTCGGCGCCTTTTCGTCTTACCGGCGAAAGCCGGTATCCAGTAGTTACAGTTGGTTATGGACTCCGGCCTCCGCCGGGGTGACGACTTGAATTACTAGTTACGAGTGCATCAACCTTGAACTTAGAACATTTTTTTCCTCTGTCTCCTGTCTCCTAACTCCCGCCTTCTGTCCTCTGTCTTCTGTCTCCTCACGTGACCTTCAGGTTATTTGGTGTCCAGGGTATCCGCCGGGGTGGCGGCTTGAATTACTTTTTACAGGACCGTCAAAGTTAAATCTTGATATTTGTATGACTTGGCTTATAATAAATCAGAAATAACTTAAGGGAGAAAATAAATGTATAAACAATATGAAGCCATTTATAAGAAGGGACAGTTGCAGTGGATAGGTTCGCCGCCGTCGGTACTTGAAAACCGGCGCGTCAAGGTATTGCTGGCAGATGATGACATTGAAGCTAAGCCTATGAACATAGCCAAATTATTGAGGCAGACGCGAGGGAGTCTTGGCCGTCATATAACTATCGAAGAGATTGACAAAGACATTCGTGCCATGAGAGAGGAATGGACGAGGCAATGGGACTGATGAGCGGCTGCATCATCGACGAGACTGTAAAATAATCTGTGTAAATGGAATTCTTTTCATACTGCCGCCAAATTGAAACGGCCTTCATACATAACAGCCAGCTGGGAGATTGTCAAAGCCCAGTTGGCCAGGGGCATCGTCCATTTTTTCATAACATCCTGAATCGCCAAAAATAATATTTCAGTCATCACCCGTATTGAGTTGCTTGGTTGGCGAAAACATTCTCCAGAATCCCTTAATTCTACAGCAGCGTTGCTTCAATCCGTCTCAGAGATACCACTTAATGAAGATATAATTCGTCAATGTATTGGTTTTCGCCAGAAATTCCTCATTAAACTTCCCGACGCCATTATTGCAGCAACGGCTCTGTATGCCAAACTTCCCTTGATGACAAGAGATGTGGCGGATTTTGAGCGGATTCCAGAGCTGAAGACGGTAAACCCTTTCTTATCAATCAAAGATGAATAAGATTCGTAAGTCATCGTCCACCTTGTGGAACGGTTTGAAAACCGTTCCCTACATTTTACCATCCTCAAAAAATCCCCCTGAATCCCCCTTTAAAAAAGGGGGACTTGCCTTGGCCTTCGTCCAAATCCCCCTGAATCCCCCTTTAGGAAAGGGGGACTTTCCAATTCGCCCCCTCTTTTCCAAAGAGCCACCGATCCAGTCCCCCTCTTTTCTAAAGAGGGGTTAGGGGAGATTTTGCTGAAATCAATTCTTGCAACCTCTCAAAAAATCCCCCTGAATCCCCCTTTACAAAAGGGGGACTTGTCTCCTGTCTCCTGTCTCCTGACTTCTGACTCCTGACTCCTGCCTTCTGCCCCCTCGCGTGACCTTCAGGTTAGGTTATCGCGGCTGTTTCCCGCAAAGTGAACTACCCCGCAGCAAGCTGCGGGGTATCCAAACCTGCGAGGAACGAAGCAAGCTTCGGGGAATATGACCCGTAGAGATTAAAAAAAGCCCGGCGGGTTTCCCCGCCGGGCTCGTTTTAACTTTCGACTTCAGACTTCGGTCTTCAGACTTCAGCCTTCAGTCTTTTTTCTTCAGCTTCCGCTAGAAGGTCAGCGTCAGCTTGTTGAGGATCAGCAAATTATCCTGCAGGTCGTTGTTGATGACGGCATCGCCCTTGAAGTAATCACCCACCATCCAGTAACCGCCGCCCAGCATGTAGGACAGGTTATTGGTGATTTTGTAAGTGGCCGTCAGGTCGATTTCCGTACCCATATCCCTTTCAGTGTAAAGGCCTCCCAGGGTCTTATCAGCAGTTGCCCAGGACAAGGAAAGAGCGATATCCAGCTTGTCGATCGGCCGGACACCGGCGCGCGCCTGGAGGAAATAGGCGTTGGTCAGCGCACCGCCCATCGTGGTGGTGGTGGTTCCGTAACCGTTAAGGTTCCCCACCCAGTAATTCAGATCACCGTTGAACATGATCAAACAGGGATTCCAGTCAAGGCCGCCGCTTAAGCCGCCTTCCAGTTTGTCAGCGGTGCCTTCGTCATCACCCGACACATAAGCGAACGTGCCGCCCGCGTAGAACATACCGAAGTCCGCCGTCGCATCGATCCAGCCGCTCATGGCGTTTATATCTTGATCCTGTTGAGGACCAGGACCAAAGGGCGGCCCAGGAATCAGACTAGGGGCACCGTCCCATTCCACTTTTCCCGTCGCATAGGTCAATTCCGCCTGTAAGGCGACCGGACCAAACTTGGCTTTGACATACGGAACAAAAGCATACTGTTTAATCTGATAACCAGTTGTAGCCAAAGCAGGGATCAACCCGCCCAAAACATCGCCTATAGCATTCCTGTTCTCTGCAGAACGAATGTGCTTGACCAGGAATCCGGCATCGCCTTCCTTCCAGGCATAACGGACAAACGCCGTGTAGAAACTGTCGTCCCTGTCAGCCGCAAGGGGAACGCTGCCGGCAAATGTTCCAAAGCTGCGTTCGCCGTTGGGGACTTTCCCCGTCTGTAAACCAATTGCAAATGAACCTATGGGCAAAACATAAGTGATTTTCGGCGTGGGCATGGCGGTGTCGCCGAAAGCGGTGCCCCACACTCCGTCAATCTGGTAACCAACGCCGAACAGACCGATCGGGGAAGCATAGCTCACATAGAGCAGGTCGAAAGCGATGTTTTCATTTTCCTCTCTGGTACCGGCGGACTGGGTGTCCAGCGCGCCTCCGAATACAGCTGTTCTCGCTGCGCCCCAGGCTCTTTCCATGATGTCCGCGCGGACATTAAGGCTGAGGCCCGGAGAAACGACAAACTGCGTCCCCAGACGGAGTCTCTGGAAATAGAAAGCCGTGCTGGGATCTCCATTCGTCGCGCTTTTTGTAAGGTTTGTTTTATCCAGATACATGCCTGCCGCGTAATACTCGCCGCTGAACTTTACGTCCAGGGCCATCGCTGACGTGCTGAAGGCGACAATCAACCCCAGTGACAGCAAAACCAACCAAAATCTCTTCATTTTTTCCTCCTTGAAATTTCTAGAGTCAAAAAATTTCCGCCTTTTTTCCTGAAACGGGCATTTCTTGAAAAAAGGCAACCCCAACCTCCGCAGCATATTTTTCGCCCCTTACACCGGTGCCGCCAAATATGCTGCGTGAAACTAGCCCGGCGCTTCGTTATTGTCAAGAGTTATTTCCCGACGTTGAATCGCCCGACTCGCCCCTCTTACAAGCAACACCAATGCCATATTTTAAGATAATGCCCCGAAACAGGACCGGGGGCCGCCCGGCCCCCAACAAAAAACTTCTTAAACGGATGAAAATATGCATCGGTTTAATCTGAACGGTCTTGTGAAAAGTCAATCTCGCCGCCTTTTCGTCATACCGGCGAAAGCCTGCCCTCGAGAAGTCGGGGGGCCGGTATTCAGTATTTACAGTTGGTTATGGACCCCGGTACTTGTGCCCTTTAGGGTATTCGCCGGGGTGACGGCTTGGGTTACTTGCTACGAGTTTATCAATTTTCTTGATTTTGTCCGATAGATGCAGGGTAAAGACCTTTTTCGGAGTGCTTTATTTTTTACCACAACTGTTGCGATAAAGACGACAGCTTCCCGGAAAATCTCTTCTCTGGGCCATTTTTGTGGTTTTTTTGACACACATGGGAAAATTAGACTGAAGGAAAAGCGACGAGAGAGTTAAGCTTTCAGCGGCCAGCCATACATATTTCCCTACCATTCTATTGCAAAATAACACCCGTCTGGTATAGTCTACTCATGCAGAAGGCAGCCTTCGAATGGGATGAAGCAAAGAATGAAGAGAATCAATCCAATCATGGAATTTCTTTTCTGACCGCACAAAGGGCTTTTCTTGATCCCCACCGTGTTATCGTGGAAGACATTACCCATAGCACTGAAGAAGATCGCTATTATTGCATGGGCCTTGTCGATGAAGGCATTTTAACGGTAAGGTTTACATACCGCAGCAACGTAATTCGAATCTATGGCGCAGGTTATTGGAGGAAAGGAAAGAAAATCTATGAAGACAAAAATAAAATACTCTGATGAACCTATGGGCGAGCTGAAAATCGTTGATGACTTTCTGCCACCGCCGGATAAGCTCGTGCTGAAAGAAGATAATGTTAAAGTTACGCTATCTTTAAAGAAATCAAGTATAAACTTTTTCAAAGAACAGGCCCGAACACAGAAGACATCGTACCAAAAAATGATACGAGAAGTAGTGGACTGGTACGCTTCACATTATCAAAAAAACGCATAACCGAGATACGATGGATTGCCTTGTCCTGTCGACCGGCGGCTTGCGGGTTAACAGCTGCACCTGAGTAAGTTTCTCGAGTTTACCCTTTTATAAATCGCCGCTACAGGTGGTGTGAGGCGCTATTGACTTTTGCCCATATTTAAACTAAAAAACAACAAGATCATGTTGATGACTTATTGCCGGGGAATGAACGGTAAATGCTTTTGTTCGACTTGAAGAATACGATTTCAGGACCGCTGTCCGGTGAAAATATGCGAAACGCTACGCTCAAAGCACCAATGTTGTCGTCATCGAGCCGGACGTAGCCGGGATATTCCCTGATCACGACTCTGTAAATCAGGCTCTACGGTCATTGGCTGACATTATCAGACGGCAAGCATAATCAGAGTCCTTTCGGGTTCCGGTATGAAACTATCAATGATTCCCCAGGGGAAGAAACGGAGGATGGAACCATGTCAAAATCCAAGGATGTGAAAAAAGACGGCAAGAAGAAACCGGGCAAATCCCTTAAAGAGAAAAAGGAAGCCAAGAGGCTGAAAAAACTGGGAAAAGCGTAACAATTAAGGCGACGGGCCATAAAGATTGATTTCAGTAAAATCTCCCCTAACCCCTCTTTAGAAAAGAGGGGGACCGGATCGGTGGTTCTTTGGAAAAGAGGGGTCGATGCGGTGGTAATCGGAAAGAATCTGGCAAGTCCCCCTTAAAATCCTCCCCGGCCCTCCTTTAGAAAAGGAGGGAGAATTGGAAGGTCCCCCTTTTTTAAAGGGGGATTCAGGGGGATTTTTTGAGATACTGAAGAATTGATGAACTGGTAAAAAGTAACCCAAACCGTCACCCCGGCGTAGGCCGGGGCCCATAACCAACTGTAATTACTGGATACCGGCTTTCGCCGGTATGACGAAAAGAGGCCGATATAACGAAAAGAGTGCGAAATTGACTTTTGCGAGGCCGTCAAGATGGGATTGTTACCTGTTACCTGTTACCTGTTACCTGTTACCTGTTACCTGTTACCTGTTACCTATCGCCTGAAATGAACTACCCCGCAGCAAGCTTCGGGGAATATGACCCGTAGAGATTTAAGGATTCTTTATGAAAATCAAATTTCTCGGGGCCGCGAGAACGGTCACGGGATCGTGTTTTGTCGTTGAAACGGCAACGGCGCGGTTTGCCGTTGACTGCGGTATGCATCAGGGCTCGGATTCCGTCGAAAGACGCAATCTGGACGTCGCGCCTTATGATCCGGCGCGGATGGATTTCTTCCTGATCACCCACGCGCACATCGATCATTCCGGACTGCTGCCGCGCATGACCGCCAACGGTTTTCGCGGGCCGGTTTACACCACGGCGCCGACGGCCGATCTCATGAATATCCTGCTGCTGGACAGCGCGCACATCCAGGAGGTGGAGGCGGAGGGGAAAAACAAGCGGCTGCGGCGCAGAGGCGCCAAAGCGGACGCGCTCGCCCTTTACACCGCCAAAGACGCGGAGGCGGTGGCCCCCCTGGTCCGGACGCGCGACTACGGCGAGATGTTCAGCCCCGCCCCCGGCGTTCGCGTCCGCTTCCAGGACGCGGGCCACATTCTGGGCTCGGCCATGGTGGAGGTGTTTGTCGAGGAAAACGGCGCGGAGATGAAGCTGATTTTCTCCGGCGACATCGGCCGCCCCAACCAGCTCCTGATGAAGGACACCTGCGCCGTTGTGCAGCCGGATTTTCTGTTCATGGAATCGACCTACGGCAACCGCAACCACAGGGGCGAACAGGAAAGCCTGGACGAACTGGCCGAGGCCGTCGCCTACAGTTACGCCAACGGCGAAAAAGTCGTCATCCCGGCGTTCGCGGTGGAAAGAACGCAGGAGATTCTCTACTCGCTGCATCTGCTTTTGCGCGCAGGCCGGCTGCCCAAGGACATGCCGGTTTATCTGGACAGTCCGCTGGCCATCAAGGCGACGGAAATTTTCCGCCGCCATCATGACTACCTCGACAGGGAAACGCAGGACCTGCTGAAAAACGGCGAGGACCCGTTCGGTCTGCCCAACCTGAAGATGTCCGCCTCCACGGCGGATTCCATCCGGATCAACGAAACGAAGGAAGCGGCGATTGTAATTTCCGCAAGCGGCATGTGCAACGCGGGGCGCATCAAGCACCACCTGCGCCACAACCTGTGGAAACCGGGCGCGAGCATTGTCTTTGTCGGCTTCCAGGCCCAGGGCACGCCGGGCAGAAAGATCGTCGACGGCGCGCAAAAAATCCGCATCTTCAATGAAGACATCGCGGTGGCGGCCCGGATTTTCACGATCAACGGCTTTTCCGCGCACGCGGGCAGGGACCAGCTTCTGGACTGGCTGGCGGGCGTCCGGTCCGCCGCCACGCAGGTCTTTCTGGTTCACGGCGAATACTCCGCCCAGGAACACCTGGCGGGTCTGATCCGGGAAAAATTGGGCCTGTCCGTGGTCGTGCCGGAGTATCTGGAAGAAATCCTGCTGAAACCGGGCGTCCCCGCGCAGGAAATTCCGCCGCCCGAAGGCGTCGCGCCCGACGCGGGGCTTCCGCCGCTTGTGGCCGATTTGCAGAGGATGCTGGACGATATGACCGTCGGAATGGGGAAGCTTCAATCCCTGCCCGCATCCCGCCAGGCAGAAATCGCCGCACTGCTTCGTCAGGCCGCGGCCGGTATCGAGAAGATCAATAAAAGCAGCGAGTGAAACGTGGCGAGCGGTCCGGGGAAATAATGTATGACTTTTTAATGGAAAATCCGGTTTCTACCGGCATGCGGACGTTTAATGCACTTGATGCAACGGGATTACTTCAATGATTTTATACCAAGATCTTTGAATATTTTTCGGACAAGATGATCATTGATTTCGTTATGCCGCGGCACGGATGAGCGCTTGTTAAGAGACGGATTCCACCACCACGAATGATTGCCCCCTTCTCTGAGAAATTCACATCCTTGTGATCGCAAATGCTTCAGCAGGTCATTTCGTTTCATATGGCGATTTTTTCTTCCTGATACCCGGATCTTATTGCGGCAAGCGCATCTTGACGGTTAAATTCAAGAGCCTCTTTTAAGGTAATCCGAAGGCTTGATATTAATTCATCATGAGTTCGTTCCTGACAGTTAACGCCAGGCACTCCCTCAATCCAGCCAATCCACCAATCCCCTTCCTGTTTTACTATCGCCTTATATTCTTTTTTCATGACTGTCCCCTTTGTGTGTTTTGCGTCATTATACCCTATCATCAGATAATTTTGGTATTGTTTTCTTGCAGAAAAGAAGAATGACAACCCCCGATCCGTCATGCCCGAAGTTGTCTGTCGGGCATCCATGCTGAAAAAAAGGGGCTGCGAATTTCGCAGCCCCTTTTTGAATGAACAGCCGGATGGAACAAGTTATGCTGCTCCACCGATTCGTAGTTTAGACGGTGAATGCGAGGTCAACCATTTCCATCGCGGATTTGTCGTTGGCCTTGATGGCTTCGCAGCGCGCCTTGACGGTGGTCACGGCGTCATTCATGAAGAATTTGGCGGAAGCAATCTTGCCCGCGTAGAAGGCGGCTTCCTGATTTTCGCGCTGGAGTCCGATCTTCTTGCCGATGGTGGCAAGGCCTTTTCCTTCGTACATGGCGTCCAGTTTTTCCTTGGCGATGCCGGCCGCTTCAAGCAGCAGGTATCCGATCACCATGTCGCCGAAGATGTCCAGGTATTTTCCGGCGTTGTAAATCGGGGCGATGAAATCGCCGCCTTTGCCGGCCGCGGCAAAGAACATGGCCACTTCGAATACGGCGTTGGAAGCCTCTTCCAGCGTAGCGGCGGCCTTGCCCAGATCGGGATCGTTCTTGTATCTGGCGATGGTCTTCTGCACCAGACCGGCCATGTTCATCACGTTGGCGCCCTTGCGCTGGCCCAGTTTGCGTCCGACAAAGTCAAGCGCCTGGATGCCGTTGGTGCCTTCATAAATGCAGGCGATCTTTTCATCGCGCATGAGCTGTTCCACGGGGTATTCCGAGCAGTAACCGTAGCCGCCGTAAACATCCATTGCGGCGGAGCAGATCAGCAGGCCTTTGTCGGTGGAGTAGGATTTGATGATCGGGGTCAAAAGCTCAAGATAGCCTTCCCAGTTGGCTTTTTCCGCTTCCGTCTTGGAAATCCTGCTCATGTCCATGCAATACGCGCCGAAATACGCGAGCGCGCGGATGCCTTCGACGTGGGCTTTCATCCACATGAGTCTTTTGCGGACATCGGGGTGATTGATGATGGTTACGGCTTTGGCGGCCGGGTTTTTCATTTCCCAGACCGGGGTTCCCTGCACGCGCTCTTTGGCATACGCCACGGCGTGCTGGAAAGCGGCCGATCCGATGGCGACGCCCTGCATCCCGACGCCCAGACGCGCTTCGTTCATCATCTGGAACATGATCCTGATGCCGGCGCGCTCTTCGCCCAGGAGTTCGCCGATGCAGTTTCCGTCTTCTCCGAAGTTCAGGGTTGCGGTTGCGGAGGCTTTGATGCCCATTTTATGTTCGATGCCGCCGCATTTCACGTCGTTGGGCTCGCCGAGCGTGCCGTCGTCATTGACGCGGATTTTCGGAACGATGAAAATGGAGATGCCTTTGGTTCCCGCCGGATCGCCTTCGATGCGGGCCAGAACGGGGTGAATGATGTTCGGTGTCAGATCGTGATCGCCCGCCGAAATGAAGCACTTGGTTCCGGTGATCAGGAATTTGCCGTCGGGAAGGCGCTTGGCCGTCGTTTTCAGCGCGCCGACATCCGAGCCCGCGCCCGGTTCGGTCAGGCACATCGTGCCGGTCCATTCGCCGGAGAAGCATTTTTCCATGTATGTTTTCTTCTGCTTTTCATTGCCGTAAACATTGATCAGGTTGGCGGCGCCGTGGGTCAGTCCGGGATACATGCAAAAGGCGTAGTTGGCCGCGCAGAACAGCTCCATCGCGGCGTAGCCCGCGGTGTGGGGCATGCCCTGGCCGCCGACATCGGGGGAATCCATCGGATTGATCCAGCCGGCTTCGCAGTATTTTTTGTACGGCCCCCTGAAGCACTTGGGAATAGTGACTTCACCGTTTTTGAATTGACAGCTTTCTTCGTCCCCTTCTTTCAGCGTCGGAAAAATCTCGCCAACGGCAAGTTTTTCGGCTTCGCTCAAAATCATCAGCAGATCGTCTTTGGAAAAGCCTTCGTAAGCTTCCGACTCAAAGAGTTTTTCAATCCCGAACTGCTCAAAAAGAAGAAACTGCTGGTCACGCGTGTTGACTAATAGATTACCCATAACTGACTCCCTTCTTAAAAGTGGTTTATTTTTTAACGTTCATCAGACGTCCGTTTTACGAAGAGTGGGTTCGGTGTTTTCCATGATATCTGCAGAATACAAGTCGATTTTGAAACATCCCGCCCGCGGCTTTCGGGACCCTGTTCCATTTCAGGATGCTGACTATAAGTACAAACGTGACCGAAAGTCAATCAAAATGATTAAAAAACGGCAATTCGGCGGCGGCTTTTCATCCGGAGGGCAAAATCTTCCGCCGGCGGGAAGTTTTATTTCATAAGGCCTTGAAATTCATAATACTTTGTCAGCCTGGACAGTGAGCGAACCACCTTGGGAAGCCCACGCAGTTCGGTCCGATAACGGCCGCGACCACCCTTGCGGGTGGCGAGACCACCCTTACGGGTGGCGAGACCAACCTTGCGGGTGGCAAGACCGCTTTCTGCTCATCGTTTTTTTACTGTCCCCCGGCCGCCTGTTCCTTCACTCTTCACTAAGGTGTTTATTTTTCCCGCCAACTGTGGTTAGATGCCGGAACGTCAATGCAAACAGGCCAACGGATGAATCTGGGGAAAAAGTCAAAAAAAGAACTGGTTGATCTGGTCGCGTCTCTGCAAAAGCAGCTGTCGGTTCTGGAGCACGCACAGCTTCACGTCACGTCGGAAAAAGACCTGTATAAGATTATGGCGCACAGCTCCCAGGTCGGCTGCTACATCATGCAGGACGGACGGTTTAAATTCATCAATTCCCATTTCCTGGATTACACGGGCTATCCGGAAGAAAAGCTTTTAAAAATGAGCCCCCCTTCGCTCATCCTGCCGGAAGACCGGCGCAAGACGGCCAAAAACGCGACGCTGATGCTGAAGGGACAGCGCTTTTCTCCCTATGAGTTTCGGATTGTCACGAAGGACGGACGGATCAAGTGGATCATGGAAACCGCCATGTCCGTCACCTTCAAGGGACGGCGGGCCATTCTCGGCAACTCCATGGACGTCACCGAACGAAAGGAAGCGAGCCGGCGTCTGGAGGAGCTCGAAGCGCTGGAATCCTCCATCCTCGACGCGATTCCCCAGGCCGTGCTGGGCCTGCACGAGCGGCGCATCAATTTCGCCAATCACGCCGTCAAGGTGATCTTCGGCTGGCACCGCGAGGAACTGATCGGCAAGAGCATCCGGATCATCTACCGCAACGAGGAAGAAGCGGATCGAATCGGCGAGGTTTTTTATAAGGCGCTGAGGCATCAGAGAACCTATGAAACCGAGTATCCCTGCCGGCATAAAGACGGACGGGAAATGCTCTGCCGGATGAAGGCCTCCCGCATCGGGGAAAAGCTGCGCGAGAAGCGCGTGGTGGTGACCTACGAGGACATCACGCGGGAGAAAAAGGCGCAGGAGGAGCTGGAGCGCTCCCGCGAGGAATTGCGCAATCTTTCGATTCATCTTCAGTCGGTGCGCGAGGAGGAATGCACGCGCGTCGCCCGCAAAATTCACGACGAGCTGGGCCAGTCGCTCACCGCGCTGCAGATGGACCTGTCCTGGCTGCTGAACCGCATGCCCTCCGGAAGCAAGGCCATCCGGGAAAAGGCGCAAAGCATGTCCGGCCTGGTGGACACCACGATTGAAAGCGTTCACAACATTTCGACGGAGCTGCGCCCCAGCCTGCTGGATGATTTGGGGCTGCCGGCGGCCATTGAATGGCAGGCCGCGGATTTTCAGAAGCGCTCCGGCATTCGCTGCCGGGCGAAAATTCAGTGCGCAAAAGGCGTCTTCAACAAGGAGCTGGCCACCGCCGTCTTCCGGATTTTTCAGGAAACCCTCACCAACATCGCAAGACACGCGAAAGCGACGCTTTGCAAAGTGGCGTTGACGGAAACGGAGAAAGAGCTTTGCCTGGACGTGACGGATAACGGAATCGGCGTCTCGCAATGGCAGGTGGACTCCCCCCGGTCCTTCGGCATGATCGGAATGCGCGAGCGGGCGCATCTCTGGGGCGGCGTTGTCCAGGTCCAAAACGTCAAGCCGTCCGGAACCACCGTGCGGGTGCTGATCCCGCTTCAGTAAAAGGAGAGCTGCAAATATGATACGCATACTGGTCGCCGATGATCATGCCGTGGTGCGACAGGGCATGATCCAGATTCTCGCGGACGTAAAGGACATGCTGGTCAAGGACGAAGCCCAAAACGGAGTGGAAACGCTGGACAAGGTCCTCAAGTATGAATATGACGTGGTCCTGCTCGACATCTCCATGCCGGGACGAAGCGGCCTGGAGGTTCTGGAAGACATCAAGGCCCAGCGTCCCAAACTGGCCGTGCTGATTCTGAGCATGCACCCCGAAGAGCAGTACGCGGTGCGCGCGCTCCGGGCGGGCGCGTCGGGATACCTCACGAAGGCCAGCGCGCCGCAGGAACTGATCGGCGCCATCCGCAAGGTGGCCGGCGGCGGAAAATACGTCACGGCATCGCTGGCGGAAAAACTGGCCGAAGAACTGGACATCGACACCCAAAAACTTCCGCACGAAAGGCTCTCCAACCGCGAGCACCAGGTGATGATGATGCTGGCGGGCGGCAAAACGGTTTCCGACGTCGCCGATGAACTGTGCCTGAGCGTGAAGACGATCAGCACTTACCGCACCCGCGTTCTGGCCAAGATGGGCATGAAAAAGAACGCGGAGCTGACTCTCTACGCCGTCCACAACAAACTGATCAGTTAAGGCCGGCGCCGCGTCCGGCCTCCTCCATTGTCCGACAATCTGTCGGACAAAATCCGTCAATACTTCCTGGCTCATTCCGACAGAACATTCAGAGTTTGGCCGATAGGATCCGCCCTGATCCTGTGTTACACCACTATCACAGGAAACGGCCGTCGTGCGGCCGGGACCCATCACTGCTTATTCAAGGAGGGCATATGACCAGGGGATCTTCGACATCACAGCGGCAAAAGGAACCGGCATCCGGCCAGGACGGCAGACTGCTCGGCGATGAACCGGCGGAAATCATCCATCTGGCGGTGCGGGAAAACCGCAGTTATCTAATGGAGCACGAGAGCAAGGAAATTCTCGAAGGCGCGGGCATTGCGACCACGGGTCACCTGGTGGCCCGCTCCGAAGACGAAGCGCTGGCCCTTTGCGAAAAAACAGGCTTCCCCGTCGCTATGAAAATCGTTTCGCCGGACGTCGTGCACAAATCGGACGCGGGCGGCGTCCGTCTGAATCTCCAATCCGCCGATGAGGCGCGCAAGGCCTACCGCGCCATGATGGACACTTTCAAGTATCAGCATATCGAGGGCATCACGATCCAGCGCATGGCCGCCCCCGGCATCGAGGCCATCATCGGCGTGACGCGCGATCCCAGTTTCGGCCCGCTCATCATGTTCGGCCTGGGCGGCGTGTTCGTCGAAGTGCTGCGCGACGTGTCGTTCCGGATTCTGCCGATCACCGAAAAGGACGCGGCGGAGATGATCGAAGAAATCCGCGGCTCGGATATTCTCAAAGGATACCGCGGACGGCCGGTCGATCTGCAATCGCTGCGGCGGCTCCTCCTGAAAATTTCCCGGCTGGTCGATGAAAACCCGGAAATTCACGAACTGGATCTGAATCCGCTGTTCCTCTATCCGGACGGCTATGTCGCCGTGGACGCCCGGATGTTCGTCCGCGAACCGGCGCAGCCGGAAGGCGCCGCCGCCACCGGCGCGAAGAGCCTGCACGATCTCTTCTATCCCAAAAGCATCGCCGTGATCGGCGCGTCGGACGTCAAGGGAAAGCTGGGCGCCAACGTGTTTTGCAATCTGGTCAGCCACGGATACCCCGGAAAGCTCTATCCGATCAATCCCGGCAAGGAAACCGTGATGGGCGTTCGCGCCTACAAGTCGATCCGGGACGTGCCGGATCCGGTGGATCTGGCCATCGTGATCGTTCCCGCCAAAGCGGCGGAGGCGGCCATCGCGGATTGCTGCGCAAAGGGCGTCCGGTTTGTCGTGGTGGAAGCGGCGGGATTCGCGGAAAGCGGAAAGGAAGGAAAGGATGCCCAGGCGCGCATTGAGGCCGTCATCCGAAAGCACGGCTGCCGCGTGCTGGGACCCAACTGCTCGGGCGTGATCAACACCCATCACAACATGGTGCAGTCCATCGGACTCCTCGGGGATTTGAAGAAGGGCAACGTCGGCATGGTCGCCCAGGCCGGTGTTTACGCCGCCGGCATCCTCACCGGATTGAGCAACGTGCTGGACTTCGGGATCGTGGCGACCATCGGCAACAAGATGGATATCAACGAAACGGACATCCTGGAGTATTTGAGCAACGACAATCATATTTCCGTCATCGTCATGTATATGGAGGACATCCGCAGCGGCAAGCGCTTTGTCGATGTGGCATCCAGGGCGGCGGTCCGCAAACCCGTGATCGTTTTGAAATCGGGACGGACGGAAGCCGGCAAGAAGGCCGTGTCGTCGCACACCGCGTCGCTCGCGGGCGACGACGAAGTCAACAGCGCCGCCTTCAGGCAAAGCGGCGTGATCCGGGCGCGGGACAACGAACATCTCTTCGCGCTGACGCGCGCGTTTTCCAAGCAGCCCGTTCCGAAAGGCAACGGCGTCATGGTCATCACTTATACGGGATCGCTGGGCGTCGCGGCCACCGACATGCTGTATCTGTCCGGCATGCGCCTGGCCGAACTGGAGCCGTATTTTCAGCAGCGCTTGAAAAACGCTCTGCCGGACTACGCCAGCGTCGGCAATCCCATTGACTGTTCTTTCTCCATGACGCCCGGACAGGTAAAAAAATTAATCGAGATCGGCGTGGAATCCAACGATGTCCAGAGTTTCATCGTCGTCCTTCAGGGCGAAATCCTGGGGTCGTTTGTGGATGTCATGAAGTCCGTCAACTACAAGGAAAAACCGGCGGTCTGCGTGGTGGCCTGCAAGGAGTTCATGATCCACGACGTGGTCCGGATGGAACAGGCCGGCTTCCCCGTGTATTCCACGGCGGAAATGGCGGCGGAAGCGCTGGGGCAGATGTATGCTTACGGCGTGCGGCGCCGGAACGCCATAACGGATTCCATCGCCCGCCGCCTGACCAAAGACACGCTTTCCGTGGACGATGTCCCCGTCCGGCTGCGGCTGATCGATTCCAAAGACATCGGCCTGTGGACGGATTTTGTCAACAGTTGCTCCCCCAAATCTCTCTGGCTTCGCTTCCTGTCGCCCTTTTCCGCCACCCCGGAGCGGGCGCAGCGTTTCTGCAACGTCAACCCGGAAGAGGAAGTCGCCCTCGTCGCCGAGGCCAGGACGGGAGACCAGTACAAGTTCCTCGGCATCGCGCGCCTGATCAAAAACAAGCGCTGCGAAGGGGAAGCGGAATATGCCGTCATCATTTCCGATTCCTGGCAGAACAAGTCCCTGGGGATTACGCTTTCCGAGCAGTGCATCGAGCTGGCCAAAAAGGAAGGTTACAAAACCATCCGGGCGGAGACCCTGCAGGAAAATTACGCCATGATCCGCATCTTCCGCCGCTGCGCCTTCAACTTCGACGGCAAGGACGAAAACATGGTGTCGATGACGCTGAATCTGTCGTGAGCGGGACGCCTGCCTCCGCGGCTGCCGCCCCGACCGGACCATAAAAAGGTCATCGACCGTGAAGCGACGAGAAAGGTTCGCCCCGGCCGACATCCTGCCGGCTGATATCCTGATGGAAAAGCGAAAGAGCCGTTCCCCTGTTTCGGGAAGCGGCTCTTTCAGGAGGGACTTTAGCGCGGAACAACGGCAGCCGTTCCGCACAGGGGGTCTTTAGCCGAGCTTCTTGCGGTTGGCGACCAGGTCATCGACAACGGCCGGATCAGCCAGCGTGGACGTATCCCCGAAGTCGCCGAAGGTTTTTCCGGCGACGTTTCTCAAAACACGGCGCATAATCTTTCCGGATCTGGTTTTGGGCAGACCGTCCGCCCATTGGATCTGGTCAGGCGACGCGATCGGACCGACGACCTTGCGGACGTGGGCGATCAGAGCCTTTTTCAGTTCATCCGTCTTTTCCACGTTGTTGTTCAGTGTGACGTAGGCGAAGATGCCCTGACCTTTGATGTCATGGGGGAATCCGACCACCGCCGCTTCCGCGACATCCGCATGAGAGGTCAGTGCCGCTTCGACTTCCGCGGTGCCCAGCCGGTGACCGGAAACGTTGATCACGTCATCGACGCGGCCGGTGATTCTGTAATCGCCGTCGGCGTCGCGTTCCGCGCCGTCGCCGGAGAAATACGTGCCGGGGAACTGGACGAAGTAATTCTCGACGAACCGGCCGTCCTGGTCATCCCACAGTCCGCGGGCCATGCCGGGCCATGAATTTTTAATGCAGAGCGCGCCCTTGCCGGGTCCTTTGATTTCTTTCCCTTCTTCGTCGAAGAGAACCGGGACGACGCCGAAGAACGGAACCATGGCTTTGGCGGGTTTGATGTCGATCGCGCCAGGCAGAGGCAGGATCATGTGCCCGCCGGTTTCGGTCTGCCACCAGGTGTCGGAAATCGTGCAGCGCCCCGCGCCGATCTTGTCGTAGTACCACCGCCAGGCTTCGGGGTTGAGCGGCTCGCCGACGGACCCCAGAACGCGCAGCGAGGAAATATCGTGCGCGTCAACCCACTTGTCGCCTTCCTTGGCAATCGCGCGGATCGCGGTGGGAGCGGTATAGAAGTTATTGACGTTGTATTTCTCGACGACGGCCCAGAACCGGCCGTAATCCGGATAATTGGGAACGCCTTCGAAAAGGATGCTGGAGTGGCCGTTGCACAGCGGGCCGTAAACAATGTAGCTGTGTCCGGTGACCCAGCCGATGTCGGCGGTGCACCAGTATGTATCCTCTTCATGCACGTCAAAAGCGAGCTGCTGCGTCATGCAGGCATACAAAAGATAACCGGCCTGAGTGTGAACGACGCCCTTGGGCTGTCCGGTCGAACCGGAGGTATAAAGGATGAACAGCGGATCTTCCGCGTCCATTTCTTCCGGCTTGCAGTAGCGGTCCGCTTTGGCCATGAGCTCTTCGTACCAGACATCACGTCCTTCTTTCATGCTCACCTGCGTTCCGGTGCGTTTCACGACCACCATGGTTTTCACGCCGGGACACTGCTCCACGGCCTTGTCGCAGGTGTCTTTCTGCGGGACGGCTTTGGCGCCGCGGTAGGTGCCGTCACAGGTAATGACCACCTGAGAGCCGGAGTTGTTGATGCGGTCTCTCAACGCTTCCGCCGAGAATCCGCCGAAAACGATGGCGTGAACGGCGCCGATGCGGGCGCAGGCCAGCATAACGATGGACAGCTCCGCGATCATGGGCAGGAAAATGGTGACACGGTCGCCCTTTTTGACGCCCAGGGTTTTGAGAACGTTGGCAAACTTGTTCACTTCACGATACATGTCGTAATAGGTGTAAACTTTCCAGTCGTTGGGGTCGTTGCCTTCGAAAATGATCGCGGCTTTGTTTTTCTTGGTTTCCAGATGGCGGTCGAGGCAGTTGTAGCAGACGTTGAGCTTGCCGCCTTCAAACCATTTGGAATAAACGTTTTTGGCGTCAAACGACCAGTCCGACACCTTGTTTTTGTCGAAGGGTTTGAACCAGGTCAGTCTTTCCATCGCCATTTTGGCCCAGAATACATTGGGATCGGTAATCGATTCCTTGTACAGCCGGTCATACTCCTCCCGACTCTTGATGTAGGATTTCTCCCTGACTCTGTCCGGGACAGGAAAAACCTTGTCATAAAAATCTTGTTCGTTTGCTTCAGCCATATTTTTCTCCTTCAAAATTATTTTTATGCCTTCCTTACTTCCGCCAAAAAGGCATGTTGACTCTTTTAAACCGGCGATCCGGCGTCATGGTTCAACGCCCTGAGGGAGGACACGGGACCCGCCCGTCTTTTCAGGAGGGGTACGCCCCGTGATTCGGGCCTTGTTTCCGTTGATCAGATGCGCGCTTCTGAACCACCGCCCGCAAAACCCCGGGGCGTATTACATATGGCGGATGCAATACATGTACCCCCTGAAAAGCGAGTTTTGAATACACCTTTTGAGCAACCGGCGGTATCCGCATTCGTCCGATTTGAATGTGGGGATTTGTCCTACAGTCTGTCGGTTTTTGTCCGACAAAAACGGCAAAAAATCGCCGCTGCCGGCAGGCGGTCACGATCCGCGCGACGGCGGCGGGAGGTTTGCGGACCTTGTCCGTGTTCCCGAATGGTCCGTGGAACGCCCGGGCGTGTCGCTTCGGCAGATGAATGCTTGCGTTTACAGTCCGTCTGAGCGTCTCAACGCCAGGCAATCTGCGCTTCGTTGCGTTTTGGAATGCGAAAATAGCGGTATTGCGGATATCCCAGCATCACGGCGCCGTAGCACTGGTGTCCGGGAGGTAAATCAAGCGCCCGCACCAGCGGTTCGTGGACATTGGCGGCGCCTGTAAAATAACCGGCCCAGCAGGTCCCCATACCTCTGGCGAAAGCATACAATTCCAGATATGTCAGGGCAATGGCACAGTCGACTGCGGGAAAGGCCACCTCCGCGGGGCTGTGCGCGACAATCAGATGCGGGGCGCCTCTCATGATCCGGTCGCGGCCGTTTGCCCATGCGTCGACAAGGCGTTGAAAACGCCGGACCTGGGCCAGGTCGGGCGTCAGCGGCAGCATGATTTTGATGAAATCAATCACCATGGCGCCCATCCGACGGACCTCCTCCGGCTTTGCAATCACCGTCCAGAAAACCTGCTGCTTGTTGCTGCCGGTAGGCGCGTAGCGTGCCACATCCATCAATTCCGTAAGCAGTTTGCGGGAGACGGGTGTTTTCTTGTACTGGCGGATAGACCGCCGGGTCATAAGCAGATGCTTCAATGCCGGGGCGCCGGGCAGAAGCTCCCTGTCCATCGGCGGACAGGCGGAAAGCGGCATGGTGGAAAGTAAAAAAGCGCCATGCGGACAGACGGCCGCACAGTGGCCGCAGTTGAGGCAAAACTCCTCACCGTTTTCCAGAAGCGCCGGAAAGGATTTTTTATCCGCCTGGATAATAATCTGCGCCGGACAGGCCGCCTGACACAGACCGTCGCGCTTGCATTTTTTTTGATCGATGGCGAAGAGCGCCATGTCCATCCCCTTTCCAATTCAGGAACAGGAGCTGTTTAGATCAAGGATCGGTCAAATGCAACGACTTTTATTTCCCGCGGGATTGTCTGTTGAGATATTTACTTTTTTATTCTAAAGCGGATGACGTGAAAGGATCATCAATGGCCAAACTCACCCTGGATGAATGGATCGCGCGGCTCAAAAAAAACAAGAGCTTCAACGCCAACGCGGCTGCGGTGGTCGATATTCCGGCCAAATCCGGAGATTTTGAAGACTATCCCTCCTGGGTAAGCCCGCGTCTCCGTGACGTTTTGGTCAAACGCGGGATGGAGCGGCTTTATAAACATCAGGCGCAGGCCGTGCGCTTCATCCGCGGCGGCCGGGATGTTGTGCTGGTCACGCCCACCGCCAGCGGCAAGACGCTTTGCTATAACCTGCCGGCGCTGCAAAGCATTCTGGACGAGCCGGAAACGCGTGCGCTTTATCTGTTCCCCACCAAGGCGCTGGCGCAGGACCAGATGCATGAAGCCCACGGCCTGATTACGGATTTGCAGGCCGATATCAAAACCTTCACTTACGACGGCGACACGCCCGCTGACGCGCGCCGGGCCATCCGCCGGCAGGGACATATTGTGATCACCAATCCCGACATGCTGCACGCGGGTATTTTGCCGCACCACACCAAGTGGCAAAAGCTGTTCGTCAACCTCAAATACGTCGTCATCGACGAGCTGCACATCTACCGCGGCGTCTTCGGATCGCATTTTGCCAACGTGATCCGCCGTCTGATCCGCATCTGCCGCTTCTACGGCGCCAACCCCGTGTTCATCTGCTGTTCGGCTACGGTGGCCAATCCGCGCGAGCACGCGGAAAAAATGCTGGAGCGCCCCGTCGCGCTGCTGGATAAAAACGGCGCGCCCGCGGCGGCCAAAACTTTTGTGCTGTATAACCCGCCCATCGTAAACCGCGAGCTGGGCATCCGTCAGAACGCCATGACGCCGGCGCGCAAAATCGCTTCCGATTTAATCGGCAACCACATTCAGACCATTGTCTTTGCCACCAGCCGCCTCAACGTGGAAGTCCTGACCAAATATCTCAAGGACAAATTCGTCAAAACGAAGCCCCTCGACGACCATTTCGTCACCGGCTACCGCGGCGGGTATCTGCCGAATCTGCGGCGCAACATCGAAAGCGGCCTGCGTTCGCGCGATGTGATGGGCGTCATCAGCACCAACGCGCTGGAGCTGGGCATCGACATCGGCAATCTGGAAGCCTGCATCATGGCCGGCTATCCCGGCTCCATTGCCGGCACCTGGCAGCAGGCGGGCCGCGCGGGAAGGCGCACGGGGCGATCTCTGGCGATTTTGATCGCGCGGAGCAACCCGCTGGATCAGTTCATTATGGAAAATCCCGACTACTTCTTTTCTTTATCGCCCGAACACTGCCGGATCAATCCGGACAACCTGCTGATCCTGCTGCATCACCTCAAGAGCGCGGCGTTTGAACTGCCGTTTGAAAAGGGCGAAAAATTCGGCGGCGAAAATCTGGAGGAGTTTATGCAATACCTTGAGGGAAAAGGCGTCCTGCACCAAAGCGGCGACCGCTGGTACTGGGCGGCGGAAAGCTATCCGGCCGACGAGGTCAGCCTGCGCGCCATCAACCCGGAAAACGTCGTGGTCGTCGATGCGACCGACACGGGCAATCACAGGGTCATCGCGGAAGTGGACTGGGACAGCGCTTTTACCGCCCTGCATGACGAGGCAATTTACATGATGGCCTCGGAACAGTATCACGTGGATAAGCTTGATCTGGAAGGCAAAAAAGCTTATGTGCGCAAGGTGGATTCCGATTACTACACCGACGCCATGACTTACACCAACGTGCGCGTGATCGATTCGTTCGACAAACACAAAGATGACGGAGCCATAGTGGAGTATGGTGAGGTGCAGGTGGTGCGCAAAGTCGTGGGCTTTAAGAAAATCAAATTTTACACGTCCGAAAATCTGGGCTACGGCGATGTTAATCTGCCGGAAAAAGACATGCACACGACCAGCTACTGGTTCACCATCCCGCGTGACCGTCTGCGCAAACTTAATTTTTCCCCCGCGGAAATTATTGACGGCCTTTCGGGCCTCTCTTACACGCTGCATCATTTATCCGCGATGTTTCTGATGGCGGATACCCACGATATCGACCGATCGCTCGGCGACAAATCAGGTGAGTGGTTTGTGAGCCAGGGAAAGGCAGGCCGCGTTATAACTTCTTTTTCCGAGGGACGCCCTGATAATTTCAGCGAAAAATCCGGCATGCGGATTGACGAATTCGACCCGACTATTTTTGTATTTGACGCCTATCCCGGCGGCATCGGCTTTTCGGAGCTCCTCTACCGCGAGCACGCCAACCTGCTTGCCGCCGCCCGAAGTTTGATTGAAAAGTGCCCCTGCGCGTTCGGTTGTCCGTCCTGCGTCGGCCCCACGCTGGAAGTCGGCAAAGCCGCCAAGGAGATTGTGCCGAAGATCATTGACCTGGTGTTGAATAAATGAAATCGATTGATAAATTGAAACGCCTCACCGGCGAGGCCATAACGCCCATAGCAAAGGATCAGAACGGGACCATTCTTCCGGCGTCGGGAAGACGCGCCGCAATCGATGATCTGCGAAGCCGCATCGACGGCGTTGTCGCGCGCTCGGCCGCGCGCGCCCGGGCTGCGCAGGAGGAAGCAAAAGCGCGCGGCAACCGGGCGCTTTGCGAAATCCTGGAGGGGGAGGAAAGCGAAAACCGGCTCGGCCGTTTTTTTCTGGCCGGAGGTTCTCTTTCCGGCGCCAGCCGTCACGGCCACCGCAGCATTCACGATGCTTTCGATATCGACATGACCGCGGCGGGCATGCTCGCCAACAACCCGGTTCTGGGCAATTATCACTCTTCCGACGCGCTTTTTCTGGACACGGAAACCACGGGGCTTTCCGGCGGAACGGGCACCATGGCGTTTCTCATCGGCCTGGGCTGGTATGAAGAAGGCCGGTTTCACGTCCGGCAGATCCTGGCGCGCGATTTCAGCGAGGAGCCGGCGGCGCTGGCCTGTCTTCAGGAAATCGCCGCGCAGAAAAAATTCCTCGTGACTTTCAACGGCAAAGCCTTTGACGTCAACCTGCTGGCCGCGCGCTTCATTCTGAACCGGATGCCAAGCAGCCTTCACGAACTGCCCCACCTGGATCTGCTGCATCCGGCGCGCCGCCTGCTCGGGCACCGCCTGGATAACTGCCGCCTGTCCACGCTGGAGACGGACATTCTGGGTGTGGAACGCGAAGGGGACGTTCCCGGCTGGGAAATTCCGCAGCGGTATTTTGACTGGCTGAGAAGGCGCGACCCCCGGTCGCTCGCCGATATTTTTGCACACAACCGGCTGGACGTGATTTCGATGACGACGCTCACCGCGCACCTGGTTGATCTTCTGAAAGCGCGGGCCCTCAAGCAGCACGCGCATCCCGACGACTATCTGGCGGCGGCGCGGCTTCTTCTCAAAAAAGCACGGACGGAGGAGATTGAGAAGATTCTGGAAATGCTCGGGGAAAACGCCTGCGCCGAGCTTTCGCTGCCCTCCAAAAAGAAACTGGCCAATCTCTGCAAACGCACCGGCCGCCTGGATGAAGCCGTCCGAATCTGGCGGCAGGTGATGGCGTGCGATCCAAACGATTTTTATGCCGTCTCCGAACTCGCCAAGCATCTGGAGCACCGGGCCAGGGATTACGCCCGGGCCGAAGCCCTGATCGAAGACGCCCTGGCCGGGAATCGTTTTTTTTCGGAAGAGGAACAGGAAGCGCTGTCGCACCGGTTGAAGCGTCTCCGCGCTAAAGCATTCCGACCGGGGAAAGAAACCCGTCAACAAACTCGCGCTTGAAGAAGGCGACCGGATAAAAGGAGGGGCTATGACTTTAAAATACGAGAAAAACTATACGGATCAGGGTTATCTGCTGAATTATCAAAAATCGCCGAACATCGCCTATTTTAAGAACAGGCTGCTGCAATTCAAGATCGAGTTAAACGATATTTCGCCGTTGATCTGGCGGCGGATACTGATCCCTTCGGAGTATAATTTCTGGGATTTGCATGTCGCCATCCAGGACGCCATGGGCTGGCTCGATTACCACCTGCATCATTTCGAGATTAAAGGAAAGGGCAAAAAGAAGGAAGAAAGAATCGGCATTCCGGATTTTGACCGGTTCGACGATTCGCAGGAAATCTATCCGGGATGGGAAATTTCCGTTGTGAGCCGTTTCAACGATCTTGGGGTAAAATCCCGGTATATCTACGACTACGGCGATTGCTGGACGCACACCGTGACGCTCGAAGGGTATCTGTTCAGAGAGCCGGGCGTAAAGTACCCGCTTTGCATCGACGGCGCGCGGGCGTGCCCTCCGGAAGATTGTGGCGGCTCGCCCGGCTACGTAAGCCTGCTGGGGATTCTGGCTGATCCCGCAAACAACGAACATGAGGATATGAAAAGGTGGGCTGGAGAAGACTGGGATCCGGAGAAATTTGACAAACAGGCCGTTGTTTTCGATTCACCCTACAAACGGTTTAAAAAAGCGTTTATGGAACGATAGAAAAAAGGACAACGGCGGACCCGCGGAAAGTCCGCTCTGTCACACTGAACCCCGGCCTGCCTTTCGTTTATCGAAAGAAAGGGTGAACGTAAGCGCCCGATATTTTGTCAGGCTGCGACAGGTAATGTCACCTTGACCCCTCGGCATGGCAAAAGAGGGGGCAAAACGACTTTTTACGAGACGGCCGCGCCCGCGCTCATCCTTCATGTTCGCTTTCATACTTCTCCAGCTTCTTGCGCAGGGTTTTGCGGGTGATGCCCAGGCGGCGCGCGGCTTCGCTTTTGTTGCCGCCCGCCGCTTTCATCGCCTCCAGAATGCTTTGCTTTTCCACCGCCTCGAGCGGCAGGCCCGCCGTCGTCGCGGCCATCCGGGGAGCATCCGGCGCAAGGCACTGGTCCGCCATCGGAAAAACCAGTTCGTCTTCGTCCACCTCATCGGAACGGGACAGGACCACGGCCCGTTCGACGGCGTTCATCAGCTCCCGGACATTTCCGGGCCAGGCGTACGCCGTAAGCTTTTGCATCGCCCGCGGCGTGAATCCGGAGATGGATTTGGAATTCTTTTCGGCAAACAGCTTCAGGAAATGCTGCGCCAGAAGCGGAATGTCTTCGGCCCTTTCCCGCAGCGGCGGCAGGGTCAGCGCAACGACGTTCAGCCGGTAAAACAAATCCTCGCGGAACCGGCCTTCGCGGATTTCCCTGATCAAATCCTTGTTGGTGGCGGTAATCAGGCGGACATCGACCTTGATTACATCCTGCCCGCCCACGCGCGTCAGCTCCCGCTCCTGCAGGACCCGCAGGACTTTCACCTGCATGGCGGGAGACATTTCGCTCACCTCGTCCAGAAAAATGCTGCCGCCGTCGGCCTGAACAAATTTTCCTTCCCGCCGGCGGTCCGCGCCGGTGAACGCGCCTTTTTCATGGCCGAACAACTCCGATTCCAGGAGCGTTTCGGTGAGAGCCGCGCAGTTGATCTTCACAAAGGGCGCTTCCCGGCGGTCGCTGTTGAAGTGGACCGCATTGGCGATCATTTCTTTCCCCGTTCCCGATTCTCCGGCAATCAGCACCGTGGCCCGGGTCGCGGCGACCTGTTCCACCATTTCCAGAAGCCGGATCATGGTTTTGCTTTGGCCGATCATATTGCGGCGGTCGAACCTCTCCCCCAGTCTTTCCTTCAGATATTCATTTTCGTTTTTCAGCCGGCGGCGCTCCGCCGTCCGCGCGATTTTGATTTGCAGCTCATCGTAGTTCAGCGGCTTGGTCAGATAATCGTCGGCGCCCATTTTCATGGCGCTGACGGCGGTTTCCACCGACGCGTAGGCCGTCATGATCACCACCGGAACGGCCGGCTGAATTTTCCTGATCTGTTCCAGCGCCTCCAGACCCGACATTTTCGCCATGCGAATGTCCATCAGGATCAGGTCAAACGTCCTTGCACTAGCCTGCCGGACGGCTTCTTCCCCGTCGTCCGCTTCCGTAACGGCATACCCCCAGCCGGCCATGTTGAGCCGGACCGCTCTGCGGTGAACCGCGTCGTCGTCCACGATCAAGATCTCCAGCGCGTCATTCATTCTTCCGTTCCTTTCTTTTCAACAAGCGGGAAGCGCAGCGTGACCCGGGTCCCGGCCCCCTCCCGGCTTTCCACCTGAATCGCGCCGCCGTGCGCATCCATGATCTTTTGCGCAACCGCGAGGCCCAAACCGGTCCCGGACGGCTTGGAGGTAAAATACGGATCATAAATCCGGGACAGGTTTTCCCGGCGGATCCCTTCCCCGGTGTCGGAAACTTCAATTTCCACGGATTCTTCCCGCCTCTTCAGCGCGACCGACAATCTGCCGCCGCCGCGCATCGCCTGCAGCGCGTTTAAGAAAATGTTGAGCAGCGCCTGCCGGACCTTGTCCGGATCAACCTCGGCCGGGGAAAGCCCCTTCCCCGCCTGGATTTCCACCGCCACGGCGTTTTGCTCCGCTTCGGCCTGCACCAGACGAGCCGTCTGTCTCACGAGGTCCTCCAGGTCCGCTGTCTCCCTTTTCAGGGCCGGCGGACGGGCAAATTCAATGAGCTGGCTGATGACGCGGTTTAGTCTTGCGGTCTCCGCGATCATGATATCGGCCGTCTCTTCATCTTCCGGATTTCCCGCGAGTCTTTTTTTGAAATAAACGGCAAATCCCTTGATGGAGCTCAGCGGATTGCGGATTTCATGCGCCACACCGGCGGCCAGCGACGCGATGGCATTTAAGTGCCGGCTGCGGACAACTTCTTTTTCCATCTGCCGGACGCCCGTCACGTTGCGGGCCAGGAGAATTTTCCCTTCCTGATCCTCATCGTCGGCAAAGGCGGCCACAACAACCTCCCAGACCTGTTCTCCGTCTTCGGATGGCAGGCCGATGTCCGCTTCCACCGGACCGGGCCGTCCGTGCGCGTCTCCCAGAAGCCGCATCAACGGCCCGGGCAAAACGAGCGAAGCTTCCTGTCCCACCGCTTCCGCCGGGGCACCGGCAAGCAGGCCGCCTGCCTGCTCATTGCAGGCGGTGATTTTCCCTTGCCGGTCCACCGCCAGAAGCGCGATAGGCATATTTTTAACCAGGGCGTCCGAAAAAACGGTAACCCGCGAAAGAGACACGCGCGCCAGACGATACGCCTGGACCAGAAAAAGAGACACGATGGCCAGAGACCCGATCAGAACAAGAACGAGCGCCGTCCCCGCCGTGCGAAGCGCGTCTTCCCCGGACGCTTTTTCGATTTTCGCCATGTTGAAGCCGACATAAACGATGCGGCCGGAATCTCCCGTCCCTCCGGGCTTCAGGGAAATCCCCCGGTAAACCTCAAACGTGCCGGCGCCTTCGGGATTGGCCGTCTGCCGCCAGAAAATATCCCGGCTTTGCGCAATCTTTTTCATGTCCAGATCGAGTCCGTAGGGCAGGCCCAGCATGGACGGATCACTGTCCGCCAGAATATGGCCTTTGACGTCCGTGACCGTCAGATAATCCACATCCGGCTGATCGGCGGTTTCCATGAGCAGTTTCTGAAGATAGAAATCTTCTTCCGTCTGCTCCGGAAGAAGGCGCAGCCCCGATTCAAAAGAATGAATCAGCGTTGTTCCTTTATCGATCAGCAGCATTCGGGCCTGATTCTGGGCATGCTGAAACTGCATCAGCAGCATCATCCCCAAAATGACGGCTAAAACCGCAACGGCACTGATGACCACCCAGACGGAAATGTCAAAGCGGACTTTTCTCTTTTTTTTCTCAGGCATGTGCTTTCCTCCCGCAACAACCTGGATACAATGGACCCACCTGGATACCAAAATTGGTTACGCATTATCCGTCCAACGCGGACAAAAGGCAAATTAAATTCTGCTGATTTTAAGCATGATCAATGATTACAAACAATTGGCGTGGTTGGCACATGCCTTGCTGTATAAATCGGTAACTGATCAGAAATAAATGAAAAAGGAGATGCATTATGAAGAAAATCACATTAACTCTAACAGCCGTTTTGGCGGGCTTGCTTTTAACGACTTCGGCCTTCGCCTGGGGACCCGGCCCGGGAAAGGGCAGAGGATACGGACCCTGCGGGGATGCAAGTCTGGAAAGATTAAATCTGACCGATGAACAGAAAGTAAAAATTGAAGCCCTGCAGGACGCAAACTACAAAGCCACGAGACCCGTCCGGGAAAAGATTTTTGACAAATCCGTGGAATTGCGAAGACTGTGGCTGCAGGCCAATCCGGACAGGGGAAAAATCACTGCGGCTCAAAAGGAGCTTCGGACGTTGAGAAACGAAATGGAGGACAGGGCGACCAACTTAAGGCTTGAAGTTAACAAGGTTTTGACTCCCGAGCAAAAGGATCAGCTGGCCAACCTGCCATGGGGCAGAAAAGCAGGCTTTGGCCCCCGCGGCGGAATGAGAGGCGACTGTGGATTCGGCGCAGGCCAGGGTCCCGGACCCGGTTTAGGAATGGGTATCTGCCGATAGCACTTGCCCATACCTCCTTTGGAAGGGGAGCCTCGGCTCCCCTTTTTTTGTCGAAAAGAAAAAAGTTTTGACAAACCGGACGTTTTGCATTAACAGGGTGCGCAACATTACAAATTAAAAGGAACGTCATGTTCGGTTTTACGACGGCAACGATTTTGGCAAGCGCTCTTCTGACCCTGCTTCCGGGCCTCGCCCTGTTGCGCCTGTTGGTCAAGGCCGCCTGCCCGCCGGTTTTAGGTCGTCGCTGAACGCAAAGTATAACGAATTACCTAAAAGGGCCGTGGGCGAAATCCACGGCCTTTTTTTGTGGAGTGAAAGGAGCCCCTATGAAGAAGGATAAAAATCGCGTCTATATTTTTGACACGTCGTTGAGAGACGGAGAGCAATCGCCCGGCAACAGCATGAACACGGAGGAAAAGCTGCTTTTAGCCAGGCAGCTGGAAAAACTCGGCGTCGATATCATCGAGGCGGGGTTTCCCATCGCCTCGGAAGGCGATTTCGACGCAGTCCGCCAGATCGCCCGGGAAATCCGGAAATCGCAGGTGGCGGGACTGGCGCGCGCCGACAAACAGGACATCGACCGCGCCTGGCAGGCCATCCGGCAGGCGGCGCATCCGCGCATCCATACCTTCATTTCCTCTTCGGATATTCATCTGAAATACCAGCTGAAAAAGAGCCGGGCGCAGGTGCTCAAGGAAGCCGTCGCCGCCGTCAAACTGGCGCGCTCCTATACGCCCAATGTGGAATTTTCCCCGATGGACGCCACCCGTTCGGACAGGGACTATCTGGCGGAGATGGTTTCCGCCGTGATTGACGCCGGCGCCGCCACCGTCAACATTCCCGATACGGTCGGCTATGCGATTCCCGAAGAGTTCGGCAATCTGATCGCCTACCTGTTCGCCAATGTCAAAAACATGGGCGATACGATCATCTCCGTCCACTGTCATGACGATCTGGGGCTGGCGGCGGCCAATTCGCTTTCCGCCATCCGCGCCGGCGCGCGGCAGGTGGAGTGCACGATCAACGGCATCGGGGAACGGGCCGGAAACACGGCTATGGAAGAAATTGTCATGGCGCTGGCCACGCGCAGGGACCTGTATGGTCTTCATACCCAAATCAAAACCGGGCAGATTTATAAAACCTCGCGCCTGCTGACACAGATCACCGGTATCCCCGTGCAGCCGAACAAGGCCATCGTCGGCGCCAACGCGTTCGCGCATGAATCCGGTATTCATCAGGACGGCCTGATCAAGGAAAAAATCACCTACGAGATCATGACCCCGAAGTCCGTCGGGATCAGTGACAGCCATATCGTCCTGGGCAAACACTCCGGACGGGCCGCCATTGCGCACCACCTGAAAAAAATGGGCTACAGCCTGAATGAAGAACAGATCAACCGCGTTGCGGCAAAGGTCAAAGATCTGGCGGACGTGAAAAAAGACATCTATGATGAGGACATGGAAGCGATTCTCTATGAAGAGCTTTACCGGGGCGAAGAAAAGTACAACCTGATCTACCTTAATGTGGTCAGCGGCAATGTGGCGATTCCCACGGCGACCATGGAAATGCAGGTGGGCTGCGAGGTGATCCGCGACGCGGGTTTCGGCAACGGGCCGGTGGACGCGACCTTCGCAGCCATCCGCAACATCACCAGGACCGACTACCCGCTTTTGAAGTACGCGGTCAACGCCATTACCGGCGGATCGGACGCCCAGGGCGAAACGATGGTGCAGCTCCAGTACAACGGGCATTGTGTCGTCGGGCGCGGCGCGCATCCGGACGTGATTGTCGCCTCGGCCAAGGCGTATATCAACGCGCTGAACCGGTTGGAATTTTTAAAGGACAACACCAAAAAGGTTAAACTTGAATTAAGCTGAAAAATGCGATAGTCACAAACCATGCTCCTGCTCCCGCAAAAAGCCCCGTGGGATGCCCTTGGTCATGGTGAGCCTGTCCAACCGTGAGGAGTTCAAAGGCCGGCCCCCGGCAAACCCGGTTTTTTGCGAAAGCGCCGGCATCATCTTTTAAAACGCATTCCATCATCAGGGAGCTTACAGCGTGGGAAACACGATAACGGAAAAAATTTTAATGGCGCACACGGACCTGAAGGAAATCGCGCCCGGCCAGCTCATCAACGCCCGCGTGGATATCGCGCTGGGAAACGACATCACGGCGCCCATCGCCATTCGCGAATTCCGCCAGGCCGGCGGAAAGAAGGTTTTTGACCGGGACCGGGTGGCGCTGGTTCTGGACCATTTTACGCCGAATAAAGACATCGACTCCGCCCAGCAGTGCAAAACCGTCCGCGAATTCGCCCTCGAGCACGGCATTACGCACTTCTACGAAGGCGGACAGGTGGGCGTCGAACACGCGCTGCTGCCGGAAAAGGGCATCGTGCTTCCCGGCGACTTGGTCATCGGCGCGGACAGCCACACCTGCACCTACGGCGCCCTGGGCGCTTTCGCCACCGGCGTCGGCAGCACGGACCTCGCCGCGGCCCTGCTCACGGGCGAGCTGTGGTTCAAGGTTCCGGAGTCGATCAAATTTGTCATCTACGGCAAACTGCAAAAATGGGTTTCCGGAAAAGACCTGATTCTTCACATCATCGGACGCATCGGCGTGGACGGCGCTCTCTATTCCGCGATGGAATTCACGGGCGAAACGATCCGCACGCTCCCCATGGCCGACCGGCTGTCCATGGCCAACATGGCCATCGAAGCCGGGGCGAAAAACGGCATTTTCCCGCCGGACGAGATCACCGGGCAATACGTCAAGCCGCGCGCCAAAAGGCCTTACACGTTTTACACATCCGATCCGGACGCCGTTTACGCGCAGACGTTTGAAATCGACGCCTCCCAACTGGAACTTCAGGTTGCCTTTCCTCATCTGCCTTCCAACGTCAGGGGAATCAGCCGGACAGGCGAAGTGAATATCGACCAATCCCTGATCGGGAGCTGCACCAACGGCCGGATTGAAGATCTGCGCGTTGCCGCCGGAATTTTGAAAGGCCGCCGGGCCGCGGCCCATGTCCGCCTGATCGTGGTTCCGGCCACGCCGCTCATTTACCGGCAGGCTCTCCGGGAAGGGCTGCTGGAAACCTTCATGGACGCGGGGGCGGTCATCAGCCCGCCGTCCTGCGGCGCGTGCCTGGGAGGGCACCTGGGCATTCTGGCCGAGGGCGAAAAATCCGTCGCTACCACCAACCGCAATTTTGTGGGGCGCATGGGTCATCCCAAAAGTGAAGTCTATCTGGCCGGCCCCGCCGTAGCCGCGGCGTCCGCCGTTCTGGGCCGCATCGCCTCGCCGGACGAGCTATAAACGCAAAGGGGACACGACCATGATTTTGAAAGGAAGAGTCTGGAAATTCGGGGACAACATCGACACCGACGCGATCATCCCCGCGCGCTATCTCAACACGTCGGATGCGGCCCAGCTGGCCCGGCACTGCATGGAAGACGCCGACCCCGCCTTCATCACCCGGATGACACCGGGCGACATGATCGTCGGCGGAGAAAACTTCGGCTGCGGATCATCCCGGGAACATGCGCCCATTGCCATCAAGGCGGCCGGAATTTCCTGCGTCGTGGCGAAAAGCTTCGCGCGCATTTTCTACCGCAACGCCTTTAACATGGGCCTGCCGATCTTCGAATCCCGCGGCCTTTTCGACGCGGTTGCCGACGGCGACTGGGTTTCGCTCGACAGCGCGCAGGGCTCGATTACGGTGGAAGGCCGGGACCGGAAATTTTCGATCAGCCCGATCCCGCCCTTCATGGAACAGCTCATCGCCGACGGCGGACTGATGAAGCACATCGCCGGAAAATGAGAAAAGCATGACGAAACAAAATCTGAATATCGCCGTTTTCGCCGGGGATGGCATCGGGCCGGAAATTATCCTGGAAGCCCTGAAAGTCCTGAAACTCGTCGCCGACCGGCGCGGCCTCTCCCTGACGCTGAAGGAAGGACTGATCGGCGGGAGCGCCTATGACGCGTGCGGTACGCCCTTTCCCGAGGAAAGCCTTGCGCTTGCCCTGCAAAGCGACGCCGTGCTGCTGGGCGCAGTGGGCGGGCCGAAATGGGAAGGACTGGACTACAGCGTCCGGCCGGAGCGCGCGCTGCTGGGTCTGCGCGAAAAGCTGGGGCTTTACGCCAATCTGCGGCCCGTGACGGTTTTTGACGAGCTGGCGGACGCCTCCCCGCTCAAAAAGAATCTGGTGCAGGGCATCGATATGCTGATTTTGCGGGAGCTGACCGGCGACATCTATTTCGGCAAACCGCGCGGCGTGACCAAAGACCAAAGCGGCCGGCGCACCGGCGTCAACACCATGATCTACACGGAAGACGAAATTCGCCGCATCGCGCTGTGCGCGTTTGAGCTGGCGCGCGCCCGCAGGAAAAAACTCCTGTCGGTGGACAAGGCCAACGTCCTGGAAACCACGGAATTGTGGCGCCAGGTCGTAACGGAAACCGGCCGCGGCTATCCCGACGTGGCGCTTTCGCACATGTATGTGGACAACTGCGCCATGCAGCTCATCCGCAATCCCTCGCAGTTTGACGTGATCGTGACCGCCAACCTGTTCGGCGATATTCTGAGCGACGAAGCCGCCATGCTGACCGGCTCCATCGGCATGCTGCCGTCGGCCAGCCTGGGCGACGGGAAGGCTCTGTACGAGCCGATCCACGGCTCCGCGCCCGACATCGCGGGAAGGAACATGGCCAACCCGCTGGCGACGATTCTGTCCGTCGCCATGATGCTGCGGCATTCGCTGAACCGGTCCGCGGAGGCGGCGCTGATCGAACAATCGGTAAAAAATGTTCTGCAGGACGGCTGGCGCACTCCGGACATCGCCCGAGCGGGCGGCAGGACGGCCACCACGGAAGAAATGGGCGACGCCGTCATCCGGAAACTTTCCTTCCTCCTGCGGGAACCCGCCTGAAAGGAGGCAGGGCCGCATGCCAAACACCGTCACTATTCTGGAAAATATTATCATCGCCCCGCCCGTGGCGCAGATTTATTCCCGTCTCGGCTTTAAAAAAAACATTACATCTCTTTCGTCCGATCATCGGCAGGAAACGGACCGGTATATGGAAGAAGCGGCTTCGATCATTCGCCTGCAGGGTTCCTTCCTGCGGCTTTCCGTCCGCAATAATGACGGCCTGACCATTGCCCTAGAGGGACGGACAACCTTCCGCAGCGCAAAGCTTTCCGCGTTTCTGGGTAACTGCCGGGACGCGGTGCTGATGGGAGCGACGGCCGGCCAACCCATCATGGACGCCATCGGGGAAAAAACCGCTCAGGGAAATTTGACCGCCGCCGTCGTTTACGATGCGACAGCCAGTGAAATGACCGACGCGGCGCTCGACTGGATCATGAATTATGTCAACGGCCGTCTCCGGCGCGAAGGCAGACGCCTGCTGCCGCGCCGCTTTTCCGCGGGTTACGCGGATTTTGCATTGGACCATCAGAAAGCCCTGCACAAAAAATTGCAGATGGAAAAAATCGGCGTTTCCATCACGCCGGATTGTATTCTCAAACCGGAAAAGTCCGTTACCGCCATCAGCGCCATCCCATGAAATCCCGGAGGCGATCGGTGCTTCGCCGGAAGCGGCGGAAATCTGCCTTCAGGACCTGGGAGCGGAAGAATCCTTCCTCCGCGGGATTTTCGACCGGCGCGCTTCGATTCTCTTTTTGTACTCGCTGATGAATTCCCTGGATGACAGATACTTGTCAGCAAACGACACGATGTAGGATTCCTTGTATTTGGGCGGCACAAGGGTCAGCGGCCACATATGTTTTCGGATGATATCCTCTTCGATGTCGTTGAGAGAGAAGTATTTTCTGGCATTGGCCACGGCGATTTTCGGATGTTCCAGGCCGTGGAATTTTTCCCGGGGCAAATCCGGCACGTCGTGATGGCGCCAGTCATAGAGAAAAAAGTCATGAAGAAGCGCGCCCCGGGCCGTGGAACGGTAATCGAGCCTGAGAAACTTGCTGATCCGGTAGGACAAGTAGGCCACATCGTGGACATGGCGATAAATGGAGGAGTTGTGGTGGAAGTAATCCTTGAGCTTCCGGAACTCCTCATGCTGCAGAATATCCCCCACGGTCTCGTAATACTCCGTTTCGAAAGGCTTCCGGCCGTCGAGCTCCTGAAAGATTTTTTCCGAAACGGGCTTCAAAAAGGAACCAACCTTGATCCGGATACGCCGGTTGATGTTCTGGTTGACGTACTTGTTCAGGTCGGGAAAGGCTTCCCGCAGGCGCTGAAAGGATTTCAGGATGTCCTCGATTTCGAGGCTGCTTAAATTGAAGTATTCCTCATACAGATAGGCGACGCCCTTGCGGAAGGCGGCCAGCGAAATCACGGAGAAGGTGCAGTCGATCCAGAAATACAACATGAAAACGATGGCAACGATTTGCACCAGCCCCCCGGGCAGCATGGCCTCCCGCCGAAGGGCTTCGGGGTGAACAAACAGGACAAATCCCGTCGCCAGAAGCGTCCAGAGCAGGGAAAAGCGCAGGCAGACATAGCCGTGGAGATTGAACCGGTACTCCGAGTAGTCCCACAACTTCAGTTTGAAGATCTTTTCAGACAGATAGCCGGTCGTGTATTCCAGAAGCGAAATCACCAAACCAAAGACGGCCAGACGAAGCGCAACGGACCAGTCCCGCAGGAAGTGCTCCAGGACAATGACGAGAAAGGCGCTGATGCCGTAAATGGGAATAAAAGGACCCAAGAGAAATCCCGCGTTGACGAATTTTCGCTGGGTCAGGGAGCGGTAAACCACCTCCACCACCCATCCGGCAAAGCAGTATGCCGCAAACAGGACAATATAATAAAAGAAATTCAGATGGTCATCCAACATGGGTTTCACCCGCCCTTTTGTGTTGCCCGATGCTACACAATTACCCTCTTTTTGTGAAGATATTTTGCGGCCATCTGTGGTATGAAACGGAACGTTAAAATTTCACCGTCTGCCGGCCACGGCAAAAAGCGGGAAGGAACCTGCATGATCAAAGATTATTTCATCGCGGCGCTCAAAGGAATGGGCATGGGCGCGGCCAACGTCATTCCCGGCGTTTCCGGCGGCACGATCGCTCTGATCACCGGGATTTTTCAGCGGCTCATCGACGCCTTGAAATCATTTGATCTTCAGGCGTTCAAACTATTTTTTACAGGCCGGTGGCGGGCCTTCGCCCGGCACACCGACTTCTTTTTTCTGCTGGCCGTCTTTGCGGGCGCGGCCGTGAGCATCCTGTCGCTGGTCCGGCTGTTCCGGTTTCTGTTCGACCATTACCCCGTCTTCATCTGGTCGTATTTTTTCGGACTCATCCTCGCTTCCGTCTTCTTTGTCGGAAAAACCATCGGACGCCGGACGCCGTCCGTGGTCCTGGTGTTTATTCTGGGGGCCGCCACAGCCGCCGCCATATCGTTTTTGCGCCCGGCGGCGCAAAACGATTCCTTCTGGTATCTTGTGATCTGCGGCATCGTGGCGATCTGCAGCATGATCCTGCCGGGCATCTCCGGCTCCTTTGTACTGATTCTGATGGGCAACTATGAACTGATCGTCATCGACGCGGTCAACGCGCTGGACTTGCGCATCCTGCTTCCCGTAGCCTTGGGCGCCGTTGTCGGACTGGTGGCTTTTTCCCATTTCCTGTCCTGGATTTTCCGCAAATTCCGCGCTGAAACAATCTCCACGCTGACCGGCTTCATTCTGGGATCTTTGCTCATCCTCTGGCCCTGGAAGACGGCCGTCTGGCGGCTGGACGCGGACGGCGCCGCCGTCGTGCGGAACGGGAAAAAACTGGTGGAAGGCTATGCGTATAACCTGCCGCCCGTCGATGAAGAATTCTGGCGGGCGCTGGCCATGATGGCGGCGGGCATCCTGACCATCTGGGTGACGGAGAAACTGGCCGCCCGCAACGATTCCCCTCAATAAATTCGCAAAAACGTGCGGCTGCGGCAGGGAGGCATCATGGAAAAGATTAAACTGGGCATCAGCGCCTGTCTGCTGGGAGAAAACGTCCGCTATGACGGCGGGCACAAGCTTGACCGCTTTCTGCGCGACACGCTGGGACGGTATGCGGACTACGTGCCGGTCTGTCCGGAAACCGAATGCGGCATGGGCGTTCCCCGCGAAGCCATGCGGCTGGAGGGCAATCCGGACGCTCCCCGTCTTCTCACCCGCGACACGCGGATCGATAAAACAGAGATGATGGTTTCCTGGGCGAAAAAGCGCATCGCCCGGCTTGCATCCGAAAACCTCTGCGGCTTCATCTTCAAAAGCGACTCGCCGTCGTGCGGAATGGAAAGAGTCAAGGTCTATGACGAAAAAGGCATGCCCGCAAAAACAGGCGTGGGCATCTTTGTGCGGGTGTTTATGGATGCTTTTCCCATGCTACCGGTGGAAGAGGAAGGCCGCCTTCACGATCCGCGGCTTCGTGAAAATTTCATCGAGCGGATTTTCACGCTCAGGCGCTGGCGCGAGGTCCGCGGGGGAAAATCCCCCCGGGGCGCGCTGGTGGATTTTCACACCCGGCACAAATTGCTTCTGCTGTCGCACAGCACAAAACTTTATCGGGAGATGGGAAAGCTGGTCGCCGGGCAGAAGCGCCACTCCCTGCAGGCTCTCCGGGCAAACTACGAAGCCCTGCTCATGAAAGCGTTGAGTCTGAAAACTTCGCCGAAAAAACATGTCAATGTTCTGATGCACATAATGGACTATTTCCGGGAGAAACTCTCCGCCGATGAAAAAAGAGAGCTGCTGGAAATTTTCGGGCGCTACGCGCAGGGCCATCTTCCCCTGATCGTTCCTCTCACGCTGATCGGCCGCTATGTGCGCAAATACGACGAGCCGTATCTGAAAGAGCAGGTTTACCTGAATCCGCATCCGCTGGAGCTGCAATTGCGCAACCATGTGTAAAAAGCAAATTGGCCTTCTGCAGGGGCGCCCGGGACGACGCCCGATCATAAAAAAAAGGAGCCGCGAGGCTCCCTTTTGATTCCGGCGGGCGCTTCGCGTCCGCGTCAGTCGTTTTTCTACGCCGCCTGTCCGGAGGAGCGCTTCAGCGCTTCAATGCGGTCCGCAAGCGGCGGATGCGTCATGAACAGAAGCTTGAGGATGTTTTTGCCCGGTTTTCCGCTGATGCCGAAGGCCTGCATCTGATCGGGCAGGGGCTCAAACGTGCTGCGCTGCAGGCTCTCCAGCGCGGCGATCATGCTGCCTGCGCCCGCAAGCCTCGCGCCGCCCGCATCCGCCCGGTATTCCCGCCGGCGGCTGAACCACATGACGATGACGCTCGCCAGAATGCCGAAGACGATCTGGGCGACGATCGTGGTGATGAAAAACCCCACTCCGTGCCCTTCCTCGTTTTTGAGCACCACCCGATCGACGAAATAGCCGACCACGCGGGAAATGAAAATGACAAAGGTGTTGACCACGCCCTGAATCAAGCTGAGCGTCACCATATCGCCGTTGGCAACATGGCTGATCTCATGGCCCAGCACCGCTTCGACTTCATTACGGTTCATGGCGCGTAAAAGCCCCGTACTGACCGCGACCAGCGCGTTGTTCCTGTTCATACCGGTGGCAAAGGCGTTGGGCGACGGCGATTCAAAAACGGCCACATCCGGCATGCCGATGCCCGCCTGGGCGGCCTGTTTCCGAACAGTTTCCACAAGCCAGACTTCCGCATCCGAACGGGGCTGCATAATTATCTGTGCGCCGGTGCTCCATTTGGCCATCCATTTGGACATGGCAAGCGATATGAACGACCCGCCAAAGCCGAAAACAGCGGCAAAAGCAAGAAGATTCAAATAGTTGATTCCGTTGGCGTAAAGAATCTGATCCACGCCGAGAAGTTTTATGATAATGCTCAAAACCACGAGCACGGCGATGTTGGTTCCGAGAAACAGCAGCACTCTTTTCATGTCGATCCTCTCCCCCGTCCGTTTAAAAAATTGCACAAGACGGTTTTAAAAATGATGCCTTATTCTAATGTCAAGTTGCGCAATGTCAAGCGTTTCTTCTCGAACATCATCCGCCATCCGCAGAACGGATGACGTAACGGGCCCGGGAGACAAAGACCCGGTTTTGTCAACCCGCCTGTTGCCTGTTCTTTTTTTTAGAAAACTGTGATAGGATACGCCAAATCCGGGGTGCCGGCCAGGATAGTGTTCCGTTTTTTATCAAGCGAGAATCGCTGTTTTTTCGCGGTTTTTTGATCCGGCAATCGTTTTAAATCCCCACACCAGGCTCGAAGGAGGATACAGTATCATGGCAGACCGCACAATACATATTACAAAATTCGACATGGAAAGGTTGACGGAGCTGATGGAGGGGCTGCGTTTATCGCCCAAAGCCAATCAGGCCAACCTCGATCTGCTGGAAAAAGAGCTGTATCGCGCCGTGCTGGTGGACCCTCAGAATATTCCCCGGGATGTCATTACCATGAATTCCAAGGTGGTCGTCACGGACACGGAATCCGGCGAAAAAACAACCTATACGCTGGTGTTCCCGTCCGCGGCCAACATATCGGACAACAAACTTTCCATCATGGCCCCGCTGGGCATGGCGCTTCTGGGATACCGCATCGGAGACGTCATCGAATGGCCCGTTCCGTCCGGCGTCCGCAAACTGAAAGTGGATAAAATCACCTATCAGCCGGAAGCCGCGGGGGATTACCATCTATGAAGGACGGCCTGCTGCCTTTATCCGCCCCCGTCCGGCCAGACAAAACCCGAGGGACCAAGGGACATGGATTTGATCGATGCGCTAAAGCCGAACAGGCCGGGAAAAACGGGGCGGGGTTCTTAGGTATCGTCACCAGCGGAAAAAGCGTCAGATCCAAAAAGGAATGGTCGGAAATTTTCAAGGCCGTCGAACGCGTAAGCGGTATGGGCATTCATCCCTGCGCGTCCCTGGAACTGCTCGACGAGGACAGAGGGCTTTAAGCCGCCGGACTGTTCCGCTGTCATCACAATCTGGAGACGGCCCGCGGCTATTACCGCAACATCTGCAATTGTTATTGCGATCATTGGATGGCAATCGGCATATCAACCTATTATCTCGGGATCGGCAAGTTACTCCCCAACAAATCTCCAAACCCGCGGAGCGGATCGCTGTTCACCATCCACGACGCCCTACGCGGCGCGCAGGGCGTCCACAATCTTCAGGCGCGAGGCTCTGAGCGCCGGCAGCATGCCGCCCAGGAATCCCATGGCAAGCGCGAAGATCATCGATTCGATGATGATGCCGGGCGTCAGCGTAAAGCGAAACGCGAGTTCTGAAAAAGTCTGGAAGTTCACCGTGGAAATCGTCAGAAACTGCATGAACGAGGCAAAAAACAATCCGATCCCTCCGCCCAGAAATCCCAGCAGCAGCGATTCGGAAAGAAACGCCAGCAAAATGTTGCGGCGGTGAAATCCCAGCGCACGCAGTGTGCCGATTTCCGGCGTACGGTTGGCGACGGCGGAATACATGGTGATCATCGCGCCGATGATCGCGCCGATAGAAAAAACAACCGTCAGCGTCATCCCCAGAATGCGCAGAAATTTGGCCATCATTTCCGACTGGTCCGCGTAATACTTCGTTTCGCGCCGTGCTTCCAGCGTGAAGCGGGGATCCTGTTCAATGGCGGCTTTCGCCGCGTCGAACGCGTCGGACGTTTTGAGACGGAAAATCAGCGAGGAATAGACAGGACGCCGGAACGCCTGCATCACCTGATCCACATCTCCCCAGATTTCGGAGGCAAAGCCCGTGTTGCCTGCGTCAAAAATTCCCGTCACCATCCAGGTCCGCCCGCCCCATTTCAAGGTCTGCCCAATACCCACACCCTGGAAACGCTGGGCGATGCTGTTGCCGACCAGAACCTCGGACGAATTGGGGCGCGGCAGACGGCCGGCCACGAGCTTTACCTGATGTCTCAGCGAAAGAGACGGAGCCTGAACGCCGCGCACAATTACATTGGAATGGCTGAAGGACTTCTCCTCGCCGTGTTTTTTGAGCGCGATGAGCACCACCACCTCCCGGGCAATCATCGGCCGGCCTCCCTCTCCCGCGGCCACCTGCGGCAGCATTTCCACAATGGCCGCTTTTTCGCGCCCGATCGCGCTCATCACCTCCGACTGCGACCCCTTGCGCACCACGACCACATTGGAAGGCGAGCCGGTTTCCACCAGCGTCTTCTGCAGACCGGCCGCCATCATCAGCACGGCGGCAAACACGAACACCACCAGCGCCATGCCGGCCACTGTGAGAATCGTCGTCAGCCGCCTGCGCCGGAGATTGCGGATGCTGTAGGACAGGGGCAGAGCCATCAGCCGATCCTCCTCAACCCATCGGCAATGCGGACACGGACCGCGTGGCGTGCGGGGATAATCGCCGCGGAAAAGGCCATCAGCACCGCGGCGGCGGCATCCAGATAAAGGGTCGTCCGGGAAATCAGAAAAACCGGAAAATAGGTGGACAGTTCGGCCGCGAAAATGCGCGCGGCCGGAAACGTCAGCGCCGCTCCGATGAGCGTGCCGGTCATCGTCAGCACCAGTGCTTCGCCGAAGATCAGCAGCGTGATGTCTTTTGCGCCGAAGCCCAGCGTTTTCAGAATCGCGTAGTCGCCCGCGCGCTCGCGCGTGGTCATGGCCATCGTATTGGCGACCACGGCCATGATAATGAAGATGATGACAAAGGACACCATCTGGATGGCCGTGACAATCGCCTCCGCCATCGCGAGGAAGCCCAGATTGAACGCCTTTTCCGTTTCCGTCAGCGTTTCCGCCAGCGAATTTTTGAATATCGCGTCAATCCGGAGAGCTGCGTCCGCCGCGATATCCGGACGGTTCACACCGATCATGAAAAAGCCGGCCTTGTCGGCAAAGATGGGAGCGATATTCCTGACGGTTTCGTTGAGATAGGTCCATTGAAAGAAAAACTGCGTTTCATCGACAGTCTGGTCTCGGCCCCGGTAAATGCCCCGGAGCACAAAATCCCAGTTGCCCGGATAGATCGTTCCTTTAAGCGTGATCGTGTCGCCGATTTTCCATTTGTATTTGTCGGCCAGCTTCCGGCCGGCCACCGCCCCCTTGCGATCCAGCAAAAAATCCTTCTTCTGCTTCTCGTCCAGGACAAATTCCGGATACAGGGAAAAGTAGGTGACGGGTTCGACGCAGAAATTGGGGAAAAAATTCTTTTCATCGATATAGATGCCGCCGAACCAGTTGCCCCAGGAAACCGTTTTGACGCCTTCCACCTGCTGGATTTTCCCGGCGTAGGAAATGGGCAGAGCGAAAATGATGGAAATGGCGTTGCGCGTCACCAGCCGGGAGGCGGACGCCGACTCCACGCCCGTGTAAAAGGAACTGATAACCGTGCGCAGCAGACCGAACGCCAGAATGGCCACGGCAATCCCCAGTATCGTGAGAGAGCTGCGAAGCTTGTTACGGAAGGCGTTTCTAAAGAGGATTTTTGTCAGCAGCATCGTTGAGGTATCCCTTGTCCAGACGGCGCACGATCCGTGCGCGGGCGGCCGCCCGCGGATCGTGCGTGACCAGGATGATGGTTTTTCCCATGTCGCGGTTGAAACGCTCCATCATGGAAAGGATCTCCTCGGCGGAGACGCGGTCGAGATCGCCCGTCGGCTCGTCGGCGACCAGAATTGTCGGATCGGTGACAATGGCCCGGGCAATGGCCACGCGCTGCTGCTCGCCGCCGGACATTTCCCCCGGATAGTGATCCATCCGGTGTTCCAGCCCTACCATCGAAAGAGCCATTTGGGCGTGTTCGCGCCGCTGTTTCCCGGAAAGCGTCGTGAGGTGCAGCGGCAATTCGACGTTTTCCTCGGCCCGGAGGACGGGAATCAGGTTGTAGAACTGAAAGATGAAGCCCACCGAATTGGCGCGCCAGGCGGCGAGCTCCGTCTCGGTCAGCGCGGTAATGTCGATGTCGCCCACCTGGATGCTGCCCGAGTCGGCCTTGTCGATCCCCGCGATCAGGTTGAGAAGCGTTGTCTTGCCGGAGCCGGACGGCCCCATGAGCGCCAGAAATTCTCCGGCGGCGATGTCGAAGGTAATGTTGTGGAGCACCGGCACGACCAGGCTTTCCCGGTGATAGGATTTGTAAAGATTCCGAATTTCCACAATCGGCTTTGTTTCTTCGGTCATCATTTTACTCTTGCCTGAATTACACGCCTCGTCCGTCGCCATCAACCAACATTGTCGGCGGGCCTGAAGGCCCGCCCTACAGAATGACACCAGCAACTAATGTAGGGTGGGTCTTTAGACCCGCCTTTTCAAATCTACTCTCCCCCAGAACACGATGCGTATTTTTTCAAAATTCGATCGCCCCCAGCTCCACTGCAAGCGATCCCAGGTACGGGTAATCCATAAAATGACTTACCATTTGCTTCCTGACGGGATTGTTGAAAACATACTGCAAAACGCTCTGCAAATTCTCGTCCCTGCGTAGAACATGATCATAATAACCGGACTGCCATAATTTGCCGGCCGGGGCGGATGATTTTCTGCGGTAGGCAAATCCCGTCTTCTGCTTAAACGTTTTCATGAAAGCCTGCACATCCGCACTCATTGACTGGCCTTCTAAGATAAGATGCAGATGATCCGGCATGAAACAATATCCCCAGACAATGAAACCAGATTTAACGGATTCTTCGGCAAGAGCGTCAAGGACTTCCTTTACAAGCGTTTCATCCCGAAAGAGCTGCCGTTTTGCGTCCGTGCAAATCGTCATAAAGTACCGGTGACAGCCCCGGTATTCGAAATCGGGAAGTCTCAGTTTGCGCCTGCATCGCATGATACTCAAACCCCGACCAACGTTATGGTAACGGCGGGCCTGAAGGCCCGCCCTACGAAAACAACGCTATCCTACCCAAACAATGTAGTCCGGGGCTTTATACACGGTAACGGCGGGCCTGAAGGCCCGCCGTTACCTCTTATTTCAGGGCCGGCCCTTTCCTCCCCCACCATCCCCTACCGCTCCGCCACTTTGATCCTTGTCCCGTCTCGCAGGCCCCGGGGCGCGAGCGCCACGCGGTCTCCCGGTCTGAGCCCCGATTTGATTTCCCGCATGTCTCCCAGCAGGCCGCCGGTCGCAACAATGATTTCCCGCGCCCGGTTGCCTTCAATCCGATAGGCGAGCGTTTTGTCTTTCATTTCGATCAGAGCCGATTGATGGACGGCCAGCCGGGGAGGAAGCTCTTCGGGCGTCAGCCCGCGGGAAAGAAAAGACACTTTCGCGCTCATGTCCGGCAGCATCCGGGGGTCTTTGTCGCAAAACCGCACTTTCACCAGAACCGTCGCCTTGGAACGATCCACCGTCGGCACGATAGCATGCACCTCGCCGCGGAACCGGCGCTCGGCCAGAGCATCGAGCTGGATGTCGCAGGGCTGACCGACCCCAATCAGCGTGATGCTGGTTTCCGACACGTCCACCTCGACCTGCAGTGAGTCCATGTCGGCCAGCGTGACTACGGCGGCCTTCGAGGCGGCCGAAGCGGAAAGGGGCGTCACAATGTCGCCCACATCGGCGTTCTTGGTCAGCACGACGCCGTCAAACGGCGCCCGGATCAGCATATAGTCCAGATTGACCTTCGCGTAGGCAAGCGCCGCGCCTGCCGATTCCACGGCGGCCTGATACGCTTTCACAGCTTCCAGGGACCGCAGATGCCGGGCATGAATCATGTCGAAATCCGACTGGGCCACATAACCGTCCACGGCGAGCTTTTGATAGCGTTCATTCTCCTGCGCAGCGTGATCGCGCTCCACCAGCGCCTGTTTGAGCATGGCCCGGGCGTTGGCCAGGTTGGCCGTTCCCTGGTCCTTCATGGCGGCGACATCGGCGCTTTCCATCCGGGCCAGAATCTGGCCTTTTCGGACGCGGCTGCCCTCTTCCACCAGCAATTCGGTCAGACGACCCGTTACCTTGGACGCCACTGCCGCTTTGCGCTGGGCAACAATGTAGCCGCTGGCATTGAGAACGGAAAGAGACTGGGACGGGTAAATCATCGAAACGGTGGTCACATCCACCGTGGCCGAAGGCGCAATCACGCCCAGGCGATAGAGGACAAAGCCGGTAACTATTAAAACCAGCGCGCCGGCAATGACGAACGGCTTCTTTTTCCGGCCTCCCGCCACGCTTTTCCTGGCAGATGAATCGATTTTCAGCTTGTTCAGATCTTCCTGCGGCACTTTTCTCACCTTATAAAGACCGGCGATGAATTGTGAAAATAATAACAGAAGCGCCCGGAATTTGCCATACGTATTAAACCCTTTTTGTCTCTATGGACAGCCAAATGATAATTTTGCCGCCGGGAATACGGGTGAGCGCTCTATCCTGTGCTTGCCGCGGAGAGCCTCAACGGGAGGCAGTGGTTTCTTTCTTCATGTTTCAAAGGGTTTCATTCCAGGCGTCGTTCCCCGCGGGCGCTGCCGCCGAAAGACGATAAAGGAGATTTCCCGAAATTTGCCTCCGGTAATCCGCCGATGCGCGGATGTCGTCGATGGGCGAAACGGCACGTCGGATTTTTTCCGCTGCGGCGCCCAGGGTTTCCCGGGAAAGTGTTTGGCCGACCAGAAAATTATCCAGGCCTTCATCCGTCACGACCGTCGGGCCGACGCTGCCCCACGCCAGGCGCGCCGTTTGAACTGCCCCGGACGGGTCAAGCCGGATCAGCGCGGCCAGGCTCGCCACGGCGCAGGCCATCGATTTTCTCTGTCCGACTTTTTCGTAATGCTGAATATTGAAGTCCGCGGGTTTTTGAACGCGAATCGCCGTAACAATTTCATCCTCCCCGAGGCGCGTCTGTCCCGGCCCGGCAATAAAATCTTTGATCGGGGTCAGACGTGTGCCTGCAGCCGAGGCCGTCTCGACGGAAGCTCGCAAAACATAGAGCGGCGGGAGTGCGTCTCCCGCGGGCGAGGCCGTGCAGAGATTGCCGCCGATCGTGCCCATCGAACGAATGGGCGGGGAACCCAAAACGGCCAGCGCCCGGTGCAAAACGGGCAGATGGGTCGAAATCAGGCGGTGACGTAAAAGTTCGGCGTGCGTGGCGCCCGCGCCGATAAGAATGTCGTTTTGTTCTTCACGGATTTCTTTCAGCGACGTGATCCGCTCCAGACCGATGAGCGCGCCCGCATCCGTTTTGCCCGCCCGCATTTTGACAAACAGGTCGGTGCCTCCGGCAAAAAGCAGCGCCCGGGGATGCAGGTCAAGCAAAGACCAGAGTTCAGCGAGGGTCGCGGGAAGGAAAACCTCTCTCATGGTTTTTCCTCTCCGCGCGCCGCGTCTTCCACGGCATCGATGATTTTCTGATACCCGGTGCAACGGCAGAGATTTCCGGCAAACCCTTCGCGGATGGCGTTGCGCGAAACCAGGGGATCGCGCCGCAAAAGGGCCTCGGCGGCGATCACCATGCCCGGTGTGCAGAATCCGCACTGCACCGCGCCATGACGAATGAAGGCCTCCTGAAGCGGATGCAAACCGTCTTTGCCGGCCATCCCTTCAATGGTGACCACATCGCGGCCTTCCAGCTGGGCGGCAAGCATCAGACAGGACAGTTTATGTTCGCCGTCCACCAGGATGGAACAGGCGCCGCATTCCCCCGCTCCGCAGCCTTCCTTGGTCCCGGTCAGCCCCATATCTTCCCGCAGCAGGTCCACCGCCCGCCGGTCCGCCTCGGCCTCGCAGGAAACAGCCTGTCCGTTGAGCGTAAAGCAAAGAATCATGAGCCGTCTCCTTTCTCAGGATCAGACCTGCCGGCCAGCGCCTCAAGCACCCGCTCCCGGCTCAGAGGAGACCTGGTCAGCCGAATGCCGCACGCATCGTGAAGGGCGTTGGCAATGGCGGGCAAGGGCCCGTTGGTTCCGACTTCGCCCACCCCTTTCATGCCGTAAGGGCCGGAAGGCTCCCAGGCCTCCACGATGCCCGAATCAATGTCCGGCACGTCCTGCGCGCCGGGGATGTGATACGTGGTAAAATCCGGCGTCAGAATTTTTCCCCGCCGGGAGACGACTTCTTCAAAAAGCGCGTAGCCGATGCCCTGGGCGACGGCGCCCTGCACCTGCTGCGTGAACGTCTGCGGATTGAGCACGCGTCCCGCTTCCGTCGCGGCGGCATAGGCAACAACTTCCACGGCGCCGGTGAGTTCATCCACTTCAATGGCGGCCAGGTGCGCCGCGTGAGAAAAGAGCAGATGAGGAAAGCCGATCGCAAATTCTTTTCCGGTATCCAGCCGGTCGCGGGCCACGGGCATGAGAAACTGGCTGATGCAGATCCGGTCCTCCGCCGTCATCCGGCGCGCGATCATCTCCAGCGTGATTTCCTTTCCCGTCTGCAAATCGCGGACGCGCCCCGGCAGGAGTTCCAGGTGCTCCAGCGTGTCGGCCAAAAGGCCCAGCGACGCCCGGCTGAGAATCTTGCCCCGCAAGGCTTCGGCGGCTTTGATGAGCGCGTTGCCATATGTGTAAGTCGTCCGGCTGGCCGACGCCGACCCCGAAGGCAGCGTCCGGTCCGTATCGGGCTGGACCAGTTCGATGCGGGAGCTTTCCTGACAGAGAATCTGTCCGGCAATCTGGACAAACGCGGTGGCGTTGCCCTGCCCCATGTCGGTCACGCCGTTGTAAACGCGGATGCGGCCTTCGTCCGTCAATTCGATTTTGGCGATGGCGGAATCGGGAAGCCCCCGTCCGTAGCCCATCGCGTTGAAGGCGCAGCAGACGCCCACGCCGCGCTTTTTGAAAGGCCCGGCCTCCTGCTTCCAGCGTTTCCGGCCTCGCCAGAGCGGATGTTGCGCCAGCGCGCCCAGGCAGTCGGCAATGCCGGTGGACTGTGTGATCGTCACGCCCGAGGTATTGCGGTCGCCGCGGATCAGCGCGTTTTTCCTGCGCAGCGCCAGCGGGTCCATCTTCAGTTTCGCCGCCAGAATGTCCATCAGGGACTCTATCGCAAAGGTCGCCTGCGCGACGCCGAATCCCCGCATGGCGCCGCCGATGGCGTTGTTGGTGTAAAGACACCAGCCTTCGACAAGCGTATTCGGAATGCGGTAGGGCCCTCCGGCATGCTCCATGCCCAGCGCCATGACTTCTCCGCCCAGATGCGCGTAAGCTCCCGTGTCGTAATAAAGCCGGCAGGAAAGCGCCTGAAGGGTGCCGTCGGCGCCGGCGCCCAGCCGGCAGTGCATGCGCGCGGCGTGGCGTTTGTAGCCCGCCTCCAGGTTTTCTTCGCGGTTCCACCACATCTTGACGCGCTTTCCCTGCGCGTGCATCGCCGCCAGAGCCAGAAAGCACTGAACTGTCGCCCCGTCCTTGCCGCCGAACGCGCCGCCCAGATAGGGGCACACAATGCGCAGCCGGTCCATGTCCATTCCCAGCGCGTGACCGACTTCCCACCGGTCGCGAAAAGGCGCCTGTGTGGAGACGACCATCACGATGCGGCCGTCTTCCTCCTGCCAGGCCAGACCGTTTTCCGTCTCCAGAAAGGCGTGGGCCTGCATGGGCACGTGGAATGTTTCTTCCAGAACAATGTCGCAGCCGGAGAGTTTCTTTTCCGCGTCTCCCTTGCGGATCGTCGCCTGAAGCAGAATATTGCCGCCGGGATGTTCTTCGTGAATACGCAAGGCGGCGGAATCCAGAGCCTCATCAATGGTGAAAATCCCCGGCAGGGGATCGATGTCCACTTCAACGAGATCAATAGCTTTTTTCAAAGTTGATTGATCCCGGGCAATCACCAGCGCCACGGCGTCGCCTGAATAGCGGATTTTGTCGGCGGCCAGCACCGGCTGATCTTTGTGGACAATGCCCTGGCGATTGGTTCCGGGAACATCCCGGCCCGTCAGCACGGCCGTCACACCGTCGAGCTTTTGAGCCGCTTCGACATGGATTTTCCGGATTCTGCCGGAAGGAACACCCGCCCGTTTCACGCCGGCCCAAAGCAGGTCTTCGCCGTAATAATCCACGGCGTACTTTTCAGTTCCTGCCACTTTGGCCGCGGCGTCGGGCCGCGCGAACGATTTGCCTATTTCCGGGATTTGAATACTCAAGGCGGCGACAGCCTTTCCATCAACACGTTCATGACTTCAGTTAAGCTTTATGCTATAGCTTTCACCGCTGGATATTTATCACAGGATCAGCGGGGTTTCAATGGAGAAAGAATTCTTCCGTCAAATCACCGAAAGCGTGTTGCGCGGCGAGCCGGTAGTGGTGGCAACCGTTCTTTCGCGCTCCGGATCGGCGCCCCGGGAAGCGGGAGCGGCTCTGGCCGTTCTGGAAAACGGCGCTCTGCTGGGAACGGTGGGCGGCGGCCCGCTGGAGGCGCGGGTGATAGCGACCGCCGCCGATGTCGCGGCTGCAAAGCGGCCCGTGCTGCTGAAAATCTTTCTGACGGATGATCAAAGCGTTTTGGGAGGATTGATCTGCGGCGGACAAATGGAGGTCCTGATCGATGTCTGGGACGGCGTCAACGCCCAGGTCCGGCGGATTTGCGAGAACGCCTGGCTTGCCGTTTTATCAGGAAAACACGCCTGGATCGTCCGGTCGATCGCGCCGGATCAAGACCACGACTCCTTTGTAAAGACCGGCCTGGGTCTGATGACTGCGGGGGATTTCGACGAAGGCTCTCTCGATCCGGCAGGACTTGACCCGGGAAGTTTCAGAAAGGCCTGTCTTCCCCGTGACGCAACGATAGTCGCCGCGGGAAGCGTCCGTTATCAGATTCAACCGGTTCCGGCGTCCGGCCGCGTGATCATCGCCGGCGCGGGCCATGTCGGACGGGAGTTGGCGGACCTGTGCGCGCTTATGGGCTGGGACACGGTCGTCATTGACGATCGCCCGGGGCTTGCCCATGCCGGGCGCTTTCCCGCCGCAAGGATCGTAACTGCGCAAACGGCGTTTGAAAACTGTTTTGCCGGCCTGAACGTGGCAAACGACGACCGGATTGTCATCGTGACCAAAGGGCACGAGCACGACCGGTCGGTGCTGTTCCAGGCCCTGTCAAGCGGCGCGGGCTATATCGGAATGATCGGCAGCCGCAGAAAACGGGACGCCATCTATGAAAGCTTAATCCATGATGGCGTCAGCCGGGGGGCCCTGGCGGCTGTCCACTGCCCGATCGGCCTGTCCATCGGCGCTCAAACACCCGCGGAAATTGCCGTCAGCATCGTTGCGGAACTGATCGCCGTCAAGGGTCGTCCCAAGTGAATTGCCATGACTGAAGACAGGGTTTTTGCACTCCTTCTGGCCGCCGGCCAATCCCGCCGGATGGGCGCCTTCAAACCGCTTTTGCCTTTCGGCGGGCGGACGGTTCTGGAAACGCTCATTTTCACCTACCGGAAGGCGGGCGTATCCGATCTGCTGGTTGTGCTGGGTCACCGGGCCGCCGAGGTCCGGCCCGTCTTGAACAAACTGGGTGTCGCCTCTGTTTTCAACGAGCATTACCCGCGGGGGATGTTTTCGTCGATTCAATGCGGCGTTCGGAATCTGCCGCCGTCATGCGGCGCTTTTTTTCTGCAGCCGGCAGACATGCCCGGGCTTCAGCCCGAAACCATCAGGCTCCTTGTGGCCGCCCGAGGGGAAAAAGATGCCCTGGTTTTGCATCCCTGCCATGAGGGTCGGCGCGGGCATCCGCCGCTTGTCTCAACGTCGCTTATTCCGGCGGTCCTCGCCTTTGACGAACCGGGGGGCATGCGGACGCTTTTGTCTCGTTATCAGCAAAAAAATCTGAATATTGAGTGCGGCGATCCCGGTATTTTGTCGGACCTGGACAACAGAGAAGATTATGAGGCAATGTTGCGTCAAAAAGGGAAAATTGATTGACATCCGGCGTCAAAACGATAAAATCGGCGGCGAATTGACTTGAAAGGTTACCCCCGTATGATTCCATATCAGGACGAGCGCCTGTCCCTGAAAATTACCGCCTTGATGAATTATCTTCCCGCCGTTCTGCAATGCGTGGAAACCTCCGCCGCTGCCTTCGGTCTGGGCAGAGACGAGTCGCTTAAACTGCGGCTGGCCGCGGAAGAAATTTTTTCCTACCTTTGCAGCCGCGTTTGCCGGGGGGCTCCTTTGGAAATGATTTGCCGGGGCTGCCTTTCCCATGCGAGGGTTGAGTTTCATTTTTCCGTATCCTCGCTGGACATGGGCGCTTTGAATATCACGACCGCGGTTCCAGTTGAGAACATTGAGCAGGCGGAGGAGGTCGGCCTGGAAGTGGGGCTGGTGATTGCCTCCCGCATCATTGACCGTCTTCATCTCCAGACAGACGCCCAAAATCATGTCGTATTGTCCATTGAACAGGACAAATTTTATCCGGCGCTGCCCGCTTCTGTAAAAACGTTTGATATCCGCGGCGCCCTGACGGTGGAAACGCCGGATTTGGGAGGAATTCAGCGTTTTGCCTTGCAGATGGGCTCCTGCGCGAAAGATCCGCTGCGCCCGGCTTTTTTCAATTATCCGGGCAAGACGGCCGATATGGTGACGGCGGAACATTGTCTGGCGCTGATTGCCCGGAATACATCCGGCAATATCGCGGGCGGCATTCTCTACAGGCCCCTGACGGAAAAAATCTTTGAAATTTTCAGCCCCTGTATTTTTTCTCCCCGGCGCGAAGAAGAAATCTCGTCTCTGCTTTTTGAAGAATGCCTTTTGAAAACGGCCAAAACAAAAGCGGTAGGGCTGGTCAGCTTGACGGGGCTGCCCGCCTTTCTCCAGCCGCAATTCGAGACGCTGGGGGAGCTGACCTACCATCGGGTAAACGACGCGCCTATCATAAGCCCTGCTTTCTGCCGTCTGCTCCATGAAGACCCGGGCTTTCAGGTCTGGGCGCACCCCGCTCTGAAAGGTTATCTGGAAAAAGAATACAGCCGCCTCTTTCTTGCCCGCGACATCCAGCCGGCGCGCGAGCTGGGCGACGCCAGGGCGGGGCAGTCCATCTTTGGGACCGAAATGCGCCGGGAAAGAGCGGAGGCGCTGCTCCGTCCGCTTTGGCCGGGCAATGATTTTTCCGACAATCTCAACCGGCATCTGGCGCTTTGCCGGAAAGAATCCTCAATCAACATCTTTTTTACTCTGGATCTGGGAGTTTACTGGCACGCTTTTCTGGCGCCTGTTCTGATCTCCGCCGGATTTACCCCCAAAGTGATCATTCCCTTTGCCGGCCAGGCCGACCTGGTCATTTTCCAATATGACAAATTTTAATCTTAATCGTCTGGTTCCGGCTTATGTCCGGGAATTCGAGCCTTACATTCCCAGCAAGCCGGACGAAGAGTTGAAAAAACTTTACGGCTGCCGGAATCTCTACCGTTTGAACAATAATGAAAACCCGCTGGGACCGCCTCCCGGCGCGCAGGAGGTGATCCGCGCCTTTTCTCCGCCACGCGGGGCTGTTTATCCCAGCGGCGATTCCTACTATCTGCGCGAGGCAATCGGCCGCCTCCACGGCATTGACCCGGAGCAGGTGGTTGTGGGCAACGGCGCCAACGAAGTCATCGCCTTTGTGGTCAAAGCCTTCTGCCAGCCCGGCGACAACATCATCACGGCGGACAAAACGTTTGCCGTTTATGAATGGGTGGCCACCTTCTCCGGCATTGAAGCCCGCCTCGTTCCACTAAAACAGGAGCGCTTCGATGATCAGGCCATGCTGGCGCGCGTCGATGAAAACACCAAAGCACTTTTTATCTGCAACCCGAACAATCCCAGCGGAACCTATTGGGACAAAGAAACGCTTCTGCGTTTTCTTGACTCTTTGGACGGAAAGCAAATCGTGGTGGTTGACGAGGCCTATTTCGAGTTTGTGGAAAATGACGACTATCCCGACGGCATTACCCTGATTAAAGATTACCCCAATCTGATTGTCTTCCGCACCTTTTCCAAAATGTACGGCATTGCCGGGTTGCGCATCGGCTATCTGGCGGCCGATGCGGCCGTGGCCGACATGATCCGCCGGACCTGCGTGGTTTATTCCGTCAACGGCATCGCGCAGGAAGCGGCGCTGGCCTGCCTGAATGACAACACGGGACATATTGCCGGAACAAGAGCGCTTGTCCGCGAAAGCCGCGATTATTTGCGCAGGGAACTGACGCGGCTGAAGCTGCCGGTGATTGCGGGCGAAGGCAATTATCTCGTTGTGAAGCTGCCCGGAAGCGACACGCTGGCCTACCGCAAGCTCATGCGCGAAGGGGTGATGATTCGTCCCATGACGGGGTTTCGCTATCCCAACCACATCCGCGTCACTCTTTCCAGGATGGAGGCAATGGAAGCTTTTGTCGCCGCGCTGAAAAAAATACTGAACATGTAGAGTGGTTTATGACCGACGCTGCGGAGAAAAAAAGCCTGTTCACTTTTGAATTTCTGGCGCTTTGTCTGGTTATTGTTACGGCGTTTGCCAACGTCAGCGTTTTTTACAGTTTTTATTATTATCTGGGCGCCATAGACGTTCCGGTTGTCTGGCGCGGCTTTCTGGTCGGGCTGGAGCCGATGGCCGCTTTTGGCTTGCGCCTGCTTATTCTGCCCTGGCTGCACGTACGCAATTCATACGCTATTTCCTTGTTTTCATTGATATTATTAATAGCAGTCTCCTGTGGTTATCTCTGTGTTACCAGCGTGTCCGGACTGATTGTTTTGCGTATTGCCCACGGGGTTGTTTTTGTTTTACTGACCTCCGCGGTCATATCGCTTCTCGTGAACTTTATTCCGCCGCGGCAAAGCGGCCGGGGTTTCAGCGCGCTGGCCGTCGCCGCCATGATTCCTTACGCCGTCGTTCCGCCTCTGACCGAAACGATTTTGCCTTTCGTGCGCAACGCGGCCGACATTTATGCCGGCGTTTCCATTTTTTCGCTGGCCGGTATTGTCCTGATGCTGGTCGTGCGCAGGCGCATCCATTCCGCAATCGGCCGAATGGATAAGACCCTGATGCAACGCCTGAGCCTCGTGGAAATCCGCGACAACTTCCGGCAAAAGCCGGTGGTTTTGTTGCTGGCGGCCATCCTTTTTGTTTACATGGCTCATGCCACCGTCTTTTATTTTATCAAAAACCTCACCTGCCAGACAGGGGTCGGCAACGCGGGAATTTATTTCAGTGTTGCCATGGCGGCGATGATCGCCGTGCGCCTTTTCGGGTCTTTTGTCTTTGACCGGTTTGACAAATTAAAACTTTTACCGCCGGTTCTGGCGGCGCTTGTCATCAGCCTGGCCATCCTGCCTCATGCGGCGACGCCTCTTGCCTTTTACGCGATGGCTGCCGTTTATGGCGCGTGCATCGGTGTTTCTTTACCCGTTTTCAACGCTTTGATTTTTTCCGCCTCAGCGCCCGGGCTGCGCGGCCTCAACACGAATATGACGCTGTTTGCCATGGACGCGGGTTATTTTCTCACTCCCTATCTGGGCGGTGCTCTTATCGCGGGCGGCGCCGGTTTTAACATTTTGTTTTACGCGGCGGCGGGATTTGTTTTGTTTTGCCTGGCTTTGATAAAGATTTGCCAAAGAAGAGAGGAAAATGATGAAAATTAATGTTCCGGCACAAGAATTGGGAGAATACCAGGTGCGTTTAATGCGGGATGCGGACGCGCCGGGCGTGGTGGCGCTTTATCGGGCAATTTATGGCGAGCATTATCCAATCAAGGAAATGTATGATGCTGATTATATTATCAAACAGCAGGAAGCGGAGATGATGTATCGGGTTATTGTGGCGGATGCGGCGGGAAATATTCTGGGACATAGTGGCCTGTATCGTCTGCAGGGGGCATACACCGGTTTGTATGAGGGCGGCCAGGGCATGGTTAGAGCAGAAGCCCGCAGCAAGGGCTTTAACAATGCTATCTACAGCTATATTATGCAAATTCTTTTGCCGGCGGTGGGAGTGGAAGAAATCTGGGGCGAATCGGTTACGAATCATGTTTTTATGCAGAAAACAGCGATCAGCATAGGAACAAAAGAAACAGGCATTGAGCTGGAATTGATGCCTGGCGAATCCTATGAGGCAGAAAAATCGGCCTCCGGGCGCGTCAGCGCGGTTGTGGCCTGCGCTTGCGTCAAAGAAAAGCCGCACACTGTTTTCTTGCCTGCTCCCTACGCGGATATCCTGAAAAAAATATATGTTCATGCAAAACGGGACCGCCAGTTGAAAACGGCCGCCGGAGTTCTGCCGCAAAAAGTCAAAACCAGCTACTTTGACGCCTTTATAGCCGACGCGGGAGTTTTAAGGGTCTTTGTCCACGAGGCGGGAGCAGACGCAGGCGAAACGATGGCCGGCCTAGTCAAGAAATATCTGGATGCCGGCGCGGTTGTGCTGCAGGTTTTTTTGCCGCTAAATCAGCCTGGGAGCGGCGCTTTAACCGAAATTTTGAACCGCCTGGGATTTTTCTTCGCTGCGGTGGCGCCGCGCTGGTTTGACGCCGACGGGCTTCTGATGCAAAAACTGGTCAATCCCGCCAATTACGACGAAATCCGGCTTTATTCCGATTTTGCCAAAGAAATGCTGCAATTCATCATTGAAGACCGCAACCGGGCAGAGGCGCTGGCATTGATATAAACCTTCCATTGAAAGGATAAGGCAATGCAGAAGAATATTGAGAAAAACACAACAGATACCTTTTCTGTGGGAGATTTCCGCCCGGAGGATGCGGAGGAAATCGTCGGATTATTCCGCGCTGTTTACGGAGATTCCTATCCGGTCCGTCTTTTTTATGATCCGGAAGCTATTATTGCCGCCAATACGGAAGGAAGCGTCTATTCCATTGTGGCCCGAACGCCCGCGGGCAAAATCATCGGCGTAACCCATCTGTTTCGCCATGAAAACCTGCCCATACTTTATGAATGGGGCGCCGGCCTTGTTTTGAAGAAATACAGAAACATGGGCGTCAATCAGGTACTGAATGAATTTCTCCATAATCAATTTCTTCCCGCCCGGCCGCACATTGAGGAAATTTTTGGCGAACCGGTGTGCAATCACACTCATTTGCAAAAAGCCTGCAATGCCTTTGGTTACGTTGAAACCGGAATTGAAGCGGCCCTGATGCCTGCGGAAGCTTATACAAAAGAAAAAAGCGCAGAAGGGCGGGTGGCGACCCTGTGCTTTTTTCGCTCGTGTATTCCAAAGCCGCACCGGATTTTTCTGCCTCCCGGGTATGAAGACATTATGCGGAAAATCTACGCAAGACTGAATGATCAGCGGGAACTTTGCCTGTCCGCAGAAACTGTTCCGGCAACCTCATTAACCGAAGCGGAGATGCAGATTTTTGAATCCGCGGGTGTTGTCCGTATGACATTTGAGAGCGCCGGAAGTGATTTTTCCGCCCGTCTGACTGATCTGGAAAATTCGGCGCGCGCGAAAAATGCCGTTGTTTTCCAGGCTTTCCTTAACTTGAAGCAACCGTGGGTCGGCCAAATCGTCAGTATTTTGCGGAAGCGGGGCTATTTCTTCGGCGCTTTACTGCCGCGCTGGTTTGACAGTGACGGACTGCTCCTGCAGAAACTGGACTGTCCGCCGGATTTCGACCGGATGATTCTCTGGAGCGATTTTGCCAGAGAACTGCTCGCATTTATCAAAAACGATTTCTCGCGAAAGGCATGATTCACGAATTATCTACCAGCTCTTTTTACCTCTTGACACACGACCGTCGTCAGCGACACGGACTGGAGCGCATCAACCGCGTCTTTGTGGACCGCGAATAAACTACCCCGCCGCAAGCAGCGGGGTATTAGAAAAGCGTCAGCTGTCGATCCTCATGTAATATTTGGTAATCAGTTCCCTGACGTTTGACATAGTTCGTTACCGTATTTTCATTCCCATGCTTCCCTACTGTGCCAGCATAGTACCCATCAGTCCAAAATTCCCCACCCCAAAGCTGCTTTCTAACCTCAGG
>MTBK01244719.1_pt1 | contig 58766 bp, 43 predicted proteins | sample 1535981 | NCBI WGS metagenome assembly MTBK01 (sample SAMN06109225, study PRJNA356200) | anaerobic digester metagenome | isolation source: biogas reactors fed with pig manure or primary and secondary sludge | place: Spain | collected 2016-06-30
CGGGCAATTGAGAAGGCACTGGCCGCAACTGAGGCACAGGTCAACATCAATACTGTGTGTCGCGCCGAACATGCCCGTAATGGCGCCGGTCGGGCAGTACCGCTTGCAGGCGTCGCAACCTTTACAGGTGGATGCGTTAATGGCAATCACACCTTGTATTTCTCCCTTTTGATAGGTTTTTGCAGTAACATTCATTTTTCTTTCCTCCATTTTATTAGGTACCGCAACAATCTTGTAAAAGGCTTTAACGAGCCTTGATATATGTTAAAAATAGCATATGTCAAAAACGACATATACGTTTCGGCACTCCCGGTCAAGAATTATTTTAAGAACGAATTGCCTCGAATAAAATGTTACCCAACGGGTAGATAAAAAAGGAACGTTGACTCATAAAACGATGTTACCGAAGAAAGATTCGGAAACGGAGGTCGATATATGAGTCCACAGTCCAAACGAGAGTATTTTGAAGCCATTTATAAGCGTTATAAAGAATCGTCCCGCAAAGGAAAGAAGAGAAAGAGGAACTCCACCGGCTTCGCAAGGAAAATCAGCGTCTTAGCATGGAGCATGAAATCTTAAAAAAAACCGCGACCTTCTTTGCGAAAGAGTCGATGTAAATATGACTTTATCCGGCAACAACAGAAGGCCTATCCCATCACTGTTTTATGCGCGGTGATGGACGTCAGCCGGCGTGGCTATTATCAATATATAAAAGCAGATCGTGCGATGAAGAGTGATAAGGATTTTGCATTGTTATCAGAAGTTCGGCAGATTCGTGAAGCAACCAGAGGAACCTATGGTTCTCGCAGAACAGCAGAGAGCCTCCGAGCGAAGGGTTACCCTGTGGGTCGGTATCGTGCGAGCAGTTTGATGAAGAAAGCCGGCGTGGCTGTCGATAACTCGAAGTACGCAAGAACCGGATGACCCTGTTTTATAACAGCCATCGTTTGCATTCTTATTTGGGATACAAAAATCCGAATGAGTTTGAAAATAATTTTATGTCGGCAAATGCGGCTTAACCAAGTGTCCGTTTTTACTTGACCAGATCAAGGTTACCGTAAACTTCACGATAAAAGCACGGGAAAATAGACGGTAAACGTCGTCCCTTCTCCCACACGGCTTGACACATCGATATACCCGTTGTGGTCCTTGACCGTTCCCCAGACAATCGACAGGCCCAAGCCGGTCCCGTTTTTGCCCATCGCTTTTAGCGTATAAAACGGCTCGAATATCTTTTTTTTGTTTTCATCGGCAATGCCGGTTCCCGTGTCGGATACGGTCAGGACAGCGTAGTCTCCCTCCCGGATTTCATCGTGGCCGATGATGGTAGTTTCCAGGCGGCGGTGCGCGGTCCGGATGATCACCTCGCCCTCGCCGCTGATCGCTTCCGCCGCGTTGAACACCAGATTCATCAACATCTTTTCCAGAGCGACCCACGACCCTTTGATGTCCGGAAGGCAGGGACCGCATTCCGTCCGGAAATTCACACGGGAATAATCCGCCTTCATCTTCTGAAAAGCCGGAGTCGCCAGAAAGCCGGAAACCATTGGATTGAGATTCACGACGTCATCAGCCGCGGCGCCTCCCCGCCGGGCCAGGGTCAGCAGATCCTGAATAATCATCGAGCCCCGCTCGATGGACTGGATCATCTTATTGGCATATTGCCCGGCTTTCCCGCCCTCGGGTATTTCCGCAAGCAAAAGCTCCGAATATCCGCTGAGGATTCCCAGAATATTGTTGAGCGCATGGGCCACGCCGCCCGCCAATTGTCCGAGGGACTCCATCTGCTCGAGGTGATGCAGCCGCCTGGCCAGTTTTTGCTTTTCTTCCTCCGCCTGCCTGCGTTCGGTGACATCCCGGGAAAACCCCCGGAATCCGATCGTTTTGCCTTCGGCATCCCGGATAACGGACGCCGTCACTTCGTTGAACCTCTTTATCCCGTCTTTTCGAATAAACTCAATATCCAGGATCTTGATCGGCTCGCCGGTCCGATAAAGCCTGGAGAAATGCTCAAAGGTTTTTTTTGCGCCGGCTTTCGTCTGATACTGCCGGTTGTTCATCCCGATGATTTCATCCCGGGAGTATCCGAAAATTCTGCATTCCGCATCATTGGCATAGATAAAATTGCCGGCCAGATCCACTTCGAAGTAGCCGTCTTCCATCTGCTCGATGATGGTGCGGTATTTTTCCTCGCTTTCCCGCAGGGCCGCTTCCACACGCTTCCGGTCGCTGATATCCCTCATAATCGTGGAAACATACTCCAGCGCGCCGTCCGGAGACAGATGCGCGATGATCACCTGAGAAACCGGCCTCTCCCTGCCGTCATGGTTGACGATCGCGCTCTCTCCCTCCCAGATGCCCTGCCGGATCGCCGCCGGAAAGCCCTCTTCCAGAAGAACTTTCAGCGCCCCCGCGTGATGCGCATCCTTTATATTGAATGTGCGAACGTCTTCCTCCGCGCCCAGACCCATCATGCCGCGGCCGGCCGCATTCAAATACGTGAGAAAGCCGTCCGGCAAACAAACAGCGACCAGATCGCTCGTGTTGTTTAGAATGGACGTCAGGCGCGCAACATCTTTTTGTGTCTTCTGGTACTCCGCGGTTTGTCCCGCCTGCTGAACGCTTTCTTTTACCGACTGGCCGGAACTCTCCATGGCTTCCTCCATACAGGTGTTTTCGCAGTCATCTTCCGGGAATGAAGCCCCCGGGAACGATTGTGAAGTATAAAAAAGACGGCGAGGGCATGTCAAGACAAATAAAGAACTATGACGAAGAAACCGATTGATATTAAAAATGGTTTTTCCTGTACTCCGGCCAAACGAAAATCAGAGAATGTGTGCGCAAAATCCATCCTCAACAGGAAGGACAGGGGGAAATAATGAAAATTCCAGTCGCGTATGTCGGAGGGTTGGAGGTCGATCAGGCGGTGCTCGAAATGGCAATAAAACACGCCAAAGCTTTTAACGCTTCCCCGTATATCGCCAGCTCCCTGGAACGGGTATCGGAGAAGGAACGCAAAGACCTGGACAAAGTTGAAAAGCAACTCGCTTATGTCAAGGAAACGATGGATGCCGAAGGGATTGAATGCGAAACCCATATTCTGGTTCGGGGCCTCACCCCCGGAGAAGACATTGTGGAATTCGCGGCCGATAAGAAAGTGGGTGAAATCATCATCGGCATCGGGAAAAAATCCAAAGTCGGCAAACTTCTGTTCGGATCCAATGCCCAGTATATTATTCTGCAAGCCGACTGTCCGGTGGTTTCCGTAAAATAACGACAACCGACTATAAAAAAAGGCTTGCCCGACAGGGCAAGCCTTTTTTGTCATTTTTCAGAACAGGCGTCTATTTCTTGCGTTTGGCCAGCTCTTCCGCTCTTAATTCTTTGCGCAGAACCTTGCCGACGGTGGATTTCGGCAGCTCTTTGCGGAACTCCACCTCTGACGGAAGCTTATACGTGGCCAGTTTCTTTTTACCGAATTCGATCATCTCTTCGGCAGTGGCGGTTTCACCTTCCTTCAGAACGATAAACAGCTTGACGTTTTCACCGCGTTTTGGATCCGGGACACCGATACTGCAAGCTTCCTGAACTTTCGGATGTTCGTAATACACCTCATCCACATCTCTCGGATAAACATTGAATCCGCCGGAAATGATCATATCCTTCTTGCGGTCAACGATGTAGAAATAGCCGTCCTGGTCCATCGTGGCGATGTCTCCGGTATAGCACCAGCCGTCTCTAAGCAGGGTGGCAGTTTCTTCCGGATTGTTGAGATAGCCTTTGGTGACCTGCGGGCCGCGGATGATCAGTTCCCCCGGTTCGCCGGCGGGCATGTCTGTTTCGCCTTTGTCCAGATCGACGATGCGGCATTCGGTATCTGAAACGGGCAGGCCGATCGAACCGATTTTCCGGACGCCTTCATAGGGATTGACATGAGTTACAGGCGTTGTTTCCGTCAGGCCATATCCTTCACAGATGACCGACCCTGCCGTTTTTTCAAAATCGTGGATCACTTCCACCGGCAGCGGAGCGCTGCCGGAAAAGAAGCCCTTGAAGCATGTCAAATCGGTAGTCTTCATGTTCGGATGATTCAGCATGCCGATAAACATGGTCGGAACCAGCGCGCCGAAGTTGGGCTTGAATTTGCGAATCGCTTCCAAAAGGGGCTCCGGCTGCGGTTTGGGAATCAGGACATCGCCCCATCCCTGGATAATGGAAAAATTCATCGCGCAGGACATGCCGAAAACATGGAAGAAGGGCAGCGCTCCCAGGTTGACATTGTAGCTTCCGGTGAACTTCGGGAACCAGGCGCGAATCTGCTGCACCTGCTTGCTGATATTGCCGTGCGTCAGGATAACGCCTTTGGAAACGCCTGTCGTGCCGCCCGTGTACTGGTACATGGCCGTATCGTCAAAGGTCATTTTTACCCTGGGCGGGTTGGGCTGCGATTTTGCGATACAATCCTTCCATCGCAGCACGTCATTGGCCGGTTTGATGGGCTTTGCCGGCAACAGGCCTTTTTTCTTGCCGACCAGAGGAAAGAGAAGATTGATCGGGAAAGGCAGATAATCGCCGATGGAAGTGATGATAATCTGCTTCACTTTTGTTTTGGGTCTTAAATCGATCATCCGGTTGGCCAGCAGGTCGATGATGATCATGATTTTGGCGCCGGAATCGTTGAGCTGATGCTCCAGTTCATGGTCGGAATAAGTGGGATTGTTTAAAACAACAATGCCACCCAGCTTCTGGATGGCATAATAGGCGACCACGCAGGGAATCATGTTGGGCAGAATAATGGCCACAGCATCGCCTTTTTTGATCCCCACGCCCGCGAGATAGGTGGCGAAACGGTCCACCATGTCTTTCAGCGCTTTGTAATTCATGGTGTAGCCCTGGAAATTCAGCGCCATTCGGTCCGGATACTGCGCCGCCACTCTGTCCAGAATGTCGGGCATGCTAATTTCTTCGTATTGAATTTTTTCAGGAACACCCTTGTCATAAGATTTTACCCACGGTTTCGACGCATACGATACTTCTCCAGTCATTTTAACTTCCCTCCTAAGTTTTTGTGTTAAGATGTTGTGAATGACGCAAACAATATCCTGCGGTCCTGCTGGTAATTAATCTTCCGTAATCCCTCCTCAAGTTTTATTTTTACGATAAAGCCAAAAAAAATGATTGACAATAGCGATGTTCTTATCAATTTTTTTCAGTAAATGCCATACAATATTGTTCCCGTAAGGGAAAAAATTTCATAATCGTTCTCGTAAAGGGGAAAATTTCAATCTTATGCTGTTTTGAACATTGATAAACTCGTAAAAAGTAATTCAAATCGTCACCCTTTTCCTCACAAAACCCGATTCGTCGAAAATAAGCACACCGTCGGAATCACCCAAATCATCACAGACCATGCCTTGGTAACGGGAAAGAATCCGTCCCTCTTCCCAAACAATATCGCTCAGAAAATGCTGCATGGCCCTGACCTTCGCGCTCTCCACGTTCAGGGCGATCGGCTCGATGGATTCCCTCTACAGTTGGCTCATCTGACCCGCCATGTACCGATAGAAGCTCTCACGCGCTCCTCGCGGGAGAAACAATCGGCAAACTGGGCATGAAATCCTTTGAATTCCTTAGCAAAAATGACGATATCCTCCTTGCCGATCCACAGTTTCGGGATGGAAAAGCTGCCATTGCAAATCCGATTTTCCGGTATCATGACTTACCTCCTGTCCTCGTTTTTGCAAAACAAGTAACAGTGCCAGGCACATTTGTTAACTCTTTAATTTATTAAGTGTCGTTGCAGGGGTAATATCATCCGCATTCTTCCCGCCCTTAAGCTCCGCTGATAGCTTCTGCGCCTGCATTCTTCCCTCCCTCGATGAGAGGGATTGAGGAAGGGTGATTTCCCCTGTCCCGAAATGTCAGGAATAAAGATTTGACCCCAGCTTTTTCCTACATTTTTTCCACGATTTCCCGAAGGCGGCCGCTTTCGAGCAGCTCCAGGAATTCCTCCCCCAGCGGGGCGGAAAGCGAAGCGGCTTTCCTCCAGTTTTCGATCCGCCGGTTGGGATCGTCGATGTGCGTCAGGAAATCGTCGCGGTCGGGAATCTTGCCCTCCGGCAGCCGGTCCACAAAACTCTGCGACGGAAAAACCATCACGACGTTGTTGAGAGTTTGTTCATCCGGCGCGCGCCGCTTGATTTTCTTGTCCAGCCAGCCGGGAATGATCCTTTCTTCATGATGGAAGAAAAGCACCAGGTCATCTTCTTTTTCTGCAAACTGGTGCGACAAGTGATAATCGATCAGTCCGCCGTCCCGGTAGACTCCGTCCGGCGCCCCGAAAATATTCTTCACGCCCGCGACCACCAGCGGAATCGCGCCGGAGGCCATCACGGCATGCTTGATGTTGATTTCGTTGAGCCGCACATACCGCCCCCGGAAGCCGGGCTGAAAACAGAAAGGGGGAGGCTTGGCGCCGTTGTAGAAAACCACTCTTTCGGCAAACCGGAACAGGTGGCTGCGGCTCACAAAATTCAGCGCGAAGCAGACGGCCAGGGCGCTTTTCTGCAGCGGAAGCATTTCGGACGCGACCAGACCCCGCGAGCGAGCCGTGATCACCGACAGGCGGTAGCGCTTGTTGGCCAGAGCGAAGGGAAGCGCGTCGTCTTCGATATACGAACCCAGAATGCCGGTAAATTTTTTCAGAATCGTCGCCGGGGTATCCTGCCTCGTAAAGCAAACCGAGATATACGCGTCCATGAACCGCCGGTAACTCTCGACGGCCTGCGGCTGAATCCAAGCGGCAAAGCGCCAGGCGCCGGCGGACGAACCGATGAGATGCACCGGCCGGGATCGCCCCAGCAGGCCCCGGGTCAGCAACGTCAGATCGAAACCGCTCGCGACCAGCCAGCGCGGCCCGACCGCCGCTCCAAAATAGGTGGAAATGTCGTCAAAACGGAAACCTCCGTCTCTGATGATTTCGTATGCTTTTTTTCCGGCCTTGATGCGCAATCGGCTCATGAACACGTCCCCGGTAAAAATCTTGACACCTGTCTTTTTGTTTTGTAAATAGCACACAAGCCGCCGGAAGGCCTGCCCATGACCGAAATTTCCCCGACGGTCTCCAATGCGGTAGTAGATGCGGTTTTTATCAATATTTACAGAAATTGCAAGATCTTTTGCCGAATGTCAGATTGAGGAAAGCCATGGATATTTCCACCCGTGTAAAAAAAATAGCCGCCGACGCGCTGGCGGCATCGCGAGACCTTTCCCGCGGTTCCGCCAACGAGAAAAATGCCGTCCTGGAGCGAATGGCCGAAGAGCTTCTCCGGCGTCGGGATCGGATCCTTTCCGAAAATCAGCGCGACGTGGCCGCCGCGCGGAAAAAGGGATTGTCGGCCGCCATGATTGACCGGCTGACGCTTCAGGACGCCACGCTGCAAGCCATGGCCCGGGGGCTTCGGGAAGTCGCGGCTCTGCCCGATCCGGTGGGAAAGGTGACCTCCATGTGGCGCCGCCCCAACGGTCTTCTGGTGGGACGAATGCGAATTCCCCTGGGCGTAATCGGCATCATCTACGAGTCGCGCCCCAATGTCACGGTGGACGCCTCCGCCCTGTGCCTCAAATCCGGCAACGCGGTCATTTTGCGCGGCGGATCGGAAGCGATCCATTCCAACCTGGCGATTGCATCCGTGCTGCAGGAGGCGCTGCGGGAAAGCCCCCTTCCGGATCACGCCATTCAGGTCATTCCGTTTACCGACCGCGAGGCGGTTTCGACCCTGCTTTCGCTCGACGAGCAGATTGATCTGATCATTCCCCGGGGCGGCGAAGAGTTGATCCGCGCCGTGGTGTCCCAGTCCAAAATCCCCGTTATCAAACACTACAAGGGCGTTTGTCACATTTTCGTGGACGCCTCGGCCGACATCGACATGGCCGTGCGGATATGCGCCAACGCCAAGGCGCAGCGTCCCGGCGTCTGCAACGCAATGGAAACCCTGCTGGTGCACGCGGATATTGCCGGCGCCTTTCTGCCAAAAGCGGCAGAGAAACTGCAGCAAGACGGCGTGCGGCTTAAGGGCTGCGCAGCCGCCCGGAAGATTCTGCAAGGTATCGAAGCGGCAACCGAAGAAGACTGGCACGCGGAATACCTGGATCTGATCCTGGCCGTCCGGGTGGTGGCGTCGATCGATGAAGCCATCGCGCATATCGAAAAATACGGGTCACTGCACACGGAATCGATTCTCACGAAAGACTACACAAACGCGCAGCGGTTTTTAAACGAGGTCAACTCCTCCACGGTGCTGGTAAACGCGTCCACCCGCTTTTCCGACGGCTTTGAGCTGGGCCTCGGCGCGGAAATCGGCATTTCCACCACCAAGCTGCACGCCTACGGACCGATGGGTCTGGAAGAGCTGACGACCTCCAAATTTATCATTTACGGCGACGGACAGGTTCGCACATGAAGCTCGGCCTCTTTGGCGGAACATTCAACCCGATTCATTTCGGACACCTGCGGGCCGCCCAGGAGTTGATAGAACTGCTGCCGCTGGACCGCGTCGTCTTTATTCCCGCCGCGACGCCGCCGCACAAGATCCCGAGCGGGATCGTCTCCTTTGAACACCGTCTGCGAATGCTGCAACTGGCGATTGCCGGAAACAATTCTTTTTCTACTTCGGATGTGGAAAACCGGCGGCCGGGAAAATCCTATTCCATCGACACCGTGCGCCATTTTCAGAATGCCGGCGATTCTGGTCCCGAATGTTTTTTCATCACCGGGCAGGATGCGTTTGACGCCATCACCGCCTGGCATGACTGGAAAAATCTTCTGCGGCTGTGCCGTTTTGTGGTGATGACCCGCCCGGGGTATGAAAACCGGGGGCTTCACCAAATCTTACCGCCGGACGTTGCCGGCCGCTACGTTTACGACGCGGCGGGCGATGTTTTTCAGGAGCCGCACGGCGGTTCGATATTTTACCGTCAAACCACCTTTCTGGATATTTCATCGTCGGAAGTCCGGAAAAGAATTCAGCAGGGCCGCTGTGTTCGATACCTGACGCCGGACAGCGTCATCCGCTATATGGAAGCAAACCGGCTTTACCGATAGATGGCCGGGATCTTTTGTTGCCGCGAATTGCGGCCGGTTTTACGGCAGGAAGTCTTGCCGTCCCCTCGTCCGGTAAATGTCGAGGGCGGCATCGACCACGTTTGCGTCGTAAAGGGTTCCGCGATGGTCGGTAATTTCTGTCATCGCCACGTCAACGTCCTTGGCGGGACGGTACGGCCGGTGTGAGGAGATGGCTTCAATCACATCGGCGACGGCGATGATCCGCGCTTCCAGTAGAATCTCCTCCCCCTTCAATCCCTGCGGATAGCCGGATCCGTCCAGCCGTTCGTGGTGCTGCAGAATGATCTTCGCAACCGGATAGGGAAATTCAATCGCCTTGAGAATATCGTAGGCATTCCGGCAGTGGGTTTTGACCATCTCCATCTCCAGAGGGCTCAATCGCCCCGGCTTGGTCAGAATCTCGGACGGGACGGCGATTTTGCCGATGTCATGAAGCTGGCCTGCAACCCGGATGGCATCCACCCGGTCCGCGGGCAGCAGCATTTTTTCCGAAATGACGCAGGCGATTCTGGCCACCTGCTGTTCATGGCCGGCCGTGTAAGGGTCCCGGCTTTCCACGATTCTGGACATGGCCAGCACCGTCCCCTCCAGAATCATCCGGGTTCTTTCATAGCTGGCCTGGAGCTCTTCCAGGCTCCGGTTCAGGCGCCGGGTTTTCAACCGCACTTTTTCTTCCAGGCTTTTGTTGAGCTCCATGAGCTCGGCATTCTGCTTTTTAACCAGATCATCCAGCCGCCGGTTCTCCATCACCAGCTCCGCTTTGCTCAGCATTTCCCTGATCGTGTGGAGCAGCTCTTCCCTGCGCCAGGGTTTGGTCAGATACCGGTGAATGCCCCCGCTGTTGATCGCGTCGATGATCGCGTCCGTGTCCGTGTAGCCGGTCAGCAGCACGCGCAGGGCGTCGGGGCAAATGTGGCGGGCCTGCGTAAAAAACTGCACCCCGGTCATGCCAGGCATGAGCTGGTCGGAAATAATCAGGGAAACATCCGGCGATTCTTTCAGGAGGGCCAGCGCTTCTTCCGCGGAGCCGGCCGTGCGCAGATCATATCCTTCATCGGCCAGCGCCATGGTCATGATCTCCAGGATGGCTTCTTCGTCGTCTATCAGCAGGATCGAATGCCGGTATTTTAAAGGAACTAATGGAATGGAATTCATGTGTCTGTGCCTCCCCTTACAGAACTTTCTTCAAAAAGGCGCCGGTAAAAGACTGCTCATTTTGCGCCACCTCTCGGACCGTACCAGAGGCGATGATCCGCCCCCCGCCCGGACCGCCTTCGGGGCCCAGATCGATGATGTGGTCCGCGGACTTGATGATATCCAGATTGTGTTCGATGACGACAACGGTATTGCCCATGTCCACCAGGCGCATCAGCACGTCCAGCAGCTTCTGAATATCCGCAAAGTGCAGGCCGATGGTGGGCTCGTCCAGAATGTACAGGGTGTTCCGGTTGACTCTCTTTCCCAGCTCCCGCGCCAGCTTGATGCGCTGCGCTTCGCCGCCGGACAAGGTGGCGGCCGACTGGCCTAAACGGATGTATCCGAGGCCGACATCGGCCAGCAGCCGGAGATGTGAGCAAATGGACGGGACGTTGGCAAAAAAATCCAGCGCCTGGGAAACGGTCAGGTCCAGAACGTCGGCGATGCTTTTGTCCTTGTATTTGATGTCCAGCGTGTCCGCGTTGAAGCGCTTGCCCCGGCAGGCATCGCAGGTGACGTAAACATCCGGAAGGAAGTGCATTTCGATTTTGATGAGCCCGTTTCCCTCGCAGGCTTCGCAACGGCCGCCCTTGACGTTGAAGCTGAACCGCCCCGGCTTGTAGCCGCGGACGCGTGCGTCCGGAAGGCCGGTGAAAAGATCGCGGATAAAGGAAAAGATGCCGGTATAGGTTACGGGATTGGACCGCGGCGTCCGCCCGATCGGCTGCTGATTGATCATGATGACCCGCTCGATGCCTCCCATATCGCGGACGCGCCGGATTTTTGCCATGGGGCCGCTGTGCTGATTCAGCCGGCGCGCCATCACCCGGTACAGCGTTTCGATCACCATGGTGCTTTTGCCGGAGCCGGAAACGCCGGTGACGGCGGTCAGGACGCCCGTCGGGATCCGGATGTCGATGTTTTTCAGATTGTTTTCCGATGCGCCTTCCAGGAGAATGTGGCGGCCCCTGACCTTTCGCCAGGCGGGAAGCCCGATGGATTTCCGGCCGGAGAGGTACTGCCCCGTGAGCGACGTTTCGCTTTGCAGCACTTCGGCGGGGGGGCCCTGAAAAATCACTTCCCCCCCCTGGACGCCGGCGCCCGGGCCCATATCGACAATATGGTCGCAGGCCATCATCATGTCGGCGTCGTGTTCCACCACCAGCACCGTGTTGCCCATGTCGCGCAGTTTCCTGAGCGTGTCGATCAGCCGCAGGTTGTCCCTCTGGTGCAGGCCGACGGTCGGTTCATCCAGAACGTACAGGACGCCCATCAGTCCGGAGCCGATCTGCGTGGCCAGCCGGATGCGCTGGCTCTCTCCGCCGGACAGGGTGGAGGTCGATCGCGCCAGATTCAGATAATCCATGCCGACGTTGAGCAGAAAGGAAAGGCGGCTTTGGATTTCCTTCAAAACGCGTTCGACGATTTTCGCTTCCTGAACGGAAAGCTTTAGCCCTTCGAAAAATTCGAAGCATTCGCGAATCGACATCAGGCACAACTCGTAAATATTTTTGCCGCCAACGGTCACGGCCAGGCTTTCTTTTTTCAGGCGCGCGCCTCCACAGGTTTCGCAGGGCCGCAGGTCAATGTAGCGGGCCAGATCGCGGCGCACGGCGACGGAAGCGGTTTCCCGCCAACGGCGTTCCAGCTGCCGGATAACGCCTTCAAAGGGGCGGCGAACAAAGTAGCGCTTGCCCGGACGGTCGATATGAAACTTGATTTCCTCCGCGCCCGATCCGTACAGCAGCACCTTGCGGATTTTTTCCGGCAGATTGGAAAACGGCGTATTGATATCGAAATTATAATGCCCCGCCAGCGTGTCCAGCAGATTAAAATAGTAAAGCGAGGTGCGGTTGGCCCAGGGAGCGATGGCGCCTTCGCGCAGCGAAATGCCCGTATCGGGCACCACGAGATCCTCCGCGAAGTGCATCCGCGATCCGAGACCGTTGCATTCGGGACAGGCGCCGTAGGGATTGTTGAACGAAAATACGCGGGGGAAAAGCGGCGGCATGCTGATGCCGCAGTCCGGGCAGGCATATTTTTCGGAATACAGGGTTTCGCTGCCGTCAGCGGCGACAATCCGAACCAGTCCGTCACTTTTATGGACGGCCATCTCGAGCGAGTCCCGCAGTCTCTTGCGGATGCCGTCCTTCATCACCAGCCGGTCAACGATCAGATCGATGTCGTGGCGTTTGGTTTTGGAAAGGACAATGTCGAGGGACAGGTCGCAAAGTTCGCCGTCGACGCGGACTCTCGCAAAGCCTTCCTTCTGGAGCTTCTTCAATTCCTTGGCAAACTCGCCTTTTTTGCCCCTGACCAGCGGGGACAAAATGCTGAAGCGCGTCCCTTCGGGCAGATCGAGAACGCTTTGCAGGATGCTGTCGATGGTCTGTGACCGGATCTCCCGTCCGCAGTTGCAGCAGTGGCAGATGCCGATTCCGACGAAAAGCAGCCGCAAATAATCGTAAATCTCCGTGACCGTGCCCACGGTGGAACGCGGATTGTGACTGGCCGCCCTCTGTTCGATGGCGATGGCGGGCGAGAGGCCTTCAATGGATTCCACATCCGGCTTGTCCATCTGGCCGATGAACTGGCGCGCGTAAGTCGAAAGCGACTCCACATAGCGGCGCTGACCCTCGGCGTAGATGGTATCAAAGGCCAGGGAGGATTTGCCCGAGCCGGAAACGCCGGTAATTACCACCAGCCGATCGCGGGGAATATCCAGCGTAATCTTTTTGAGATTGTGCTGGGACGCGCCCTTGATTTTTATCCAATCCATAGCCGGTGCTGCCGTCTCTTAAAGCCGGATGTCGATAAATGATTTTTTACGGATGCCGTCCATCCATTCGTCATATTTTTTGCTGACTTTTTCGTCTTCAATTTTTGCCTTGATTTCATCGCGCACCACGGACAGAGGCTTCAGCCCTGCCCCTTTTTTGTCCACGACCACCAGCAGGAGAAACCCCGCTTCGGTTTCGATTGCTTCGCTGACCTCCCCCAAGGAAAGGCTGAAGGCAGCCTTTTCAACTTCCGGCATCATGACGCCCCGTTCGACAAAGCCGATGTCGCCTCCTTCAGCCGCGGCCGGGCCCCTGGAATAGCGCGCAGCCATCACTTCAAACCGCTCGCCTTTCAGGATGCGTTCGCGCAACTGGTTCGCCTCGGCCCGGGCCCCGTCGCGCGCCGCATGATCCGCCCCCTCCGGCGCCGGCAAAAATATCTGCCGGATGCGCACCGCTTCGCGGCCTTCATAGTCCTGACGGTGTCTGTCGTAATATTCGCCGATTTCCTCATCCGTCACCAGAATTCTGGACTGCACCTCGCGGCGCAGAAGACGCATGCGCAGCATCTGCCCCCGAATCTCCTGCTTGACGCTCTCCAGCGTGTTGCCTTCTTCGGCCAGCTTTTTCAAATAGGTCTGCATCGTCAACTGGTTTTTGGCCAGCATGTCCCGAATCACGGTCATGACTTCTTCATCCCTGATGGCGGCAACGCCGGCCTCCGACTTTTTCGCTTCCTGTTCGATGAGCATTTGATCAATCAGGCGCTGCAGCAAAGCCGTCCGGTTCTGCTCAAGCAACCCTTCCTTGTCCGGCCCCTTGTAATTGGCCTCGATATGGGCGGCATAGGGCGCAAAAGCCCGGTGGAGTTCGGAAAGCGTGATGATTTCGCCGTTGACGACGGCGACAATTTTGTCCGCCACTTCCGCGGCGGCCTGCGCGCCGATCAGGAAAATGGCAAGGATAACTGCAAAACCCGTTCGATAAGCCTTCACGTGATTCCCCCCCTGTTGAAAAATAATAATGACGTCCTGTCCTACCCGATAACATTTATTTCCTTTTTCACGACGGCTTTCATCTTCAATTGATTCAGCCAGACAAGAAAAGCCGCTTCTTCCTTTTGCGCCCGGAGAACCTCCAGAATATCCTGCCGGCATTCCGCAAAGGATCGGCCCCCGGCCTGCTGAATGTCCGTGACTTTTAAAATGTGGTAGCCATATGCGCTTTTAATAATGGCGCTCGTTTTGTGAAGCGGCAGAGTAAAAAGCGTTTGGTCCAGCGGCTCCGGCATGGTATCCGGAACGATCAGGCCCAGGTCTCCGCCGCGGACCGCTTCCGGCCCGAGGGAAAACGCCGCGGCCAGAGAGGCGAAGTCTTCGCCCTTCTTCAGTCTCTCCTCGACTTCCCTCGCCTGCTTAAGATCCCCGGTGACAATCTGAGACGCCCGAACCCTTGCCACGGACTTGCAGAAATCGGGATGCGCGTGAAAATAATCCTCCGCTTCATCATCCGAAACGCGGATGGCCTCGCGGACATCCGCAGCCATCAGCTTTTCGAAGAGCATTTCCTTTTTCAGCGCTTCACGCCAGTCTTCGTATCGCACATTCTGTCGGACGAGCAAATCAAAAAAATTTTCTCCGTAATCCCCGCGGATTTCCAGCAGTCTCGTTTCCAACTCGGGTCGGCTGACCGAGAGCCCCAGTTCGCGCGCCCGCTGGAAAACGATTTTTTCCGTAATCAGCGCCTCCAGAACTTCCTCCTCCAGGCGCTTCCGTTTACCGGATTCGTCCCGGAGGATGCGAAGCGCAAACAGCCCTTTGTGGTCGTTGAGCCGGGACTGATATTCCTCCAGGTAAATTTTTTCGCCGTTGACCGTCGCGACGTGCGGTCGCGGGGCTTCCCACCACCCGCACGCGGAAACAAGGCACAGGGCGCAAAGCATTGCCAAGAGGGCCGGCAGCCCCCATTGCCGCGCCGGATTTTGCCAAAACGTCCGCTTCATCCTTTTTTCGTACCCTCCTTCGCCCGGGTAACGCAACTGAATAATCACTGGTGAACTCATAAAAAGTCACCGCTGTCGTCGTGAGCCGATCGAACGGTCAACATGGCAAAAGAAGGAAAACGACTTCTTCCGAGACGGTCAACCGGTTGTTCACAAAGCGCCGGTCCGGGGCATCAACCGCCATTCAATCAAGGCCAAGCCTGTTTCCCCCCGCGCCCATTTTGGCGCTCTGATTTCCCGCGCCGGAAACAGTTTTTAGTCATATCCCGATAATGACTATTGGGCAAGCATCTTTAAGAGCTCTTCCGCCTGGCCCAGGAGATCCGGCGCGCCGGTCGGGCGAGCCGGCACAAACAGCCTGAAGTCTGGTGTAAAGCGCAAATCCCTTATTTTCTTTCGGGCCATCGCGGTGATTCTGGCCGGATCCACCGGGGAGGCTTCGCTGAAATAAATGGATAAATATTTTCCGTCAAACCCCATTTTCCTGGCTTTGAGCGGCGCGAGGAGATTGCGGATACCGATCACGCGCAGCAGGTTTTCTGCCGTCTGCGGCAGGGGCCCGTAACAGTCGGTCAGTTCGGCGCGGATGTCCTGAAGCTCTTCGGGAACCGTCGCGAGCGATATTCTCTTGTACAGGATCAGGCGCTGGTGAACGTCCTGCACGTAGTCTTCCGGCAGAAAGGCGGAAATCCCCATCTGGATTTCTGGGAGAGCGTCTTCGACCGGTGCGGGAGCGCCCTGAATTTCCCGCACGGTTTTCTCCATCAGTTCGGTGTAAAGCTCATAGCCGACGGCGGAGATGTGCCCGGCCTGCGACAGGCCCAGCAGATTGCCACCCCCGCGGATTTCCAGATCGTTGTGGGCGATGCGGAACCCGGAGCCGGGTTCGGAAAACTCCTTGATCGCCTGGAGCCTGCGCAAGGCGTTGGTGGAAAGCAGCGCGCCGTGGGGCAACAGCAGATAGGCCGCGGCTTCCGCGCCGCCGCGGCCCACACGGCCGCGGATCTGGTAGAGCTGGGCCAGACCGAAGCGCTCGGCGCGGTTGATGAAAATCGTATTGGCGGAGGGGATATCCAGTCCCGATGCGATGATGGTCGTGCAGATCAGCGCGTCGAATTCCCGCCGGATAAACTGCGTCATGGTTTTTTCAATTTCCGCAGGCTTCATCTGGCCGTGCACCACCCCGACTCGCGCGCGGGGAACCAGCCGCTGCACCAAATTCGCTATCCCGTAAATAGAGCGCACCCGGTCATGGACAAAAAACACCTGGCCGCCCCGGGACAGCTCCGCCTCAATGCCGGCCCGGATGACATCCTCATCAAATTCCAGTACGTAGGTCTTGATGGGCCGCCGGTCTTCCGGCGGCGTGTTGATAATCGACAGGTCGCGGATGCCGGTAAGCGACAGGTGCAGCGTGCGCGGAATCGGTGTGGCGGAAAGCGCCAGCACGTCCACCAGCGTCCGCATTTTTTTCAGTTTTTCCTTATGCGCCACGCCGAAACGCTGCTCTTCGTCGATGATGACCAGCCCGAGGTTTTTGAAGGCCACATCCTTCTGCAGCAGGCGGTGCGTGCCGACAACGATATCGACCCTCCCCTTGAGAAGATCCGCCAGCGTTTTTTTGATTTCGGCCGGGCTTCGGAAGCGGTTGAGCGCCTCCACGCGGATGGGAAAATCCGTCAGCCGGCGCGAAAACGTCGCGAAATGCTGCTCGGTCAGGATCGTGGTCGGCGCCAGGAGCGCCGTCTGTTTGCCGTCCATCGCCGCGCGGAACGCCGCGCGCAGCGCGACTTCCGTTTTGCCGAACCCCGCGTCGCCGCAAATCAGGCGGTCCATCGGTTTGGCGTCGTCCATGTCGGCGTGGATATCCTCAATGGCCCGCGCCTGGTCGGGAGTTTCCTCGTATTCAAATGTCGAGCTGAATTCCTCATAGACGCGATCGGGCGGCATGAAGGGTTTGCGCCCCATCGACTCGCGCGCCGCATAAATCGCCACCAGCTCCTCGGCCACGTCGCGAACGGATTTTTTAACCCTTTCCTTGACCGCGTCCCAGGAGGTCCCTCCCATTTTTTCGATTTTCGGCGTGTAACCGTCCGGCCCCAGATAACGCTGAATCTTCTCCAGAGCGTTCACGGGCAGATAGAGCTTGTCGCCGTCCAGATACTCGATGACCAGAAAATCATTTTCCACGGCACCCACGGCGATTTTTTGCAGGCCACGGTACAGTCCGATGCCGAAATCCCGGTGGACGACAAAATCCCTTTCTTTCAGATCGCCGAAGGATTTTAAAAAATAGCCTTCGCGGCGCGGCCGGACGCGGCGGCGGGGCGTCTTTTTGACAAAAATATCTTCTTCACTCAAAAACGCCAGCCGGGGGCTGTCTATCGTGAAACTGCCGGACAGTTTCCCCTCCCACAGAAACAGCGCGGAGACGCTGCCGGCATTTTGGATGGCTTCCAGAAGGGAGCCCTCCGCGGACAGCATCCGCACCGGCAGACCGTACCCCTCCAGCAGATGCCGCATGCGGGCCGTGTCTTCCGGCGTGGGAGACACAAAGAATACCGGCCTGCCCTGAGCCAGCCAGTTTTGAATTTTTTCCGCCGTAGGGCCCAGGAGAGACTCTTCCCTCCCTTCGGCGGCCGACGTCCCGGCAGCGGGGACTTCCCGGCAAGTATCGAATCTCACCACGGGGACGTCGCTTCGGGGATCATCCAGCGTCAGGCCGGAAAACCATATCTGCTGAAACCCGTCCATTCGTTGGCGGAGCTGCTCTTCATCCAGATAAAGACCGGCTCGCTCGAGATAAAACCGGCCGCCCGCCTTGGCCTTGTACAGGAGCTTGTCGATGCCGGCCGACACGTTTTGATGCGCCTGCTGAACCGCCAGCGGGTCGTTGATCACGAGCAGCGAATGCCCCGGCAGGTAGTCAAAAACATTGGAAAGTCTCTGCCGGCCGAAATCCGCCGAATCATCATAGTCTTCATAAAACAGGGGCAGGAAGATCGGATTGAGAGAGGTCGCGGATTGCTCCCGGAGCGTTTCCGCAAGCCGACTGCGCAGCTCGCGCGGGAGGTCCAGATCGTCGGCGCGGCGCTTGACATTGCGCACGGCCCGGTTGAGTCTTTCTTCGTCCAGAAGAATTTCACCGGCCGGCCCCAGAACAAACGCGTCCACGGATGCGCCCGACCGCTGCGACGAGCCGTCAAAGCGCCGGATGGATTCGATCTCGTCGCCCGCCATTTCCAGGCGCAGGGGCCCGGGCACGCCGGGCGGGAAAACATCCAGGATATTGCCGCGCCGGCTGAACTCGCCGGGATTTTCCACCAGCGAAACCCGCTGATAACCGCCGGCAACGAGTTTTTGCGGAAACTCCTCCATCGGCAGCACATCGCCTGTGGAAAGAATTTTCAGATACTGTTGAAATTCGGCATAGGGCATGACTTTCTGCATGCAGGCCGCCAGACAGGTGACGACAATTTTTTGGCTGTCCACCTGCAATTGCGTAAGCACACTCAGGCGGGCCATTTCTTCTTCCCGCCCGAGGGCAAACATGTCCACGGAAAGAAAGTCGAGGGGCGGATAATGCAGCACGGTCCCTTCTCCCAGAAAGTGCGCCAGATCACCGGCAAACCAGGCGGCTTCCCCGGCCGTGGGACACACGACGATCAACGGCGCGGCCAGCCGTTCGAACAACAGCGCGGTCAGGAACGGACGCGCGGGGGGAACCAGTCCTCGCGCATCTGCGGCCGGCGCGCCTTTGGCGATCATCTCCAGCAGCTCCCGAACGGACGGGGCGTCGGGAATCATTTTTTTATCGATAATTTTTCTCACGAAATGTCATCCAGACGAATTCAACGGTCGGTCAGGAAAGGGCCAGCATTTTGTCCAGAGCTTTTTTCGCGGCCTCGCTCACATCCCGGGGAACCGTAACGACCGGCTGCAGGGTCGCCAGCGACCGCTCGATATCGTCCAGCGATATTTTCTTCATGTCGGCGCAGAAAAGCGCGCCCGAGGCGGGGATAAAAGTCTTTTCCGGATTCTCTTTGGCGAGTTGGGTCAAAATGCCTTTTTCCGTTCCGATGATGATTTCCGTGGCTTTTGTCTCGTGGGCAAACCGGAGAATGGCCGACGTGGACCCCACGAAATCAGCCACGGCCAGCGTCTCCGGGCGGCACTCCGGGTGCGCGGCAAACAGCGCCCGCGGATGCTCCCGCCTGCGGGCCGTAACATCTTCGGCCGTCAGCGCCTGGTGAATCGGGCAGCAACCTTCCCACGCGGCAATGTCCCGACCCGTGACGGACGCCGCGTGACGGGCCAGATTGCCGTCGGGCAGCACCACCACTTTTTTCGACGGCGGCAGGGTTTCAATGATTTTAATCACGTTGGACGACGTGCAGCAGATGTCGCATTCGGCCTTCACCTCCGCCGTGGAGTTGATATACGTCACGAAAACGGCATCCGGTTGAGCCTGCTTCATTTTTCTCACCGCGTCCGGACTAGCCATATCCGCCAGAGGGCAGCCCGCGTCCAGACGGGGCAGCAACACGGTTTTTTCAGGGGAAAGCATTGCCGCGCTCTGCGCCATGAAGTGCACGCCCGCGAAAACGATCACCCTGGCATCGGAGCGGGCCGCCGCCTGGGCCAGCGCCAGGGAATCCCCCAGCACGTCGGCGATTTCCTGAATTTCAGGCCGGGCATAATAATGGACCAGCAAGATGCCTTTCCGGTCGGCCAGCATCGCGCGAATTTTTGTCTGCTGCTCGTTCATAACATTGCTCCCTTTCCATCGGTTTCTTCCCTAGCGCAAATGCCTGTGAAATTCAACCGGCATTAGTGGATGGTGAATGGCGCTTTTTTGTTGACAACCGGACGGTCTTTGATAAGGTGCCTGCTGGAAAAGCAGATGGAGAGGAAAAAATGATTTCCGTGGAAAATGCGCTGCATACGGTCCTGGCCACCTGTCGGCCCCTGGGATTGGAAAAAGTCGATCTTCTCGCGGCGGCAGGACGGGTGATCGGTGAAGATGTCTTCGCACCCCACGACATTCCTTCCGCCGCCAACTCCGCCATGGACGGATATGCCGTGCGCTCCGACGACACGAAAGGCGCGCGCGCCTTAAAACCCGTCGAACTCAAGGTAATTGAAACAATCGCCGCCGGCAGCCTCCCCCGCAGAACGGTTCAGGCCGGACAGGCGGCGCGCATCATGACCGGTGCGGTGGTCCCCAAAGGTGCGGATGCCGTGGTCCGCCGGGAGGACACCGAAGAAAAAGGCAAAACGGTCCTGATTAAAATCGCCGCGCCCCGGGGGCTGGACATCCGATTTCCCGGCGAGGACGTGCGCCGGGGAGAGAAGGTCATCGCGGCGGGCAGCGTTTTGCGGCCGGGCCACATCGGCATGCTGGCCGCTCTGGGAAAGGTGTTTGTCGCGGTTTACCAGAGGCCGCGCGTGGCGATCCTGTCCACCGGAGACGAACTGGTGGACATCGAAACCGAGCCGCCGCCCGGCAAAATCGTCAACTCCAATACCTATTCGCTGGCCGCTCAGGTTCTCTCCTGCGGCGGCGTCCCGGTTCTTTTGGGCATCGGCAGCGACGACAAAGAGGATCTGGTCAAAAAATTTCAGGTGGCGCGGCGGGCGGATGTCATTCTGTCTTCCGGCGGCGTTTCGGTCGGCGATTATGATTTCGTCAAAGATGTAATGGGCGACATCGGCAACGCCATGCACTTCTGGCAGGTGGCCATGCGCCCCGGGAAGCCGCTGGCTTTCGGCTCCATCGACGGCGTCCCCCTCTTCGGTCTGCCCGGTAATCCCGTCTCCGTCATGGTTTCTTTTGAGCAGTTTGTCCGCCCGTTTCTGCTTTGCATGCAGGGGCATACCCGGATTTTTCGCCCGACGCTGACCGCCGTCAGCGCCCAGGAAATAAACAAGAGCACGGGCGTTAAAAATTTTCTGCGCGCGGTAGTTGAAAAAGAAAAAAATCGTTACCTGGCGCGTCTGACCGGCGAGCAGGGGTCCGGCATTCTGAAGTCCATGGTGGAAGCCAACGCATTTATTGTTTTGCAGGAAGATGTCTCCTTTGTAAAAAAGGGAGAAAACGTATTGGTTCAACTGCTTGAAGAAACACTGACCGTGGCGGATGTTCCCGTCTGAATTTGGCGCCCGATCCCAGGGCAGGAATAAAGAAAGAGTAAAAGAAAGGATACCTTATGCGTAAATTAATGATTGTGGTTTGTGTCGCCCTGATCGCCGCCTGGGGATGTTCGCCCGAAGCACCGAAAACAGAAGACCAGAAGGCCTTCTACGCGCTGGGGGTTCATCTCAGCAAGCAGTTGTCCGTTTTTGACCTGACGACCGAAGAGTTGAAATATGTGCAGATGGGCATGTCCGACGCGGCCGGCGGCAAAAAGCTGGCGGCGGAGCCGGAAGCCAATATGCAGAAGCTGGGTGAACTGGCCCAGACCCGCATGCAGAAAGCAACGGAAAAGCAAAAAGAGCTGGCTAAACTGTTTTTGGAAAAAGCCGCGAAGGAAGCCGGCGTGAAGAAGACCGCCTCCGGATTGATCTATAAAGAAATCAAAGCGGGAACGGGTGCTCAGGCCAGGGCCACGGACATCGTCAAGGTCCACTACGTGGGTACGCTGATTGACGGTAAGGAATTTGACAGCTCCGTCAAGCGCGGCCAGCCCGCGGAACTGCCTTTAAGCCAGGTGTTTCCCTGCTGGACGGAAGGCGTCAGCATGATGAAGGTGGGCGGCAAATCCAAACTGATCTGCCCTTCGGAGATCGCCTACGGAGACCAGGGACGTCCCCCCGTGATTCCCGGCGGTGCAACGCTGGTCTTTGAAGTGGAGCTTCTGGACGTAAAAGACGCGAAGACGGCCGCAATGCCGTCTTCGCCCTCCGTAAAGCCGAAGACAAAATAACTGCGGCCCGCAGGTCATGACGGTCCCGGATCAACAGCGGATGGAACAAACGGCCAAGGGCGGCCCAGTGATGAGCGAAGCTGGCGCATGCCGGCGTCGGAATCCGGCGGGATCGGCCGGGGACACTCCGCTGCCGCCGGATTCGGCGGCGGTCAAAAATCTCTCTCTGTCTTCTTCCCGCGCCGGATGCGTTCGCCCGCCCTATCGCTCCTCCCCCCGGAAGACACGGACGCGTTGTCGGCGAGGGAGACCCCCTGCGCAAGACGTCTCTTTTTGTCCTGTTTGCTTTCGTACATCCGTTTGTCCGCGGCCGAAATGAGTTCGTCCAGTAAACAAGGGGTTTCAGAGTCGTAGTAGGACTCGCCTACGCTGATGGAAAGCCGGTATTTCCTTCCGGCTTCGCGGTTTTTCGCATCCACCAGGGATTGCAGCCGCGCCGTAAAGATCGTGGAATGTTCCCGGGACGTTTCCAGCGCAAGGACGGCATATTCATCCCCCCCCAGGCGGGCGAGGATGTCGGAGGCGCGGAACGTCTCCTTCAGCACGGCGGCGGCTTCCATGAGCGCCTGATCTCCTTCTTCATGCCCCAGCGTGTCATTGATCCATTTCAATCCATCCAAATCGGCAAAATAAAGCAGCAGCCCCCGCCGGCTTCTGACCGCCACTTTCAGCTGATGCTCGGCGAGAGATAAAAATCCCCGCCGGTTGTGCAGTCCGGTGAGTTCATCGGTGATGGCAAGGAGACGAACCGTCTCTTCGGCCTCCTCGCGTTTTTTCGTTTGTGTCCGCAAACGCTTCGTAACCAGTCCGATCACGCCCAGGCCGATCCCCCACAGAAAGACGTGGGCCAGTGAAAGCTGCAGCATGCGGACATGCTCCACCCGCCGCAACGGCGCCATGAGAATGGAAACGCTGATCCCACCCCGAATATCGCCTTGGCGGTATCCCTGGGCGGCATGACATTTCAGACAGCTCTCTTCCGTGACAAACGGCCGCATCAAGCGAAAATATTCCTCCCCCGACAGCCGCGTGACCGTTCTCTGCTCTTTTTCGCCGCGTTCAAATGATTCCAACGCCTGCGCCTCCCAGCCATCCGGCGCATTGGCCGGACGAATCGGATTGAGGCTGGTGATGTGGCCCTGAAAGTTGTTCACACCGGGGCGCGCCAGTTCATTGACCTGGCGCGTCATGTAGGCCGGATTGATCAGCGTGAGCGAAAGCCCGCCGGACGCCGTGACGTCGCGATCGGCAACCCGGAGATGGGGATTGACGGGCGTCATCTCCGAAACCGGCGCGTAAACCCCACCCTTCGAAGCAACCCACCGCCGGTAAAGAACGTCCTTTTCGTAAGTGATATCCGCGCTGGCGCCGGCAATATCGAAAATCGACCGTTGCAGTTGATAAATATTCCATCCCAGCGAAACAGCCACTCCTGCCGTCCAGAACAAAATCAGCGCCAACACATAACGCTTCAGACGGATTGGCCGGGGTGATTGCTTATCTTTACGATCGTCATCCATGTTTTCCCCTGATTGTGTTTTTTCAGTTTCGATATCGGCAACCCGGCGCCTGTAACAGTCTTCCCGGGAAAAGCGTCCGGCGCGTCGCCGGATTTCTTTAATCCCCCGTTTTGTTCGCCTCCGGCTCTCCCGCCGGGACCAGCCACTGCCCCGCCGCAGTGTTCAATTCCCCGACCGGCTTCCCGTTTTCAAAGAACAACACTTTCCGGTAAGGGCGTTTGGGAATCCTGGCGGCCAGATAAATCTTCGCCTGCCAGGCGGCGCCGGTCTCCGATTTGTTGAACGTGTAATACACCGACAGTTCCCCTTCCCTTTCGACGATCTTCCCGATTTCAAAAACATCGTCTACGTTTTCGGGAGACGGCATGACACGGGCCACCACAAGAATCTGTTCCTTCTCATACAAGGATTTGTCCGGAGCAAACGGACGCCGCGACGGCATCGTGGGCGCAGGATGAAACAGGGCCCGGTACCCGGCGTCCGTTGAAATCAGGGCATAGAGCAACGGATCTTTTTTTTCATCCCAGTTTTTGATGAAACTCCGGTATTCGCTCATGCGGATCTTCGTGTACGGCGTCGTCCGCCCGTCCGGCTTTTTCACCGCCGCCGCCGAAATTATCGCGGCCGCCATAATCATCCCCAGTGCGGCCGCAATCAATATTTTCCCTCTGATCACAGGCATGCCCCCTTGCAGAGAATCGGAATCCTTCACTCGCTCCGGATCAAAACGGCAAATCCGGAAAAGCGGCGGCATTATATCATTTTTTAATTTAAAAAAAACCAAATCGTGCTATGATGGCCGCGCTGCAAACCTTGAGAAAATCTATTCTGATCCTGCCGGGAGGGGAACATGGAATTGCCCCTGTTTTTAAAAAAAATTGAAATCCTTTCCGATCTGCCGGATGAAGACATCGCGCTCATTGCCGAAAACGCCCATCCGATTGATTTTCCGACCGGCGGCGTCATCATCCGTCGGGGCGAACTCGGCCGCTTCCTGTGGGCGGTCTATGAAGGCGAAGTGGAGGTGCTGCGCACGGAAGACGATGGAAGCCTGAAGACGGTAGCCACCCTCGAACGAGGGCAGATCTTCGGGGAAATGGCCCTGCTGACCGGAGAGCCGGCGGTGCTGGATGTCGTCGCCGCACAGGCGTCGATCATCATCCGCATTCCTCGTGAAATCGTATCCGGAATCCTTGCGCGGAATCCCCGAACTCTGGTCAAGTTCACCCGGCTGGTGACCAGGAGGCTTTTGCGCAACCAGCAGGATGACGCCAGAAAACTCCTGAAAAATGTTCACCGGGAAAATGAAGACCCTTACGACCTGAACTTCTCCTCCGTCACCGACCCCCTGAAAATTCTGACCGTGAACTGCGGAAGTTCGTCTTTGAAATATACCCTGTTTGACACGACGCAATCCGAACCGGTTATCGAGGGCCTCATCGAAAAAATCGGCTCCGGCGACGCAACCCACGTCCTGCGGATGCCGGACGGCAAAAAAGAAATTCCCGTCCGCGACGTTTTGGCCGTCGAACAGGCGTTTGATGTGATGGTTTCGACGATCACCGATCAGGCCTATACGGGCATGAGCGATTTGAGCGATATCAAAGCGGTGGGGCATCGCGTCGTCCACGGCGGAGCGCAGTTTTCCAGCTCCGTCAAGGTGGACGCGGAAGTTCTCTCCTCCATCCGGAAGCTGATTCCCTTGGCGCCGCTGCACAATCCTTTCAATCTGAAGGGAATCGAGAGAATGCAAGAGCTGGTTTTCGGCGCGCCCCAGGTGGCCGTTTTCGACACGTCGTTCCACGTCAACATGCCGGAGCAGGCCAGCACGTACGCGCTGCCTTTCGCGGTAAGCGAAGAAGAACAGATCCGCCGCTATGGTTTTCACGGCACCAGCCACAAGTTCGTCGCGCTCAGCACGGCAACCCATCTGAAGCGTCCGGTGAGCGAGCTGAAAATGATCTCCTGCCATCTGGGAAGCGGCGCTTCGGTGTGCGCGATTGACCACGGCCGCAGTGTGGACACGAGTATGGGCATGACCCCGCTGGAAGGACTGATTATGGGCACGCGTCCGGGCGACCTCGACTCCGGCGTCATCCTGCATCTGATGCGCCACCGGAACATGAACGCCGAGGATTTGGACCGGATGCTCAACAAAAAAAGCGGCCTTCTGGGGATTTCCGGAACGAGCAACGACATGAGGACGCTTCTCCAGGCGGCGGAAGCGGGAGATTTCCGGTGTGAAAGGGCGATTAACGCTTTCTGCTACCGCGTCCGGAAATATATCGGGGCCTATTGTGCGGCCATGGGTGGTTTGGACGCCCTGATTTTTACCGGCGGCATTGGGGAAAACGCCGCGGAAATCCGCGCCCGCATCTGCCGGGGCATGGAAGCGTTGGGCATCCTTGTCTATGACGAAGTCAACGCCAAAATGCGCTCCCGGCGCGGTCAGATCACCGATATCTCCGAACCCGGCGCCAAAATCCGGATCCTCGTGATTCCGGCGGATGAGGAAAAAATGATCGCCCGGGAAACGATCCATGCCCTCGGACGAACGCGGTCCAAAGAAGACCTGAAGAAGTTACGATCCAGGCCGATTACGATATCCGTATCGGCCCGCCATGTCCACCTGACGGCGAAGCACTTTGAAATGCTCTTCGGCGCGGGGCGAACCATGACGCCCCGTTCCGATCTGAGCCAGTCCGGCCAGTTTGCCGCCGCAGAAACCGTCAACCTGATCGGACCAAAGGGAAGGATCGACCGTGTGCGGATTCTGGGACCGGCGCGCAAGGAGTCCCAGGTGGAAATTTCCCGAACGGACCAGTTCCAGCTGGGCATTGAAGTCCCTGTTCGGGATTCCGGCGACACGGAAGGAACGCCGGGCATCACGCTGGAAGGAGACGCGGGAACCGCTGATCTGGAAAAAGGAGTGATCTGCGCGAAGCGCCATATCCACATTTCCCCGGAAGAAGCGCTGAACCTGGGCTTGCGCGACAGGGATGTGGTGAGGGTAATCGTCAAGGGCGTTCGGGAACTGATTTTCGGCGACGTCCTGGTCCGCGTCAGTCCAAATTACCGGCTGGACATGCATCTGGACACGGATGAGGCCAACGCCGCCCGGATTACCACCGGCGCCATCGGCTATATCGAATCCATTCAGCACCGGAACTACATGTAGGCTCTTCCTGGAAAACGGCTGCTGAAAGGCTTGAGCAGCCGCTATCGGGTCACTTTTCGTAACGAATAAAACGAAAACAACAAAATAACGGCAATGATGAGCAGAAATAAAACACCATACTGATACAGCGGTTCCAGGCCGTCGTACCAGGCCATGATCGCGGCCCAATGTTCCTGAAGCCAATATTTTATTTTCTCCATTGTCCCGTCCTTGGAAAGGTTGTATGAAGCAGTCGCCTTTTTTAAAAGGGGCCGTTCCATTCCGTATTTTCCTTTTTGTCTTCTACTCAAGCCCCCCTTGCCGCGCAATCAAAATTTTGCGCCCGTTGTCGCCCGGCCTTTTATGTGGCGGTGGTTTCTCTTTCCATAATCTTCCCCGTCCGCCAGACTCAATAGCTCAACGTTCCCGTCCAGCAGAAATATCTTCAGCCTGAGGTTTTCCGCTTCCCGACCTCTTCCTCCTGCAGAACGCGCCGCAGAACCTTGCCCACCATTGACTTCGGCAGAGCGTCCCTGAACTCGATAAACTTCGGCACCTTGTAGGAGGCAAGGGTCTTGCGGCAGTGCTCCTGCAATTCTTCGGCTGTCGCCCGGGCGTCCGGCTTGAGAACCAGCCACGCCTTGACGGCTTCGACCTGGTACGGATCGGGGACTCCCGCCACGGCCACTTCCAGAACCGCCGGGTGCTGCATGATGACCTCTTCCACTTCGCCGGGGAATACCTGATGGCCGCTCGGCTTGATGAGTTCCTTCTTGCGGGAGGTGATGAACAGATAGCCGTCCTCATCCAGATGGCCGACATCTCCCGTATAGAGCCAGCCGTCCCGAAGCATCTCGGCGGTGGCCTCCGGTCTGCGCCAATAGCCCTTCATAAGATGAGGCGCCCGGGCGATGATCTCGCCATCCTCGCCGGGGGGCATCTCCCTGGTCCCCGTCTCGATGTCAACGATGCGGATGATGGTATCGGGCGTGGGAAGTCCGACGGCCCCCTCCTTCCAGCGACCAAAGACGGGACCCATGGCCAGAACGCCCGATTCGGTCAAACCGTAAGCTTCCACGATCTTGCCTCCGGTGATCTCCTCGAAGTTCTTTTTCAGTTCCGGAAGCAGCGGCATGGCAGCCGCCGCGCACATTTTCATAGACCGGAAATCGACCTTGCCGGCGCGCACATCCGGGTGATTCAGCAAACCGTTGAACAAAGTGGCAATCCCCGGAAAGAAGGAGGGCTTTACCTTTCGGATCGTTTCAAAAAGGTCCTTGAAGTCGCGCGGATTGGGCACGAGCGCCATGGGATGCCGGCCCACAACGCAGGTGGACATGAGAATTACATTTCCGTAGACATGGAAGAACGGCATCAGCAGCAGGGTCGTGTCCTGCCACTCGGTCAGCATTTTGCCGAACCAGGCGCGGATCTGCAGGCCGTTCATCCGGATGGCCCCGTGCGTCAGGACGACTCCTTTGGGAACTCCCGTTGTGCCGCCGCTGAAGAGGATCAGGCCGTCGTCGTCGCCCGAAACCCGGATGGGAGGACGCGCGCTCTCCGCGTACCGGCCGATGAGAGCCGTCAGCGAAAGATCGCCCGCGGCGATTTTGGCCCGATGGCCGCCCTTTTTTTCCATGAACAGCGTGAATATCAGACGGACCATCGGACTGAGAAAATCTTTGACGTTCGTGGCAATGATACAACGTAAGGAAGTGCTCGACTGAACGTTTTTGATCTTTTGATAGAAAGTCGTCAGAACGATGGCCACCTGCGCATCGCACTCGGTGAGGGCATGAATCATTTCGCTGTCGCTGAAAAGCGGATTGACGGGCACGGCCACGGCGCCGGCTTTCCAGACGGCAAACTGGCTGATGATGATGTTGGGCGTATTGGGCATGATCAGGGCGACGCGATCTCCTTTACGGACGCCTTGATCCGCCAGAGCCGCTGCCAGCGCGTCGCTTGCGCTGTTTGCTTCACGAAAGGAAATGTTCCGCCCTTTGAAGATCATCATGGTGGCAGCGGGTCTCTCCCGTTCCGCGTCATCCACGGCGTCGATAAGGGTCCGGTCGGAATAGGGTGCAAGTGAACGCGGAACGCCCTCGTCATAGCTCTTGAACCATAAGTAATCCGTCATCAGTCATTCTCCTTTTCTTTTTGATATTGATTCAACCGTGTAATCCGTTGAGAATCTGTTTTATTTTTTGTTGTTATACAGTTTTATGAATCATCCCCTCTCATTCCTTTTCACTCATCACCTCTCTCGCCATCCATCATTCACCATTACCTGTTCTCTTCAGCCTTTCTTCCCATACCCGATATTCCTGGCCGATTCTTCAATCGATGTGAGCACCGCCGGATCGTCAATCGTGGAAGGAACGACATAACTCTTGCCGTCCACGATATTCCGCATGGTCCCGCGCAGTGTCTTGCCGGATCGGGTCTTCGGCAGGGCTTTTACCACGGCGGCTTCCTTGAAACAGGCCAAAGCGCCCAGTTCGCTGCGGACCATCTGGACCAGTTCGGCAATGATATCTTCAGGTTTTCTATCCACGCCGGCTTTCAACACGACAAATCCCACCGGAACCTGACCCTTTAACTGATCTTCCGCACCCAGCACGGCGCACTCGGCCACGTCCTTGTGTTTGGACACGATTTCTTCCATGGCGCCGGTGGAAAGCCTGTGGCCGGCAACATTGATAACGTCGTCGATCCGCCCCATGATGTAAAGGTAACCGTCTTCGTCAAAACGCCCTCCGTCACCGGTGACGTAATAGCCGGGGCGTTCGGTGACGTATTCCAGGTAGCGCTTGTCATCCTGCCAGAGGGTGGGCAAACAGCCGGGCGGCAGGGGAAGCTTGATCACGACGGATCCTTCTTCGCCGTCGGGCAGCCGGTTGCCGTCCGCGTCCAAAATCTGGACGTTATAGCCGGGGACTGGTTTGGTGGGGGAGCCTGCCTTGATGGGCAGAGGCTCGATGCCCATGCAGTTGGCGGCAATGGGCCAGCCGGTTTCGGTCTGCCACCAGTGATCAACAACGGGGATTTTGAGCATGTCATTTGCCCAATAGTAGGTGTCGGGATCAAGCCGTTCTCCGGCCAGAAAAAGATATCTCAGACAGGAGATGTTGTGTTTCTTCAGGTATTCTCCTGCAGGGTCTTCTTTCTTGATGGCCCGGAAGGCGGTGGGAGCGGTAAACAAAACGGAGACGTTATGCTGGGAGATGACGCGCCAGAAGGCGCCGGGGTCGGGGGTGCCGACGGGCTTTCCTTCATAAACGATGGTGGTGCAGCCATGGAGCAAGGGGGCGTAAATAATGTAGGAATGGCCCACGACCCAGCCGACGTCGGAGGCGGCCCAGAAGACTTCGCCGGGCTTGACGTCGTAGATGTGCTCCATGGACCATTTGAGGGCGACCGCATGGCCGCCGTTGTCACGCAGGACGCCCTTGGGCTTTCCGGTGGTGCCGGAGGTGTAGAGGATGTAGAGGGGATCGGTGGCGGCCACGGAAACGCACGGGACGGGTTTGGCGCCTTCGGTGAAGTTGTCCCAGTCGAGGTCCCGCCCCGGGATGAGGTCTGCTTTGACCTGAGGCCGCTGAAAGATAACGCACTTTTCGGGCTTGTGGGCGGCAAGGTGGATGGCTTCGTCCATCAGGGGCTTGTAGGACAGAATTTTCTTGCCTTCGATGCCGCAGGAGGCGGAGATGATGACTTTGGGTCTGGCGTCGTCGATACGGATGGCGAGTTCGTTGGGGGCAAAACCGCCAAAGACGACGGAATGGACGGCGCCGATGCGGGCGCAGGCCAGCACCGCTGTCAATGCTTCGGGAATCATGGGCATGTAGATGATGACGGTGTCTCCCCTCACGACACCGATCCCGGTCAACGCGCCGGCAAAGACGGAAACACTCTCCAGAAGCTCGCCGTAGGTAATCTTCCGGACGGTATCGGTGACGGGGCTGTCGTAGATGATGGCCACCTGGTCTTTCCGGCCGTTTGCCACGTGGCAGTCCAATGCGTTGTAACAGGTGTTCAGCTCTCCGCCTGCAAACCAACGGTAAAAGGGCTTGTCGCTTTCATCAAGAACCCTGTCCCACTTCTTCGTCCATTGAATGGCCTGGGCCGCTTTCCCCCAGAAGGATTCCGGCCCGGTAATCGAATGCGTAAAAACTTCCTGATAGTTCGTCATCGGTATGTTTAACCTCCTCCATGCTCGTTGATTATTTCTTAAAAGGGCCCAACGGCCCGGGATCGGCAATGGGCGATTCTTTGATCTCATAAACCGTGCCGCTCATATGATTTTATTTCTTTCCTGTTCTCATTCGGCGCTCGTGATCTTGCGCAGTTCGCGTTTCAACACCTTGCCCACGGAACTCAACGGCAGGGCCGTCATGAATTGAATGACCTTTGGCACCTTGCAGGGCGCCACTGCTCTTTCCTATAGGACGTAATCTTCTCCCGATCCCGGATCCACGAGCTTCACTTCGGCACCGCTGACCGGCATACCCAACGATCCGATCTTCTTCGCGCCGTCTCTCGGAAGGGTGAGAAGGATCGGCGTGGTTTCCGGCACGCCGCAAACCTCCATGTCGGGACCGGTTCATCGAGCGGTTAAAAGGCGGCTGTCGTTGACTAACGACGATCGCTTCCAGCCCTAAACGGCAAAACTTTCTTCCGGGATATCGATCATCGAAAGGTCCTCGCTCCTGACGGCTTTTACCGCTGCATCCACTTCCGGCAAAACGTGTTTGATAAAGTATCGGGCGGCGGCCACTTTTCCGATGTAGAAGGCCGTATCGGTGTTCTCTTTGGCCAGGACGCTGAGATTCTGCATATCCGCCGGATGGATCCCCTTCCCGGCGGCGATTTCGTCCAGCTTCTCGCGGGCCACGCCCGCCTCCCACAGCAGAAGCCACGCCATCACGACCTTGCTCATCAACATCAGAAACGGATACGCGTTGCCCACGGGTATCAGGAACTTGCCCGCCTTCGAGCTTTCTGCAAAATACATTGCCGTCTCGGCCAGCGTGTTCACCGCCTGCCGGACGTCATCCGCCAGATCTTTCAGTGCGGCGTTTGCCTGATATTTTGTAATCGTGGCATTCATCTCTCCCAAAAGCGACATGAAGTACGTTCCCTTCTTCAGTCCCAGCTTGCGCCCGACGAGGTCCAGGGCCTGAATGCCGTTTGCCCCCTCGTAGATCGAGGCGATCTTGATATCCCTCATGAACTGTTCCACGGGGTATTCCGCGCAATAACCATAGCCGCCGTAGGTCTGGATGGCGAGTTCCGTTACCTTGAAGGCCATATCGGAACAATAGGCTTTACAGATCGGGGTCAGAACCTCCAAAAGGCCGTGATACTTCTCCCGGTCCGCTTCGGATTCCATGCCTTGCTCCCGGTCCACGCAATAGGAGACATAGCACAAGAGCGCCCGCATCCCCTCGACATGAGCCTTCATCCACAGGAGCATCCGGCGCACGTCGGCGTGCTGAATGATCGGCACACGCGGGGCTTCCGGGTTTTTCATTTCCAGAAGCGACGAACCCTGCAGGCGCTCCTTCGCGTAGTTGAGGGCATGGAGATAGGCAATGGAGGCGCCGGCGACGGATTGCAGGCCGACCGCGATGCGCGCCTCGTTCATCATCTGGAACATGATCTTCATGCCCTGACGCTCCTCGCCCAACAATTCGGCATAGCAATCCCCGTTTTCTCCAAAATTTATCACACAGGTGGAACTGCCGTGAAGCCCCATCTTGTGCTCGATGCCCCCGATGGCATAGTCATTCCGCCGCCCCATTGTTCCGTCGTCGTTCACAAGAAATTTCGGCACGAGAAAAATCGAAATGCCGCTGGTGCCCGCCGGGTCGCCTTCGATGCGGGCCAGAACCGGGTGGACAATGTTTTCCGTCAGGTCATGATCGCCTGACGTAATAAAGATTTTTGTTCCCTGAAGACGGAAGGATCCGTCCGCCCGGCGAACGGCCTTCGTCTTGATGTTTCCCACATCGGAACCGGCGGATGGTTCCGTGAGGGCCATCGTTCCGCCCCAGACGCCGGCATACATCTTGTCCATGTATGTGCGTTTCTGCTGTTCCGTGCCATAGACCTCGATCATATGCGCGGCGGCTTGCCCCAGTTCCAGATAGCAGAAAAAGGCAAAATTGTGGATAAACCACTCCTTGGCGGCCATGGTGATCACCATTGGAAAACCCTGCCCGCCCGCCTCCTGGGACACCCCCATGTTGATCCAGCCGCCCTCGCGGTAGAGATCGAAGCAGCGACGGAAGGACGGCGGCGCAAAGACCTGTCCGTCCGAAAGCCGGCAACCTTCCCGATCCCCGGGCACCAGGGCGGGGAAAATCACTTCCACGGCCAGACGCCGGGCCTCCTTGAGAACCATGTCAAACATATCCGGAGAAAAGTCCGACCATGCCGGCATCCGGCACAGATCTTCGGTATGGAGCAATTCCTGAAGCACAAACTTCTGATCCCGATCATCCAATATCAAATTCAATTTCACCCCTCCTGAATATCCGCGGAGCTGTTCTCGTCAAGCCCATCAAGCCTCACACGCGCCGGAAATATGGGTTTCTCTTTCTGACGATCGTGTGCAGCCTCAAGCGGTAAAAAAAGTCTCTCCTAGCCGCGCGCCAGTTTTTTTCTGATGTCTTCCCGCAAGACGTTTTTCATGATTTTTCCCACGGGATTCCGGGGAATGGCTTCGATAAGCTCAACTCGTTCCGGCGTCTTGTAAATAGCCATGCCCTTTTCCTTCATAAACGAAGACACATCCGCAAGCGTCACGGTTTCACCTTCTTTGGGCACCACATAAACACAAACTTTTTCTCCCATGATTTCATCGGGCATGGCGACCGCTGCCACTTCCTGAATTTTCGGATATCCCAGCAGGACGTTTTCCACTTCCTGCGCGCTGATATTGAAGCCGCCGCGGATGATGATGTCTTTCGTCCGGTCAAAAAATCCGATGCAGTCATTTTTCTTGATCTGGAACAGATCGCCGGTATTGAAATATCCGTCTTTGTCAAACGCGACGGCCGTAAGATCGGGACGCTTGAAATAACCGGAGATGACGTTTGGCCCCTTATAGTAAAGCTGGCCGACGTCTCCTTCCTGGGTGAGCTCTTTTTGCGTAACCGGATCGACGATTTTCAACGAAATATGTCGAAGCTGGCTGTCTTTGGCAGCCCATGACGATCCCGGCTTTCCGTATTGAGGGAAATTATCGACCCTCATCTCCATATCGGGCATGTTGTAAACACCGGAAACATTAGCCGTTCCCTCGTTCTGACCCCAGATGTTGCCGAACTCGATGCCCCATCGGCGTTTGAGTTCCTGAACCGACCACAAAGACGGCGGCGCCGACCCCAGCGTTATCGCCCTCATCTTGCTGAGATCGAACTGATCGACCTGAGGGTGCTTCAAGAGGCCATTGATGACCGCCGGCACCAGAAGGGTATAATGAACCTCTTCCATAATCAGCTGCAGAATAAAGGTCGGCCCGTCAAAGGGATGATGGAGAACCAGCTTCCCTCCGCCCCTGAGCCATTCGATAAATACGGTCCCGATGGAGGCCATATTCACCAGGGGACCAGCTGTAATGTATGTGTCGCCGGGCTTGACCGGAACCGCCTCGAAGCACAAATCCGTCAGAAACAGCCAGTTGTTGTGGGTCAGCGGGCAGCCCTTCGGCTGAGCCTCCGTTCCGGACGACCAGCAAAGGGTAAAAACATCGTTGGCGTCTATCCGGATGGCATCGGTTTTCCCCGTGACGGGGCCCTTCGCCATCTCCTGAATATCCGTAAGGCTCAGGATGTGCCGGATGGAAGAGACCTCGCCTTGCACCTTCCCGGCCATTTCGATATGCGGATAACCGCCGAAGGAGTCTATGGTGATGATCGCTGCCGCGGAGGTGGTGGAAGCGATGTATTTGATCTCCGAAAAACGCCATTGCATGGGCATGGGCGAGATTAAGGCGCCGGCGCGCGTGATGGCCAGATAGAGCATGGCCAATTCCCAGATATTGGGAAGTTGAACCATGATGATATCGTCTTTTCCGATGCCCCTGGCCAAAAGCCCCTCCGCCACGGCGCTGGCTGCCTGGTCCAGTTGCCGGTAGGTCAGTCGTTCAGGCTTTGATCCCACCAGGGCTTCCCGGTTCAGCGGATCCACGAGGCAGATCCTTTCCGGATCCTTCTGAACATGTTCGTTGAAGTAATCGATAAAGGTCTTGGTTCCCCAAGCTCCTGCGTCCGTCCAATAGCGAATCATTTCCTGTGAAGACAGAATCATTTTTTTATTCCTCCCTCGCTGATGGATCTCAATTGCCAGACTCCCTGAATAAGGCTGCAAACGGTCATGGCCTGGTCTTTGATTTCCAGGTCCATTTTCCAGTCGGCCTTCCCTTTCGCCTCGGCCTCGGCCTGAATGGCGTTGACTTCGGCCTCGCTTAACGTCGCTTCAACGGTTACGTCTGTTGTTGCCGGTCGGCGGAATTGAATGTTGATGGCTTTGACAATAGGATAGAATCTCGAATAATCGAATGAGGCCACATAAATCGGGCCGCCGATGTATTCGCCTGCTGTGAAGAGAGAACCCGCATAGATCGTGCCGATGTGATTGATGTTCGGTTCAAAAGGGAGAAGCACCTTGACATGGCGGTCGCTCATCTCCACGATGCGAATACCCATTTTCTTTGTAATCGGGACAGCGTTTTCCAGCATTTCGATATGCGTCTGGTACTTTGGATCGATCATTTCCGCCACCTCCGGGACAGTTTTTTGCAGTTTATGACTTGGGGTAAGGTGTGCAATGCAAAGGGGAGAGCAACCACTCCCGGTGTTTTGCCGGGAGCGGTTGACGCGACCGCTTCAGGACAGAGCCGCGATAAACGTCCCCGTCAGCTTTACGCCACCCAGCTTGTCCGCCGCCTGAACATCGCAGCGCATCCTTTTCTCGCCGTCCGCTTCGAACTTTTCAATCACCTTGCCGGTGACGACAATCGTTGCCCTGTCCCTGGAGTTCGGATCATCCAGATCCATGGGCTCCGTCATCCCGGAAAACCGGACGCCGAATTTACGCAGATTCTTGTCGTCCACCCAATCCGTAATGGCCTGCCCGACAATGCCCATCACGAACATCCCGTGGGAAATCACGCGCGGCATTCCAAACATTTTAACAAACGTCTCGTCGTGGTGAAGGGGATTGAAGTCTCCCGAGGCGCCGGCATAGCGGACCAGATGGGTCCGGGTAATGGGATCGGATGTAACTGCCGGCATCGCGTCACCGACATTGATGCTCTCATACGTCAATGCTTTCGTCATGGTTTCCTCCTATCTCTCCACTAAAGTTGTGCGGGCGCGCATCGCCAGTTCCCCGCGCTGATTCCTGATTTCCGCTTCCAGAACGGTGAACTCCATGAATTTCCCCGGCTTGCCTTTTTTCTCCTTGTCAAACATTTCGACAACCTTGATGACGCCGGTCATCACATCGCCCGGATGAATGGGAAGCAGATACTCATACTCTTCTTCCCCGTGAAGCAGCCGGACCAGGTTGATCCCGACGGCCTGCAGCATGGGCATCAACCCCCCGCCGCCCCAGAGCAAAAAGCACGTTTGAAACGTCGAAGGCGGAACAATATCCTTATACCCCGCCGCCTTGGCTGCCCCGGAATCGGCATAAATTTGTTTCACCTGGCTTGCGCTCTCCTTCTGCGAAACGGCCATAGCGAACTCGGCAATCTTTCCCTTTTCCACCTCGAAAGTATAAGGGGGAAACACCATCCCTACTTTTGATTTGTCGGCCATGCTTACCTCCTATTATGATGGTCAATCATGATCGGAACTTTTTCTTCACGAGAACAGTCCCGTCTTTCCGAACTCATTGATTTCCTCCTCGGTGTAACCCGCTTCGAGGAGGACTTCCCGATTGTGCGATCCCGCCTTGACACCCGTTTTCCCGTATACCGGGGGAGTTGCCGAAAACTTCAGAGGACAGGCCGGCTGACGCACGGTGGCGCCATTCGGCAAAGTAACATCAACAATCCAGCTCCGCTGGCCGGCCAGAGAGCTGTTGATCGCCTCCGACAGAGAAATCACCGGCTCAACACAGGCTTCCACCTTGTCGAATATGATTTCCCATTCCTTCCTGGTTTTCCCGGAAATCACGGCCTGCACCTCTTTCTTAACTTCGGACAGGTTAGGCGGCAGAAACGTGCCGTCAATCAGATCGGGGCGTCCGATCGCCCGGCAGAAGGCGGCAAAGAACTGCGGTTCCATACCCCCGAAACCAATATATTGATGATCCGCCGTTTCATAAAAATCATAAAGCGAGCCGCCGTTGAGAATGAACCCCTCTCTTTCCGGTATTTCGCCTGCCGCCAGACACGCGGCCGCCGCCAGGGCGTTAAAAGCAAAAACCCCATCCGTCATGGAGATGTCGAGATGCTGCCCCTTGCCCGTCTTGAGCCTGTGAATGACGGCGGCCAAAACGGCGATGATCGCGCTATTCGACCCTGACGCCACATCGGCAATCTGCATGGGCATGGGGACAGGTCCGCCGTCCCTGCGTCCGGCGTAGCTCATCAGTCCCGCCACCGACAAATAATTGATATCGTGCCCCGCTCTGTCTTTAAGCGGCCCCGTCTGGCCATAACCCGTCAGAGAACAATAGATCAGAGACGGATATTTCTCCTTGATCTGGGAAAATCCCAGACCAAATTTCGCCATTACACCCGGACGGAATTGTTCAATGAGAATATCGTATTTGGCCAAAAGACGATGGACGACCTGGACGCCCCTGGCGTCTTTCAGGTTGAGCGTAATGGATTTTTTCCCGCGGCCCAGATAAGCCGAGGCAACGGACAGGTCTGTTCCCGTGATAAACGGCGGCGTGATGGCCGCCAGATCGGGCCGGCTTCCGGAAACGACGGACAGGACCTCCGCTCCCAGATCGGCAAGCGTCATCGTTGCATACGGCCCGGGTAAAAGAGTCGTAAAGTCGAGAATTTTTAAGCCTTCCAGTGGTCCAGGCATGTTCCCTCCCTTATAATCCCATGAACCGGGCAATAATAACTTTCATGATTTCATTGGTTCCGGCGAAGATCCGGGTGACCCGAAGATCGCGCCAGGCCCTGGAAATTCCGTATTCATCGCAGTACCCGTAGCCCCCATGAAGCTGGAGACAACGGTCAGCAACATTGCAGGCCATATCCGTGATCCAGTATTTGGCCATCGACGTCTCTACAATGACTTGCTTCCCCTCCATGTGATCCACGATCAGCTTGTCCACAAAGGTCCGGCCTATCGCGATTTCCGTGGCGCATTCCACCAGCGTGAACTGGTTGACCTGAAACTTGGAAACCGGCTTTCCAAAAACCGTCCGCTCCCGGCAATACTTGATGGTTATCTCCAGCACGTATTCGGCCGCCGCGATACCGCCGATGGCGACTACCAGACGCTCCTGTTGAAGCTTCATCATGAGTTTCAGGAATCCGGTTCCCTTTTCGCCCAGGCGGTTGCCTTTGGGAATCCTGCAGTCCGTGAAATACAGCTCGGAGGTGTCCTGGCTGTGCCAACCGGCTTTTTTGATCTGCTTGCCCTTATCAAAGCCGGGAGTTCCTGCCTCCACCAGATACAGATCCACCGCTTTGTGGGGATCGTCGCACGTCGGGTCTTTGGCGGCCACGACACAGAGATCACAGTTGATCCCGTTACTGATGAAGGTCTTCTGACCGTTCAAAACAATGGAATCCCCGTCCTCCACAGCCGTTGTTTTCATAGCGGCCAGATCGCTGCCGGTATTGGGTTCCGTCATGGCCACCGCCGTGATAATGTCGCCGGTGACGCAACCGGGAAGATATTTTTCTTTCTGTTCTTCTGAACCGAAGGAAATAATGTAAGGAACAACGATATCCGTGTGCAGCGACGCGACCAGTCCGGAAAAGTTGGCGCAGGCCATCTCCTCAGCGACAATTACCGAATACAGGAAATCCGCCCCCGCGCCGCCGTATTCCACCGGAACGGACATGCCCAGAAACCCGTGCTCCCCCATTTTCTTCCAGACGCTCTTGGGAACGATGCCGGCCTCTTCCCATTCTTCGACATGGGGAATCAATTCATTTGTGACAAACTTCCGAAAAGTATCCCGGAACATTCGGTGTTCATCCGTATATTGAATAATATCCATTTACTCATCTCCTCATCAAAATGCATTATCCGGACGCTTCCGACCCCTCTGCAAAAAACCGATCGGATCGGAGGAGGCCGCGAAGGTGGAGAAAGCGGCTCCACCACCTCCGCGGCGCGAGCGTCATCCGCACCCTACAGAATTATTTTCCATACTTTCCTACAATGGAAATCGCGCACACGTTCTGGTGAGGGAAACCGCCCAGGTTGTGTGTCAAACCGTATCGCGGATTTTCCAGCTGACGCTTGTCCGCCCGTCCCTGAAGTTGCAGGTACATTTCATAAATCATCCGCAGCCCCGAGGCGCCGATGGGATGCCCGAAACACTTGAGACCGCCGTCAATCTGGGCTGGAATCTTACCGTCCCGGTCGTACATGCCGTTTAAGGCGTCTTTCCAGGCCTGACCGCGCTCCGAGAGATGGAGATCCTCATACGTTACGAGTTCCGTGATGGAAAAACAGTCATGACATTCGAACATGCTGATCTCCTCGCGCGGGTTCGTGATCCCGGCTTCCTTGTAAGTGGCTGCCGCGCATTTGTCCGTCGTAACGAAGTTCGCTCCGTCCCACTCATTGAAGCCGCCTTCATAACCGTTGCTGACCGCCAGCTGGACCGCCTTGACGGTAACCAGGTCCTTTTTCTTTTTGCCCAGTTTCTGGGCAATCTCCGGCGTCGTGACGATGGCGCAGGCCGAGCCGTCACTGACTCCGCAACAGTCGAACAATCCCAGAGGCCAGGCGATGATCGGAGCCGCCAGAACCTGATCGATGGTCACCGCTTTCCGCAGGTGGGCTTTGGGATTCAAGGCGCCGTTGGCATGGCTTTTCGCCGAAACATGAGCGATGGCCCGCTTGATGTCGTCACTTTTGATTTTGAACTTGGCAGCATAGGCGGAAGCCAGCTGGGCAAACAGCCCCGGCGCGGTTGCATTGGGAAAAAACTGCCACACGAGGGTTCCCGCCGTCGAACCCCAGGCGGGGAGTCCGCCATACCCCGTATCCTTCAATTTCTCGACGCCGAGGGCCAGACAAATATCGTATGCGCCCGACGCGACGGCGTAAACCGCGCCGCGGAACGCCTCTGTGCCCGTGGCGCAATAGTTTTCCATTCTGGAAATGGGAATATGGGGCAGACGAAGAGCCAGACCCATCGACGGAGCACCCTTGCCCACATTGACCTCATCCATACAAACCCCGTACCAGGCTGCCTGAATATCCTTCTTTTCAATGCCTGCATCGGCGATCGCCTCCTGAAAGGCCTCGACCATCAGCCCCTCGGCGCCTATATCCCATCGCTCTCCGAACCGGCTGCATCCCATGCCGATAATGGCGACTTTATCTCTGATTCCTGAAGCCATAACACACCCTCCTCATTAGTTGAATTTGAACAGCTTTCCGATCAACTGGGATTTCATCATGTCGCCGCCGACTTTTAATTTCCCAGCGCTGAAAGCCTTCATACCGTCGAGCTTCCCGGTAATTAGGTCGACGAAATCCGTATCGGCCATGCCGATGGTTGTCGTCGGATTTTCTCCCTTCCCGGCCGTGACACTGCACGCTCCATCCTTTACGGCGACAAACCAATCCCCGCCTGCGGGGCCGGAAATATTGAACTGGAAGGTCACATCCTTGCCGGCGGCTGCCGCCGCATTGAATACGGAGGGCATTTTTTCAAAGACACCCTTGACATCGATGCCGCCGCCTCCACCTCCTGTTGCTTCACCGCCGTTTGCCTTCGGAGGCGTCAGAAAATCCATAACGGCCATATTGAGCTCCGTATAGGGCTTCGCTCCTTCCAGACTGTTGATCTTATCCCAGTTGTCGCGAATCATTTCCGGCGTCGGCACATGCTTGTCGTCCCCCAACATGACTCCGGGGCCGGTCAGAATAGCAGCCCGGCTGTAGAATCCGGCCGCCGCGTTGAAGATGTTGCCGGAATCCTTGCAATCTTCGGAGCTCAGATACAGGACGATGCCCGAAACGTAATCCGGGTTCATTTTCTCGAGCATTTCCGGCGGCATCACGTCTTCCGTCAATCGGGACGCGGCGATGGGGGCGATCGTATTGACTTTGATATTGTATTTCGCGCCTTCCAGCTTCAACGTGTTCATGAAACCGACAAGGCCCAGTTTGGCCGAAGAATAATTTGTCTGGCCGAAGTTGCCGTAAAGACCGGCCGCGGAAGTCGTCATGATAATGCGGCCGTACCCGTTGTTCCGCATAGCCTCGAAAGCCGGCCGCGTCACGTTATAGGCGCCGTTGAGATGGACGGAGAGAACGGCCGACCAGTTTTCCGGCTCCATTTTCAAGATACCTTTATCCCTGAGGATGCCGGCATTGTTGATGAGGATATCGACTTTGCCGAATGCGTCCAGCGCCGTCTTGACGATCTTCTGACCGCCTTCGGGCGTGGCGACGTTATCGTAATTGGCGACGGCTTCACCGCCCATGGCCTTGATATCGGCAACCACCACGTCCGCGGGACCGGCGGCCCCTGACCCCGATCCGTCACGCGCGCCTCCGAAATCGTTCACGACAACCTTTGCTCCGCGGCGACCCAGTTCCAAGGCATACGCCCGGCCCAAACCGCCGCCCGCGCCTGTTACAATGGCCACTCGCCCCTGAAAATCGATTTCCGGTATCCAGTCCGTCTGGGGAACGGCCTTCCAGAAGTATTGTGAAAATCCCCGGGCCGTGTCCACGACACGCCTGCGGAAAGACATCTTGACAGGCATGCCGGTTTTGATGTCGTTCAGCTCACTGTCCGTAAAATCCATCATGAGCCGGCCGCCGCCTTCGAACTGCACCATTCCGTAAATCGCCGGGGGATCAACCGACACCGCCAGCAGATCTCCCGTAAACGAGCGGACCCTGGCCTTGACATTGGCGAATTCGTAATCGTCCTGTGTCCCCAGATGACCGCAGGCCGGATTCACACAAAGATCCGCCGGCGGATACTGAGCCGTTCCGCACTTCCGGCATTTTCCACCGACCAAACCGAGAACCATTTTCCGGTTCCGCCACAGGGCCGTCATGGTCGTCTGCACGGGCGCTTCCGCCCGGATTCCCATCTCCGGATTGATCAGATCACGGAATTTCAGGAACTTCATGTAGTTGTCCGTGGTCTTTTTGTTGGCCAGCGATCCTTTGAGTCCCGCGCGCTCGGCCAGTTTGCCGATGTTCTCCGTGACCTTAAAGTATAAGGCGTCACATCCCTGTCCAAAGCCGGCCAGAAGGATGCCGTCTCCCGGTTTTGCCGTTTCGAGCGCTCCGACCAGCATCAGAAGCGCATGCGCCACGCCTGTTTCTCCAGTGACCTCGTGCAGCGTATCGGCCATTTTTTCCGGAGTGGCCCCCAGCTTTTTCCCTATCGCCCGGTGTTCAGCCTTGAAAATACAGGGGAAAATCAGTTTTTGCACGTCGTTCATCGTGATGTTCAATTTTTTGAACAGACCGTTTACCGCTTCGGGAATGATTTTGGCATAGCCTTCTTCCCTAAGCCACCTTTCTTCCCAGGTGTAATCAAACTCGGATTTGGACCCCCGGTAATGATCCACAAAATCATAGGTGAGGGAATAGGAGCCCAGAAATTCCGCCACAACATCTTCGTCTCCGACCAGGACCGACGCCGCGCCGTCGCCGAACCACATCTCGTAAAATCCGGCCGGACGCGTCTGCCGTTTGTCGGACGCGGTCACCAGGATGGACTTGCGGTTTCCTGATTTGATGACGTCCAGGGCGGTCAAAAGGCCGGTCGTGCCCGCCCTCTGGGAAGAGGTGAAATCCGCCGTGTTGATGTCGCTCCGCAGATTCAGAGCCGTGGCCAGAATGCCGGCATTCTGGCGATCCAGAAACGGCAGGCTCGTGGAGCAGAGATATCCTGCGTCGACCTTCGTTTTATCTTTACCAATCAAACAATCCATGGCCGCGGCGACAGCCATCGTCAGGCTGTCCTCGTCGTAATTGCACATGGAACGTTCGCCCTGGGCCACACTGATAAGCGCCGGAGCGAACCAGCCCATCGATTGATAGATTGCCATTCTGTCCAATCGCAGGCGGGGAATATAGGCTCCGTATGACGTGATTCCGATCATCGTTCTACCTCCTTCGTTCACAAGACATTGCATTCAAATTATTTAAACCGATGCTTCAGAAAATCTCCGCTCTAAAACTTGAAGATCTTCTCCAAAAGCTGGGATTTCATGATATCTCCCTCGATTTTCAGCTTTCCCGAGGTGTAGGCCTTCATGGCGTTCACCTTGCCGTTCATCAGGTCGAGGAAATCCCCCGCCTGGATTTTCAGCGTGCAGGTCGGGCTGGCATGGACGCCGGACGCCACGGCGCACGCGCCGTTTTTGATGTCGGCAGACCAATCTCCGCCGCCGTCACCCAGAATGCAGTACTGGAAAACAACCGCCGCTCCTCCCGCCGCGCTGGCCTGAAAGGCTCCGGGCATTTTTTCAAAGACCTCCTTCACCGCGGTGAATCCGCCGCCGCTTTGCGCCGGTTCTTTCTTCCCTTCCAAAGCCGAGAGGAGATCCTGCAGGACCAGATCGTTCAATTGGCCGTATTCTTTGGCCCCCTTGAGATCCATGATCTTCGCCCAGTTGACGGAGACATCTTCGACGGACGGAACCTTTTTGCCGTCCCCGACGACAATGCCGGGGCTGGTCATCATGGCGGCGCGATTGTAGAATCCGGCGCCGCAATTATAAATTCTGCCGGTCTCATCGCACTCCTCCGAGCACAGGTACAGCACGATGGGAGCGACATACGCCGGATTCATTTTAGCCAGCAGATCGGGCGGCAGAATGTCCTCCGTGAGACGGGACGCGGCAATAGGCGCCACCGTGTTCACTTTAATGTTATACTTGATCCCCTCGAGCTTCAGGGTGTTCATAAAACCGACAAGACCCAACTTGGCCGAGGAGTAGTTGCTCTGGCCGAAATTGCCGTAAAGCCCCGCGGCGGACGTCGTCATGATGATCCGTCCGTAACCGTTGTCCCGCATGACGCTGAAAGCGGGGCGCGTCACATGGTAAGCCCCGCTCAGATGAACATCCAGAACCGCCTGCCAGTTTTCCGGCTCCATTTTGAGAATGCCCTTATCCCGCAGAATGCCGGCATTGTTGATCAGAATGTCCACTTTCCCAAAGGCATCCACGGCCGACTTGACAATGTTTTCGCCCCCGTCCGGGGTCGCCACATTGGCGTAATTCGCAACCGCCTCTCCTCCCAGAGCTTTGATCTCATCAACGACTTTGTCGGCTGGACCGGCCGCTCCCTCGCCGGAGCCGTCTCTGGCGCCGCCGAAATCGTTGACCACTACTTTTGCGCCCCGCCGGCCAAACTCAAGAGCGTACACACGCCCCAGTCCGCCGCCCGCGCCGGTAACAATGGCCACCCGGCCATCAAAACGGATTTCCTTGCTTGCTCCCATCATCGTTCTCCTTTTTGTAAATGTCTTTTGAAAGCAATCGAGTTGCGTCTTTGGACAAAAGTCCCATCTCCGCCGGAAAGTTAAAACATGTTCTTCGCTCTCGTCAGCGTGTCCTGAGCCTCCTGCGCCATCCTCTCCAATAGTTCTTTGCACGTGGGCACATCTTTGATGAGTCCGATGGACTGCCCCACCATCAGAGGGGCAACCTCCACATCGCCGTCTTCCCACGCTTCTTTCATGCGATCACCGGCGATGAGAGGATACAGAGCCTCAAATCCTCCTCCTTTCTCCTCAATTTCACATATTTCCCGAACCACCCGGTTTTTAAGAGCGCGGCCCTGCAGGTGAAGCGACTTGCAAATCAGCGTGGTTTCGTATTCCTGACGTTTCACAATCTCTTCTTTGATGTTGTCGTGAACCACACATTCCTTGGTGGCGATGAAACGGCTGGCCATCATGACTCCCTGCGCTCCCAGCGAAAGAGCTGCCGCGAGGGACTTGCCGTCGGCGATGCCGCCCACCGTCACCACCGGAATTTTCACGGATTCGGCAATACGGGGCGTCAGCACCATGGTCGTGACATCATCGTCCAGCGGGTGACCGCCCTCTTCGATGCCTGCGGCGTAGATGCCGTCGTAGCCGGCCTTCTCCGCGTGCAGGGCATGGCGCACCGCGCCCACTTTGTGAAAAAGCTTAACTCCCGCTTTTTTCAACAGGTCGATGTACTCGGGTCCCGCCGCCTTGTCCACCGGAGAGCCGGACACTTCAATACCCGCCACTTTTTCTTCCGCGCAGACCCGCAGGTACATTTGATGATGTCCCGCCGTGATGCGCACGGAGGGAAGGATAGTGATTCCCACCATAAATGGCTTGTCGGTAAGTTTGCGCGTCTCCCGGATGGCATTGCGGAAATCCTCTTCTGTTTCATAATTTGCCGCGGTGATATTTCCCATCCCCCCTGCGTTGGAAATCGCCGCGCACAGCGTCGGTTTGCAAAGCCACATCATTGCCCCGCAAATAATGGGGTACTGGATCCCAAACATCTCGGTTATTGCCGTTTTCATTTGAACCCTCCTTGTCATTTTTCAACTTACTGTAACGGATTCGTCCGGTTGCCACGGCGGACGATCCGGATTTTTGCCTTGTCTGACGTCACGCGCAGGGATGAGACGAAAACGCCGCATTCCCCGGCAGGAAATCAACCTTTTCGCCAAGGGAAATCCCCTCCACCTTTCCAAAATATTTCGGGAACTCTGTCGCCAGCCAGAATTCCGACGCGCAGGCCTTGCCGTAATAGAAAGCCGCCTCCGCATCCCTTTCAAGAATTTCCGTCAGGGCTTCCCCTTTTGCGCCGGCCGTCAGCGAGGAAAGCTTCGGACGCACCAGCGTCAGGCACCACAGGTGCATCCAGCCGAGCATCAGGTCGAAGAAGGCTCTCCGCACGGGATCAACGTTTAAGAGCAGCGTGTGGTATCGCCCCTCGTCCATATTCTTTTTCATGGTCTCTAAAATGGAGTCCATCCGCTCGAGTCCTGTAAGGAGCATGTTCCGGTAAACATCCTCGACTATGCCGTTTGCTTTTTCGATCGTCTGGAATATTCTCGATTTCAGCACTTTGTAATTCTTTTGATCGGCATTCAGCAGAAGCTTTCTCATCACCAGGTCCAGAGACTGAATGCCGTTTGTTCCTTCGACAATGCTCAGTGATTTGCAGTCTACCGCAAGCTGTTCCACGGGATACTCCGAGCAATACCCATATCCTCCATGAACCTGAATCGCTTCAGCGGTGATGTGCCAGGCATTTTCCGCATTGCCCGCCTTGACCAGAGGGATGAGAATATCGACCAGCGACCGGGCTTCCCGGCTTTCTTCTCCTTCCAGCAGCTTTGCAAGGTCAATCTGCATGGCTGCGTAATAGGAAAGCATGCGCTGCGCCTCGACGAGAGCCTTCATTCCCATCAGCATTCTTGTGACGTCGGGATGTTCAATGATCGGCACTTTGGGAGCGTTCGTTTCGAACATTTTACTGAAGTGAACCCCCTGCAGCCTGGTGCGCGCATAATCCACGGCATATTGTAAAGCCGCGGAGGAACCTCCCAGCCCCATAATCCCGACCTCGAGTCTTGTTTCATTGAGCATCTGAAACATGATATTCATCCCGCGGCCCCGCTCGCCCAGCAGATACCCCGTGCAGTTTTCATTTTCACCGAAAGACATGGAGCAGGTCGCTGCTCCGTGAGCGCCCATTTTGTGCTCCACGCCGGTGCAACACACATCGTTTCTTTCTCCCAGGGCGCCGTCTTCATTGACCAGATACTTGGGAACAATAAAAATGGAAATCCCCTTGACGCCGGGCGGGTCTCCTTCAATGCGGGCCAGAACCGGATAGATGATCTGGCGGGTGATATCCTGGTCTCCGTTGGTAATAAAACACTTCTGCCCGGTAATTTTGTAAGTTCCGTCGGGCTGCGGGACGGCTTTTGTTTTCAAAGCCCCCACGTCGGATCCTGCCTCCGGTTCCGTGAGGCACATGGTTCCGCCCCATTCCCCCGAAAGAATCTTGTGCACATATATGGATTTCTGCCGTGAAGTCCCGAAAGTATGGATTAAATGGGCAGCCCCGTGCCCCAGCATGAAAAAAAGCATCAGCGCTCCGCCTGCCCCGCAGAAGATTTCCCACGCGCATGACTGGATGGCGAGAGGCATCCCCGCCCCTCCGATTTCCGGGTCGTCGGCAATGCTTAAAAACCCCGCATCCATGATCGCTTTGGCCGCGGCCTGATACCCGGAAGGCAGCCTGACGGATCTGGTTTGCGGGTCATAGCGGCACCCTTCCTTATGCCCGTTCACGTTCGCCGGGAAGACCCATTCCGCCGCAATTCTTTCGGCCAGCCGGATGGTTTCCTCATAAACGTCACGGTCAAAATTTTCAAAACGCCGGAAGCGGTTCATTTTGTCCACTTCCAGAAATTCGAACAATGTGAATTGTAAATCACGATGGTCCACGAGATATTTCTGCATTACAGATTCTCCTCTACAGAAAACATTGGCCACAGGTTTCGTTGGGTTGCGGTCATCTGCGTATGGCCTTTACACAGCCGACACATCCGTTGGTCACGCTTTATAAAATTCCTGGACCAGTTTAAAAAACTCGCCTGAAAAAACCATGATGGTCTGGTTCCGGTTTTCAAAGTTCACGGCCGTCTCCAGCGAGGGAGCATGGAGGTTTTCATTCAGAACCCGCTTCGTCAGTTTCAAGCCTCCCACGCTTTTACCCACCATGGACCTTGCGTAGGAAAGTGCCGCTTCCAGCAGCTCTTCCCGCGGGACCATCTTGTTGACGAGCCCTATTCTTTCAGCTTCCTCGGCGCCGACCTTCCTGCCGGTAAAAAGAATATCGGAGGCGCGAGCGAGTCCCACCAGCCGGGGAAGCAAAAAGGAACAGCCCAGTTCGCCGCCGGAAAGCCCGATATTGATGAAAGAGGCCACAAAATAAGCTTCCTTGCACGCCACCCGGATATCGCTGGCCAGCGTCATGGCCAAACCTCCTCCGGCGGCCGGTCCGTTCACGGCCGATATAATCGGCTGGGGAATCCTTCTCATGCCCAGAATCAGGGCGGCGTAACGCTCCTGCACGAGTTTCAGAAATTTTTCCGGATCCGCAAACGCTTCGGACTCCTTGTAAATCACAGCGTCATTGAGGTCGGCGCCGGAAGAGTACCCCTTGCCGGCGCCCGTAAGAATGAGAATCCGGATGGAATCATCCCCGGACAAGGCCTGAAACAGTCTTTCGAAGTCATTGAGCATATCCAGGTTGATGGCATTGAGCTGCCCGGGGCGATTCATCGTCACAACGCCGATGTGCGGCTCTTTTTCTTCAAAGAGCAACGTCTTGAATTCCGGCATTAACGCACTCATGAGGTTTTCCCCCTTTTTTCCCTGTCCAAATCCCTCAATTCCCGCCGCATGATCTTGCCGATCGCGCTTTTGGGAAGTTCACCAATGAATTCCACTTCCGTAGGAACCTTATAGGCAGTCATTCTCTCTTTGCAGAAGGCAACTACCTCCTGTTTCGTCAGCGTCTCTCCGGGCTTGACCACAATGTAGGCTTTGACGGTTTCCCCCCGATACTCGTCCGGGATTCCGATACAACAGGCCTCGTTGATCCTGGGATGTTCAAAAAGGAGCTCATCGATTTCTTTGGGAAAGATATTGAAGCCGCTGGCAACGATGACGTCTTTTTTACGGTCTGAAATGGTCAGGTATCCCTCCTCATCAAAATACCCGATGTCTCCGGTGTAAAACCATCCATCCCGAAGGGAATTTGCCGTTTCTTCCGGTTTTTTATAGTACCCGGTCATCACCTGGGGACCTTTGATACAAATCTCACCGTGCTCACGAACGGGGAGTTCTCTGGTTCCGGTATCGACATCCACGATTTTAATATCCGTGTTGGGAAGCGGAAGTCCCACGGTCCCGACTTTTACTTTCCCACCCCAGGGGGTGGTGGTGGCAAATGCCGTATTCTCGGTTGCGCCATAGACGTCGTAGATGATGGCCCCATGGAGGTCTTGCAACTGTTTCAGGGTGTTCTCCGGCAGGGGCGCCGCCCCGCCAAAATATCCCCTGACATAGGAAAGATTCATCGTCCGGAATTTTTCATTGTCCAGAAGCGCCGTATAAATCGTGGGCACACCGGTCAGGAAAGTCGGATGGAACTTTTCAAGCATTTCGACGATCACCCCCGGCTCCGGCTTCGGTATCAGCGTGCAGCCCCAGCCGTTCCAGATGGGAAGATTCTGGCTTACGGAATATCCGGCAGAATGAAAGACAGGATAAATCCCCGTGAGATTCTGGTATTGGCCCTTCAGGTCGGGAAACCATACCGAGAATTGCTGGACAATCGACGAGATGTTGGCATGTGTCAGCATGGCGCCCTTGCTGACGCCGGTCGTTCCCCCGGTATAGATGAGCGCGGCCAGCGAATCCCACTTGGCCTTGTTTTCGACCGGGGTATCCGGATACCTGGCGATCAAATCCATGAATTCGTAAACGTCCGGCTGCGGTTCAACCTTGCGGAACATTGTTTTTTTAACATAGGGGAAAAGCTGCTTCTTGGGAAACGGCAGGTAGTCGCTGATGTGGCAGGTGATAATTTTCCGAATTTTGGTCTCGCCCTTGATTTTGAGGGCCCGCGGAAGCAGCAGATCCAATGTCACCAGGACGGTGGCATCCGAATCGTCTAGCTGGTGGGTCAACTCCCGCTCCGTATAAAGCGGATTGTTCATGGCGGTCGCGGCCCCCGCCCGGTAAGCGGCATGGTTGGCAATAATCATCTGCGGAATGTTGGGCAGCAGCATCGCCACCTTGTCCCCCTCCCGCACACCGATGTCGATCAATGCCCTTGTGAACCGGTTGACCAATTTCTCGAGCTGCCGGTAGGTGATTTTTTTACCCATGTAAATCATGGCGACCCGGTCGGGATAGGTGGCGGCTGTTCTCGTCAGGACCTCCGCCATAGTGATCTTTTCTAGCGTAATTTCAGCTGGAACTCCTGGAGCATAGGATTTGTGCCATATTCTTTCAAAAGACATATTGTCCCTCCTTACTTCATATTTGATTTACCGATATCTGAGCCTGTCCTGCTTTGCCCATCATCGGGTTTTTCCATCATTCCTCCGTATCTCCGTCATATCCTCCTGCGGCGAATTGCACCGAAGAGATTCTATTTATTGGGGTTATCGTCCGTAAAATTTCGGCGTCCGTTTCTCCAGAAACGCCATGACCGCTTCAACCATATCGTCGTTGGGGACCAGGGCGGCGTTGCGGTGAGCCACATATTCCAGGCCCTGCTGAATACCGTGGTCACGACTGTAATTGGCAACTTCTTTGATGCCCTGAATGGCGAGGGGTGGCAAATTGGCAATTTCTTCGGCCAATGTCCGGGCTTCCTCGAAGAGGGCCTGAGGGTTTTCACAAAGCCGGGTGATGTAACCCATCTTCAGAGATTCCTCGGCCGTCCAGTCTCTGCCGGTCAAAGCCAGTTCCCGAAACCAGCCCTGTCCGATAATGTAAGGGACGCGCTGAAGGGTCCCGATATCCGCAATGATGCCGATGCGTGTTTCCCGTATGGAAAAGATGGCGTCTTTCGATGCCAGCCGGATATCACAGGCGCTGGTAAGATCGACGCCTCCGCCGATACAGTGTCCGTGAATCGCAACAATAACGGGCTTCCTGCACTTCTCTATGGCGGACATGCTCTCCTGGAGATCATAGATTTTTCGGCGAAGTTCTTCCCGGTACACGGCCGATCCGTCCCCAAGCAGCGACTGGGCCGCCACCAGGTCCAAGCCTACGGTAAAACTTTTTCCCTCCGCCCGGATGACAACGACCCGCACGTCGCTGTCTTCGTCAAACGCCTTGAAAAGCCGGGGCATCTCCTGAAAGAATTCAAGGGTCATCGTGTTACGCTGTTTCGGCCTGTTCAGAATCAGCCAGGCCACGTGGCCGGTTTTTTCAACTTTGAACGACGATTCGTTTTCCATACTAATCCTCCTTCTATATTCAACCCATTACATTCTCATGGCTTTTTCAAATCCCCTATTCTTCTTCGGCTTTCCTGCGCACCTCCTCAATCCAGTTTCCCATCTTTTAATTCCATCATTTGATGGATTTTTATTTGAAAACTTCCGCTTTGTCAAGCAATTTGTGAAAAAAAATATTAACAAAATATCGACCGCGATCCAGTCTGCTGTATTTATTGCCGATTACCGACAGACACCTGTCTGCGGCCGACAGGAAGTCTTGAGGAGCCTCGCCCTCATATAAAACGACCCGGAAAAACCATCTTGACTTTTCGTATCATTTACAATATCGGCACCTTCAGCCGGCGACAAAAAGAGGCAGGCCAAGCAAGGCCGAGGACACCTGCAATGGAAGACTATATACACCAAACAATTGGAGAAGAAGTGCGCTTCATTGCCGGGCATTACCAGATCGTCGAAGAAGGACGCCTGACGCACGACGGAAGAGAGTTTCTCTACTGGTTGGGGATTGCGACCGTTGACAATGCCTGCTGCGGACACACCGGCTGCCGGTTTTTGCTGATCCCCGGTTACATTCATTCATGGAAAACCAAAACCAATGCCCAGGGAAAACCGGTCAGCGAAGTGGAACCGATCGTCGATGAACGTCACCGGGCGGCCATCCGGACATTTCTGGAGGCTTGCTACCCTTATGCGCAGATCAATTTTTCCATAAAATCAACGCTCGCGTAAAATCTGTACGGCGGCAATTCCAAGGATGTCCAAAGCGACAAACCTCTCTGATTTATCTTCGGCCGCATCCGGAGATACTTCCCGATATTCCGCCCAAAATCAGAAACTCCTTGACGACAGAGGGGTATTGTCGTAGGTATTCAATCAAATGATGGAGCAAAAAAATGAAATCGCCCCTTGAAAAAGCCCGTAAAAACCCTGAATCCATGAAGGCAAAGATCCTTGACGCCGCCCGCCGTATTTTCGGCGAATACGGCTTCCACGGGACGACAACCCGCATGATTGCCAGGGAAGTGGGAATCGACATCTCCACCCTTCACTACCACTGGGGCGATAAGAACGACCTGTATGAAGCCGTGGTCATGGACGTGAACAACGACCTGGGCAGAGAACTGCGCAAAGTGGAAAATATCGTCCACGGCAGCTCTCTTGAAGAACGGCTGAGCGTCTCCATCGACCATATGATGGATTATCTGTTTGACCATCCGGAGATATCGAATCTTATTCTGCTTCGCTACTTCAGCAAAACACGCAACGAAGCGGATGTCGATCTCAAGGTGCCGGAATTCAGCGGCGATATCGCCCGCGCCATGGACCTGACGAAAGACGCAAAAAATCCATCGCCAAGGGCCATGATGGAAGTGCTGGGCATCATGAACGGAATACACAGCTTTGTCTCCGGAGAAAATTTTTTCCGTCCCATGTTGAATCTTAATCGGGAAAATTACATCCGTGCCGTCAAGGAAACCCTGAAATTTTTACTCGTTCCCGCATTCGTCCTCCGCGAAAAACAAACAAAAAAAGCGAAAAACGGTTCATTATCCAAAAAAACTGAAGCAAAAAAGAAAAACCAAATCAAGAAATCAAAAAAATGAAATGAATACAAAAGAGCGCTTTCAGATCATTCCTGCTCCTGAGCAAAAAGGTCAGAGCGGGGTTCATCAAGGATCTGGAAATATTCCATGAAGGTCATTTCAAAATATCATGCAGGATCGTCCCGCCCCCAAATCGATATCGCTGTTGCTGAAGCCAGCCTCCGGCCTGTGTAATCTTTCCTGCGAATATTGCTTCTACCGGCGGACAAAGGATCTCTATCCCGGAAACGCAACCAAAATGACCCGCAAAATTCTGGAGACGGTCATTCGAAAAACCCTGTCCGTCGATTCCCCTTTCAACAGCTTCTGCTGGCAGGGAGGAGAACCGCTCCTGATGGGAATCGATTTCTTTCATGATGTCACAGTCTTTCAAAAAAAATACGCCCGGACCGGACAGATCATTGAAAATTCCCTGCAAACCAACGGCCTGCTGCTTGATGCTCCGTGGTGCAGGTTTCTCCGCGAAGAAAACTTTCTGGTTGGCGTCAGTCTCGACGGTCCGGCGGAGATCCACAACTTTTACCGGAAGGATTACGCCGGGCGCGGCTCCTTTGACAGCGTTATGCGGGGCATCGGCCTGATGCAGCAGCACGAAGTCTCGTTCAATATCCTGTGCCTGCTCACCGATCAAAACATCAAGGCGCCCCTGAGACTTTATGATTTTTTTGTAAGCGAAGGTTTTAAATTCCTTCAATTCATCCATTGTTTTGAAACGAACCCGCAGACGGGTGCATTGATGCCCTTTTCCGTCCAGGCGGAAGAAACCGGCGAATTCTACAGCAAACTGTTTGATGAATGGTTCGAAAAAAACTTCTACGATGTTTCTATCCGGTTTTTCGAGGATCTGCTTTTGTATCTTGTGGACGGGGTCAAAGCTTCATGCTGCTATCAGAAAACCTGCTCCAGCTACCTCGTCGTCGAGCACAATGCGGACTGCTACCCCTGCGACTTTTTTGTATCCGAAGAGTGGAAGATTGGAAACCTGCTGGAAAGCCGGCTTCCAACTCTGATGAACAACGCCCGGCGATCCGCCTTTGCCCGTCTCAAGTCCGACTGGCCGGAGGAATGCAAAGACTGCTCCATTGTTTCGTTTTGCATGGGGGACTGCACAAGGTTCCGATTCCGCAGAGATTCGGGGTATCAAAATGTCAGTGAATACTGCACCGCCGTTAAAACGGTTTATCGCCACATTGAGCGGCATCTGCCCGAAATCAGAAAACGGGTTGCCGCCTTCCGCAAAGGTCAGCGGTAGAGCTGTCCACCATCATTTCCAATTTATTACCGGACAATTCAAAACCGGGACAATCTGAAATCAGACCATCTAAAACTGATGAACTCGTAAAAAGTAACCCAAACCGTCACCCCGGCGTAGGCCGGGATCCATAACAAACTGTAATTACTGGATACCGGCTCGTGTGCCCTTTAGGGTATTCGCCGGTATGACTAAAAGGCGGCGAAATTGACTTTTTACGAGGACGTCAAAACTGGTTGACATAGAAAACCGTTGCCCTTATACTCCAGACGCATTTGATGTCTGTCGGATAACCGCAAACAACGATATCCGGCAGAAGTAAATCACCTCCAGTGGCAGCCGTCTATTTTGAGGATAGTTCTGATGGAGAGAAAGCCGGTCTTACAGCGTATCGTTTTTCCCGCCGCGGTTGTTCTTGCCCTGATGATCGTCTCGATTAATCTTTACAATGCAAGCCGCTGGTGGAAGCCTCAAATTCTTCATGCCGTCTTCATCCATCTTTCGGCGCTGGGCATGTTTGCCGGCATCTGGCTGGGCGCCTTGATCGCCAATACCCTTGCCTTCTTCCGGGGCGCGACATTCGGCGAGCGGCTGATGGTCTGCCTGATTACCCCGATCGTCTGGGGCGCCAAAGTGCTTTCCGATTTCAGCGGCATCTTTTCCGGCCCGGAGCTGATTTATGCCTGCTTCCACGCCGTCACTATGGGCACGATTTTTGTCGCGCTTTTGTGCATGGGTATTTCCGAAATCTGGTGCAGAATCATTTACCGCAGGCGCACCGGCGACCATTCCGTCAAAATCATGGATTTCAAATCAGGGCTGGTGCTGATTATCGGCTTTGTCGTAACCTTCCTTCTGCTTTACAACGGCGGACACAGTTTCTACTACTTGTACATGGATATGTACGCCATAATTTTCTTAAGCCCGGGAGGCATCTCATGACCGATCAAGAAAAAGATTTTTTTACGAAAAGCCTATCCCGGCGAAACGTCCTGAAGATTGCCGGCGCCGCAACGCTTGCGGCAATGATGGGACCGCTTGCCGCCAGGCGGCTCCCGGCAGGCGAGAAAAAGCCCAACATCATCTTTATCCTGATCGATGATCATCGCTACGATGCCTTGAGCTGCATGGGTCATCCCGTGGTGAAAACCCCCAACCTGGACCGTATCGCGAATGAAGGCGCCCATTTCCGAAACGCCTTTGTGACGACGTCGCTTTGCAGCCCGTCGCGCGCAAGCTTTCTCACGGGTCAATACGCACATACGCACGGTGTGGTCACGAATCATACCATGTGGAATGACCGCAATGTCACCTTCATGGAGCTGATCAAAAAAGCCGGCTACGACACGGCTTTCATCGGCAAGTGGCACATGCCCGGCAACCGTCTGCCCCAGTTAAGAGGCGTCGACGAATTCATCACCTTCACCAAGGAAGGCGGCCAGGGCGTTTATTGTGACTGTCCGCTGGTCATCAACGGCGTCGAAACACCGCGGTCGGGCAAGTATATTACCAACGACCTAACCGATCTGGCCCTGCACTTCATTGAAAAGAAAAGAACGAACCCCTTTTGCCTGTATCTGTCGCACAAGGCCGTGCATTTCGGCTTCCGTCCTCCGGAGCATCTGAAAAAGCTCTATGAGGGTCAGAATCTTCACTTGCCCCCCGAATCGGACACCTGGGTAACGCTCACGAACAATAATATTTTTGTGGGCGCGCCGATGCCCATGAATATGCTTTACCGCAATTATCTGCGGGTTGTGACATCCGTTGACGAACAGGTGGGTCGACTGCTGGGATCGCTGGAGCGGACGGGGCAACTCGATAATACCGTCATCGTTTATGCAGGCGACAACGGACACCTCTTCGGCGAGCACGGACTTTACGACAAACGCAACGCTTACGAGGAGTCGATTCGAATTCCTTTCTTGATCCGCTATCCGAAACTGGTGAGACAGACCGGCAGAAGAAATCAGATGGTTCTGAACATCGATCTCGCGCCGACGCTCCTGGACATCATCGGCGCGGAGATTCCGGCATTCATGCAGGGCCGGAGCATGGTTCCCTGTTTAAAAAATCCCTCCCTTGAAGGACGGGACGCCTTCCTTTATGAACATTTTCCGGTCTTTCCGATCCCGATTCCCGGCATCACTGCCGTCCGGACAAGGGACTTCAAATACGTCACCTATCAAAAAGGAACCTGGCGCGACCAGCTCTTTGATCTCCGAAACGATCCGCGGGAGCTTCAAAACATCATCGGCACGAAAGCCGGAAAAGAGGCGCTGCCCGGTCTGCAAAAGAGACTGGAACGGCTCAAAGAAGAAACCCGTTACCGATTTTTCACGCACGGCTAGCCAATCTATGGAAAGGACGGCCTTCGGATAACCGGCAGAGAACGCATTCAACGGATCATCGTCGCTGTGTGAAGACGGAGGAATCTGAACGTTGAAGAGGTTATCATTTCATCTTCCCCCAGGTTCCGTTTTGGATGACGCAGATGGTATAGTCGTAATCCGCCTGAGCATTTTCATTAAATGTAATATGCCCCAAAGCGCCATCATACGTTCTGTTCTGATAATTCGCAAAAAGCACTTTGTTATTCCTGTCATGGCGATAAAACTGATCCAGGGACCTGATCAAATCGTATCCTTCAGCGCCAAAAGCAGACATTCTGTATCCGTATTTATTCTTGAAAGACGCGAAAACCGGGAGTGTTTCATTCAGGTCCGGGTAGGAAAACATTAATCCGCCTGCCGTTGGTTCGGCAAGCAACGGAGTGGTTAATGTCGGCCTTGTCCCAAACAGGCCGGTTTCAATCCGGATCCTGGACGCCTGTTTGGCGATTTGAACGGCTTCCCTTGTGCTGATTAAAGCAAGCGCATCCGGATGAACCGCCTTTATTTCATTCAACGGTTGCGTAAAATCCACATCGGTATCGGTGTAAGCGACAGACTTGACGAGATTGCTTCCCAATGCCGACCTTAAGGCGTTGTTCCAGGAGAGGCCATAATCGTTATTGAAATACATGACGGCAACCTTGTTGTATCTTTGTAAATAACTGGTCAGATATTGAATTTCTCTGCCGACATCCCCGGTGAACCTCACACAGTTTTTCTGATCGGCATAATCAAAAACGGCGCTGCCCACCGCCATTTGCAACAGACCGTTTGACTTGATTTTTGCGGCAAGCCCGTTGCTGATCCAGCTTGCCAGCGTAACCACCACGGTATAGCCACCCTGTTTGATGACTTCATTCAACCTTTGTTCTGCTGTTTTTAAATCACCTTTCGTATCAAAAAACCGAACATCGATATTTTGGGTTTCCGATATACCCAGCTCCATCGCCTGTTTGGTTTCCAGACCAAATTGGCTGTAATGTCCGGACAAATCCAATAATGCCGCAACTCTTATCGGATCTCCCGATGCGTGGGCCGCCTGCACAGCGTCGCCGGACAGAAAGATCAGAGCAGCAAAACTAAACACAATAAATTGCAGTGCTTTTTTCATAACGGCTCCTTATAGCCGGGTTATCCGGCGCTTTTTCCCAGCAGACTCAGATAGTTCTCCATGGCGGCAGAATAAATCCTCGCTTGAATTATAGCAAGAAGAAAATACGCTTCTCAGACCATGGGACATCCGAATGGACCTGATGAGGCGTTGAAAAACGCCGCCTCATTGGCCGGAAAATACCGCAAACAAAAAGTCATTATTGATGAATTCGTAAAAAGTAACCCAAACCGTCACCCCGGCGAAGGCCGGGGTCCATAACCAACTGTAATTACTGGATACCGGCTTTCGCCGGTAAGACGAAAAGAGTGCGAAATTGATTTTTTACGAGGACGTCATTATTGCCGGCGCAACATTCATTCCCCCCGCACCGGATAAGATTGATGAAATCGTTTATTGCAGAGATGCCGGAATCTGTTACGAATCCGAAAATGAATCTTTGAGGCTTCTGGAGGGATAATCGGGTATCATTAACATACCTTGTCATTTGCTGTATATTACCGTATATGTTGACATCTCTTTTTAAAAGGAGGGCTCAGCAGTGAAATCTGCCTTTATAAGAATTGCCGCAATTACTTTTCTTCTTGTCTTATTCATACCCCAGATTACAGCCGCCGAGACAAAAACCTTCATCAAGGAATACACCTATCAGGCAAGCGATGAAGACAGCAAAAATTCCTGCCGGGTCATCTCGCTTCGCGAAGTGAAAAGACTGCTATTGGAAGAACTGGGGACGTATCTGGAAAGCGAAACGGAAGTGAAGGATTTTCAGCTTACCCGCGACCAGATCACCGTGCTCACCGCCGGTATTGTCCAGACGGAACTTGTCGAAGAAAAATGGGACGGCCGCACCTACTGGCTTAAAGCCAAAATCAAAGCCGATTCCAACGATGTCGTCAAGGCCATTGATACACTGCGCCAAGACCGGCAGAAGACCAAAGAGCTGGAAGAAATCAAAAAGAAATCGGACGCGCTCTTAAAGGAAAATGAACGCCTGCGCCGGGAACTGGCAACGGCAAAGGGAGTAGAGAAAAAGAAAGAGACAGAGGCCTATAACAAAACCATCAAAGAGCTTGACGCCGCCGAATGGTTTGAAAAAGGATATGCGGCAGGCACTTCAGGTAATTATAACGAGGCGCTTGCCTCTTTCAACAAAGCCATTGAGCTGGACCCGAAAGATGCAGATGCCTATAATAATCGGGGAATTGCCTATGACAACCTTGGCAACCACAAGCAGGCGATCAAAGATTATAACAAAGCCATTGAGCTGGACCCGAAAAATGCAAAGGCCTATAATAATCGGGGGGGTGCCTATGGCGACCTTGGCAACTACAAGCAGGCGATAAAGGATTACGACAAAGCCATTGACCTGGACCCGAAATATGCAGCGGCCTATTATAATCGGGGGATTGCCTGTCGCAACCTTGGCAACTACAACCAGGCGATAAATGATTACAACAAAGCCATTGAGCTGAACCCTCAATATGCAAGGGCCTATAC
>MTBK01070068.1_pt1 | contig 57635 bp, 51 predicted proteins | sample 1535981 | NCBI WGS metagenome assembly MTBK01 (sample SAMN06109225, study PRJNA356200) | anaerobic digester metagenome | isolation source: biogas reactors fed with pig manure or primary and secondary sludge | place: Spain | collected 2016-06-30
AAAATAGTAAAACACATACCTTATTTTAAACAACATCCAGCCATCAAGAGCCATGTCGTTTATCCAGGCTTCTTCCTTTTCGAAATTCCATAAAAAGAAGGGTTTTAGAACGCATTTTTTTTCCATCATCTTATAGATTATAGATTTAAAAATTTTTCTCCGTTTGTAACAAGCTCTTGCAACCTTCTCCACTCGGCTTGCACCACCTGTTTGCCCTTAGAGGTAATGATATACTCTTTGCGCCGGCTGTCTTCTTCCACGGGCAGGGGTTTGATCCACCCTTTCTCAAGCATAGTGGAAATAGCTCCGTACAACGTGCCGGCAGACAAGTTGAGTCTGCCGTTTGTCAACGTTTTTGTTTCTTGCATAATTCCGTAGCCGTGCAACGGGCGGTGCAATACCAGTAAGGTATAAAAGACGGCTTCTGTTAAAACTATACTATTCATGTTAGCTATAAAGAGCTCCGATATATCGGCGGCCGATACAAAGGTAGTTAAAAAAAGGAGACAAACAAATTTTTATCTCCTTTTCTAATAAGGTGTGAGGTTAAATGGATTTAACGATATTTTGCAAATTCAATATCTTTTGCGGCTTTTTCAGCCAGTGCAGGTACTTTGTTGATTTCTGTCATCAGTTCCCTGACTTTAGAAGCTTGTCCCTTGCGTGCAGCAATAACGGCTTTTATGTAGTTGCCGCTTGCACATTTGCAGGTTGCCATAGCAGCTTCTGCTTTGTCCAGGTTGCCGTTAAGCAGTTGGGCCAATGCACCGTTCATATGGGTTTGACCGTCCAGCTTAGCCAAGGCTTCTTTGTATTTTCCATTTAGGATATCAAGAGCTCCTTGGTTGTACTTGGCAGTTTCACATCCGGATTTAGCAAAATATTCGGCAGCTTTTCCGTAATTTCCTTTACGCATTTCAATAACTCCCAGGTTGTTAGCAACCATGGGGTTGGATGCGTCGCACTTAGCCAGAGCAGCAGCGGCCTCGTTTACCTTCTTTGCGTTCAGGTAAGCCACTGCCAGGTTGTTGTAGCCTCTGAGCGAGTTGTATTTCTCGGCAGCTTTCTTATACAATGCAATCTTGGTATCGTTGTCATTGGTAAGGGTGGCAGCGTACAACAGCGCTTCTTCATTCATAGCTTCCATATTGCCGGCTGTCAGTTCAATCAACTCTTCGTCAGAATAGTTGGTAAACTCTACGTTGGCAATCAAACGTGCACGACGCAGCTTGGGCAATACTTTGTCTTCCAGGATTTTATAAACGGCAGACATGTTTCTGATTTCACGTTCGCGAATAACAGGGTCTGTGTACATAGACAGTACGCGCAGGATCAGATCCTTATCACCCAGGTCTGTTTGGCTGACCAATTCTTGGAATCCTTCCCAGTCTTCCCCTTTGGTCTGCAAGCTCAACTCTCCATCCGGTTTGATTCTGCGGGTAATGGACTGAAACGCTCTTTCCGCACTCTTCATACGGTTTTCCGAGAGTTTTTCGTTGAAATCTACAGGGCCTTCCGGAGAAGCATAGGCTATAATATCTGTGCCTTTAATGACCCTTCTTTCGTCTTCAGGTAAGTTTTTCAAGAATTCCTGGAACTCTTTGATCTCGGATTTTGTTAATTCACGGGCCCTTACTTGCGCAGAGTTCTTTGCGTACATAATGTTTGTTTCTTCTGCTTCCATAATCACCTTTTGGTAATTATCGGGAATGATTACAGGCGTTCCGTCAAGCTCAACCCATTTGTAGGTTATGTTTGCACCGTCAGCAATCTTATAGGCTGCAGGATATGGCCATACGTTGTCTTTATACAGAACAGCACCACGCAGCTCAAGATGTGATTTGGCCATGCCTTCTACATAGTCAAACTGGATTTTATGCTGAATACGATCTCCGGCAACAGGAATTACGTTGTAGTTATCCAGGATTTTTTCTCCCTGGAGTCTGAGTGCCTGTGCGGCTACTTCACCACCTTCGTATACTAATACAGGTGTAATTTCCAGCATGGCTTTGGGGTGGAAATACCCTTCGGGGAAATTTAGGGTGTAGGTAACATCAATTTTATCGGCTATAACTTCAAGGATTTCCGGCTGGCAAGATTTCTCAACGTCATCTGCGTATTTTACCATGTCCTTTGGGTTATTACAAGCCATAAGCATCACACCAAAAACGGCAATGCCCAAAAAGCGCAAAAAAGATTTTTTCATAACAAGTTGATTATTATTCATGTTTCAAGTTAAGTCAGGGAAGTAGACACTTGGTTTAGCTTACAAATATAGGACAAAATTTATATCTTTGCAAAGATGGATGTTACTGGAATTAAGCAAAGATTTGAAATTATTGGAAACAGCCCTTTATTGGACAGGGCGCTGGATATAGCTGCTCAGGTAGCCACTACGGATCTCTCTGTTTTGGTTACCGGTGAAACGGGTGTTGGAAAAGAATTTATTCCTAAGATTATACACTCCTACAGCATAAGAAAACACGGTCACTATTTTGCTGTCAACTGCGGAGCCATTCCGGAGGGCACTATAGATTCGGAATTGTTTGGGCATTTAAAAGGATCTTTTACCGGAGCTCACGAAGACAGGAAAGGGTATTTTGAAGCAGCAGACAAAGGCACGCTTTTTCTTGACGAGGTGGCAGAACTACCCTTATCTACGCAAGTACGCCTGTTGAGAGCTTTGGAAACGGGAGAGTTTATACGGGTGGGTTCTTCTACGGTACAGAAGACAGATGTACGCGTAATAGCTGCTACCAACGTGAATCTGCACCATGCCATTAAGTCGGGGAAATTTAGAGAAGATCTTTATTATAGATTAAATACGGTGCCTATTACCGTTCCGGCATTGAGGGAACGTCCCGGAGACATTCACTTGTTATTCCGGAAGTTTGCGGCAGACTTTGCAGAAAAGTACAAAATGCCGGTCATTCGTCTTACTGACCAGGCACGTAACGTATTGGAACATTACCGATGGCCGGGCAACGTAAGGCAATTGAAGAACGTAGCTGAACAACTGAGCGTTTTGGAACAAAACAGAACGGTTACGGCAGAAACCTTACAACGATACCTGCCGGAAGACAGCCCCCTGCACTTGCCGGTGGTATACGACAAAGCCGCCCGCGGCAGGGACGACTTTATTTCCGAGAGAGACATTCTCTACAAAATTCTCTTTCAACTGCGTTCAGAAATGGACGACTTGAAAAAAAAGATGGACCTGATACAGCAGACAGATTTGACACAACGTACAGACCTGATGCAACGTACAGACCTGATGCAACGTACAGATCTGATGCAACAGAAAGATTTGTATCCTGCGTCTGTTTCCGGTACTATGTTATCCCATTCGGTACACGAGCACAACAATGGTGAAGAGGAAGTGACGGAAGGAGAAATCCTGCCCATAGAAACGGTAGAAGAAAAACAAGATCTTTCTTTGAATTCTTTAGAGAAAGAATTAATCACAAAAGTACTCCAAAAGAACAAAGGACACCGCAAATCCACGGCTAAAGAACTGGGCATTGCAGAACGAACTTTGTACCGCAAAATCAAAGAATATGAAATTGAATAAATTGCTGCTCCTGCTCCTTTCGCCCTTATTGCTCACACAGTGTTGGTGGTACTCTTTTTCCGGTACCTCTATTCATCCTCAAGCACAAACCATCAGTGTTTCGTATATTGAAAACCGTGCAGAACGCATTAACCCGGCACTGAGCAATACGTTTACAGAAGCTCTAATGGACAAATACACCAAGCTCACCCGGCTTTCTGTAATTCGTGAAGACGGAGATTATGCCGTTGATGGTTATATTACAGGATACAATATGGCACCCATTGCCGTAACGTCAGACGAGGTGGCTTCTATGGCAAGACTTACGGTAACAATTAAAATCATATTTCAAAACAAAATGGATCCTTCAGAAAACTTTGAGAGAGACTTTTCCGGATACGAAGATTACGATTCTACCATATCGTTCGATGCTGCCGAAGGGGGCTTGGTAGACGCCATAGTAGAAAAAATAGTAGAAGACATTTTCAACGCCACCGTAGCCAACTGGTAAAACAAAAAAATCATGGATACTTCAGTTTTTTACAAACAATACGTAAACGCAGCACCGCAAGAGCTGGCCCCCAACGGATATGTACTTCAAGACCTGGTTCGTCGTTACCCTTGGTTCTCCCTAGGGTACCTCCTGTTATTCAAAGCGCTCTGCGGCATGGGTGGTGACGCCAGTCTTTCCCAATCAGAAAAAACAGCCGCCTATATCTACTCACGAAAGAAACTGTATTTCATACTGCAACAAACCAGAAAGGATTTTGAAACACTTGCCGAGGAAGAGTTTTTCACCCTGGACGTCCCAGAGCAAGAGCCCATTTTAGACACAGGAGCCGCCGCAGACAAAACCCTATCCGCCGCCGCCGCAGACAAAACCCTGGCCGCCGCCGCAGACAAAACCCTGGCCGCCGCCGCAGACAAAACCCTGGCCGCCGCCGCAGACAAAACCCAAAGCCGAAGTATCGGGACGGCTTCTCTTTCCGATGCAGGTCCTCTGGAATTTGTTTTGGACATTCCAAAGAATCGTACTTTTTATCCAGGAGCGGATTATTTCGGAAAAGAACAAATGGCTTCTGTCTCGTTAGATGTAACTACGCCCATAGATCGTTTTATAAGTGAGAACCCCCGGTTTACGCAAGCACTCAAAAGAGCGGGAGAGAATCTGGACACCTCAGAACAAGATGCACCGCCGGCACTCAAAGACGATGAATTTGTAACAGAAACCCTTGCAAAGATTTACGCTGCGCAAGGTTACCATAAATTAGCCATTGACTGTTACGCAAAACTTATTTTGCTATATCCGGAAAAAAGCGCTTACTTTGCGTCCCTTGTAGAAGAAATCAAACAAAAATCCAATAATTAAAAATGTATACAGCAACCGCCATTCTTATTGTTATAGCAAGCATATTGCTAACCCTTGTTGTTCTGGTACAGAACTCTAAGGGAGGCGGACTGGCAGCCAATTTTGCAACAGGTAACACCACATTTGGCGTTCGTCAGACGGCCGACTTTTTGGAAAAAACCACATGGACCCTAGCCATTACCATTTTGGTATTGTGTCTTTTGGGTACTACTTTCATATCAACAGGAAAAGCGAAGAAAGCTTCTGACCTGGAACAACGTTTGGAGCAAACTCAACAAACCCCCGGCCTTCCCCAATTCCCGGTAGGAACGGAAGACCTGCCACTCACCCCCGTTGAATAAGATACTTTAGATTCAATCTAGCGCGCCAGAGTTTTCAGCCACTGCTGTATTTCTCTGGCAACTAGCCATTTGCTATTTTTGCAAAAAGGTTGGCGCGTTAGATTGAATCTAACTGCGCCAAAACATTGCGTACCCACACCCACACTTTAGTGCGTCGCACTCGGAGGTTAATTTACTGGTTACCTGCAAGTTACCAAAAACATGTATAGGGGTACGTTTATAGTAATCGACTATAGTACGGCCTTCAAATATAGTGCGCCAAAAGCTTTTGGCGCTTTTTAAAGCGCTGCTTTGCAGCTCCTTCTTTTTAACGCAGCATGTGCATATGTAAAGGTAGGAAGTCACTGTTTTCAAGAAAAGAGGTCTAACTGTCTGTATATGCGCACATAGCAAGATCGGCGTCAGTTTTTCTTACCTCCTACCTTTACACGATTTGCTGTTTTCCTGTAAAGGTAGGAAGTCACTGTTTTTTGAGAAAAGTGTATAATTACTTGATTTTGTGCGCATAACAAGGACAGGTGTGTTTTTTCTTACCTCCTACCTTTACACGATTTGCTGTTTTCCTGTAAAGGTAGGAAGTAGTTGTTTTTTGAGAAAAGTGTACAACTGCTTGATTTTGTGCGCATAACAAAGGCAGGTGTATTTTTTCTTACCTCCTACCTTTACACGATTTGCTGTTTTCCTGTAAAGGTAGGAAGTAGTTGTTTTTTGAGTAGGCACTTTAGATTCAATCTAGCGCACCAGAATTTTCAACCACTGCTGCATTTCTCTTGCAACCAGCTACTTGCGGTTTTTGCAAAAAAAATTGGCGCGTTAGATTCAATCTAACTGCGCCAAACTGCGCCAAACTGCGCCAAACTGCGCCAAAACTGCGCAAAACTGCATCCAAATGCAGTGGTGCTTTAATCAAAGCCTTTAATGGTGACTTTGCGGGAGCTCGATTTACCAAATTCGTGGTAGATGGGTTTGCGTACGATGATCACTTGGTTAGCGGGAACGTACAATCTTAGGGAGCCTATGGTGCCGTCCCAAGGATGGGCTTTGTTAATCTGGTACGAGGGGATGGTCATCACATTGCCGGTTAAATGAAAAGCGGGTGTTTGTTTTTCTGCCGTTTCCAGTGCATCTGATTTTGATTGACCAAAGGAGCGAGATTTCAGCAATACAGACGGAGTCTCAAACTGGGACTGTCGTACAACGGTTACAGGCGGAAATATGACCACATTGGGATCTTTTCTTTTGCCTTCAATCCATCCCAGTTTGTAAACCGCGTTGTCTGCTTCTATCCAGTAGCGCTCAAACAGAAAATCTTCCCTTGCATCCAGGTCTATGAATAAGGTGTCTGAGGTTAGTTCAATAGGTATGCGTTCTTCTACAGAGGCGTGCTTTTTGAAATGTGAAGCTCCACGGGAGCCGGTTACAATCAGACCAACCAGTGCGACAAGCCAAGTGAAAAACATAATACCGCCAATCCATCGAGGGCCTCTTATGTTGAATACCAGAACAGAGCCGAGGTATAAGAAGCCCAGTACGGGAATAAGAACCGTGAGCATACCAAACACCTTGAACCAGAAGATGCTACCTGTAAAAGCCACTAGGTTAAACAGTGCAGTAGGAAGGAAATTCAGGGCAAATCCCGTAACGGAAAAGGCCAGAACCAAGCTTATTAATACAGCAGAGCTGCCTATCAGAAAAAACAACCCTACAATCACTGCAACTACTCGTAGTAAAATATACCACGCCTTATTTCTGCCGGAAGAGCTATACGAAGGATGACGGTAAGAATCGTAGAGGCTGTGTGATGTTCCATAGCTTTGTGACGGCTCGAAGCTGCGAGGTGCACGAGAGCTGCGAGGTGCACGAGAGCTGCGAGGTGCACGAGAGCTGCGAGGTGCACGAGAGCTGCGAGGTACACGAGAGCTGCGAGGTGCACGAGAGCTGTATGCTGCACGAGAGCTGCGAGGTACACGAGAGCTGCGTGGTGCACGAGAGCTGCGTGGTACACGAGAGCTGTATGTTGCACGAGAGCTGTGTGCTGCACGAGAGCTGTGTGCTGCACGAGAGCTGTGTGTTGCACGAGAGCTACGCGATGCTCGGGCAGAGCTGCGTGTCCTGTCAGCTCTGCTTACACGCTGTAACCCTCTTGCAGACAGCGGTTCCCCGCGCATGGCATATTTTTCTTCTACGGTGCGTGCTGCCGGTATGAGGATCCACATAATCAAATAAATTATAAAGAAGAACCCTCCAAAGTTGAAAGTAAAAGTACCCCGACCAGAGATAAATTCACCGTAGTGAACAACAGAAGGTAAAAAGAGCAAAACAGCATATACCAGGCGGACAATCACCACGTCTATATTAAAATAGGCAGCCAGTCCCGAACAAACTCCGCCAAGCACTTTGCGGTCTATGTTCCGATACAATTTCTTAGGTGGAAAGGGGGTATCGTGGTATGTACTGCCAGTAAAATCAGAGGCTCCGCTTTCTTCTTCTATAACTTCCAGCGGTCCCATAATTTCTAAAACTTGGTTTACTATGTCTTTAGATACTACATGTTCTCCGGCATGGGTGCGTTCAGAAAGAAGCTCGGCAATACGCTCTTCTATTCCGTCCACTATTTCCATCCCTCCTTCCTTGCCGGAATAGTACCTGCGTAAATGGTCCAGATATACTTTTAGAGTGCTATAGGCATCTTCCGACAGCGTAAAAGGTATCTTATTGATACTTACCCTGATTACTTTTTTCATTTTCTTAAAATCTCAAGTGTTTCTACCAATTCTTTCCAAGCCTTGTCCATTTCCAGAAGTACGGCTTGCCCTTTGTCTGTGAGGGAGTAATATTTACGAGGAGGTCCTTGAGTGGACTCTTCCCAACGGTACGTAAGAAGACCCTGATTTTTCTGCCGGGTCAATAAAGGGTACAATGTCCCCTCTACCACTATAATACGCGCCTCTTTCAGTTTGCCAATCAATTCAGAGGCGTATGCGTGTTTTTTTTCTAAAATGCTAAGGATGCAATACTCCAGTACGCCTCTACGCATTTGCGATTTAATGTTTTCAATATTGTTTTGATTCATAACGGCTCTTTTTAGTTGATTAAGGTTCTTAGCGATGCTTGCTATAACGACGCAAATTTTCAGCAGTTATAGGGAGTCCTCGCATTTCCAGTTTTTCAGAAGCTGTTCGTGCTTTTGGGACGGCAATCCAAAGAATAATATAAATCCAAAACCCTGCACTTCCCATGAAGAAAGAAGCTACTGCCAGTACGCGTACCAGTACGGGATCACAATTAAAGTAAGCAGCCAGACCGCTGCAGACTCCTCCTATTACAGAATCATCGGGATTTCTGTACAACCGTCGTTCCGGTTTTTCGCCCAGACCGTCGTAACGTTCGTAATCTGAATACCCGTTACGACGTTTGGCCCTCGCCGTCCGTTCCTGCCTTTCTTCCCGCGCTGCAGAATCGTTAGGGTATCCCAGTTGTCTTATCACACGCTCTACTACCTCTAATGAAACTACCTCTGTTTTGCCTGTAGTATATTCAAAGAAAAGTTCGGCAATGCGTTGCTCAACGTCTTCCATAACTTCTGCCGCTTCTTTACTATCCATTTCACTACGAAAGCGTTCCAGGTAAAGATCCAGCCTTTGGTATGCATCTTCTTCTATGATAAAGCTGCTTTTTCCAATGCCTACATTCAATACTTTTTTCATAATTTTCCTTTAATAAAAATTCGCATTCAGAATAATATGCGACAAAGATATATAAAAAAATTGATACCTTGTACCACAAGGTACTGAAATATTTAAAAAATCTTAAAAGAAACCTATATATGCCTATCTTTGTAGGCTATGGAAAGTATTAAACAAATTTTCAAAATAGGAAACGGTCCTTCCAGTTCTCATACCATGGCTCCTCGTTGGGCAGCCTTGGAATTTGCCTCAAGAAATCCGGAAGCAGCCGCTTTTTCTGTGACTTTGTACGGCAGCTTGGCGGCTACCGGAAAAGGACACTATACAGATAGGTCTTTAGAAGAAGCTTTTGCTCCCAAACACGTAGAGATTTTTTGGGACTACCATACCGTACTGAAACAACATCCCAACGGGATGGAGTTCAAAGCACTGGACCAAGAAAAGAACGTTTTGGACACGTGGCTTACCTTTAGTATTGGCGGAGGAGACCTTTCAGATACGGGCAAAAGAAAAGCACATAAAACCATATATCCTCTGAATAAAATGGCAGATATTTTAACGTACTGTCAAGAAAAAGGGCTGCATTTTTGGGAATACGTAGCCATGCACGAAGAGGAAGATTTATGGGATTACCTTGACGAGGTATGGCAAACCATGAAAGCTGCCATACGCAGAGGCTTACAAAACGAGGGAGTACTTCCCGGACCGCTCCACCTGGCGCGCAGGGCTGCTTCTTATTACATCAAAGCACAAGGTTACAAAGGTTCTATGCAAAGAAGGGCTATGGCTTTTTCGTATGCCCTTGCCGTAGCAGAAGAAAATGCAGAAGGCACAAAAATTGTGACAGCCCCTACTTGCGGCAGTTGCGGAGTAATACCTTCTGTACTGTATTTAAATCAAACTTCCTACAATTTCCCGGAAAGCCGTATATTACGCGCCCTTGCTACTGCAGGGCTTATTGGGACGCTTATTAAGCATAATGCTTCCATATCGGGGGCCGAGGTAGGTTGCCAGGGAGAGATTGGCTCGGCCTGTTCTATGTCAGCCGCAGCAGCCGTACAGCTTTTTGGAGGAAGCATTGCTCAGGCAGAGTATGCAGCCAGCATAGGCATGGAACATTTTTTGGGGCTTACTTGTGACCCCATTCACGGGTTGGTTCAAATACCGTGTATTGAAAGAAATGCTTTTGGAGCCACCCGTGCCATTGATGCCAATATGTACGCTTTACTCTCTGACGGTACACATAGAGTAAGCTTTGATACCATTATAGAAGTGATGAAAAGAACGGGTCACGACCTGCCTTCTATATACAAAGAAACGTCGGAGGGAGGGCTGGCCATTGTGTCTAATACATGATTTTTTATAAATTTACAAAAAATAGTATCAGTATTAAAAGTTAAAAGATTATGAGTCAAATAGTAACGGATGATAATTTTAATTCGGTAGTATTAAAGTCAACGGTACCTGTTTTGGTTGACTTTTGGGCTGAATGGTGCGGCCCCTGTCGTCAGATTTCTCCCATGGTTGACGAATTGTCACAGGAAATGGAAGGAAAGATCTTAGTATGCAAATGCGATGTAGATCAGGCTACGGAAGTGCCTGCAAAATATATGATTCGCAGCATCCCTACCTTGCTTTTCTTTAAAAACGGAGAGCTTGTCCACAAGATTGTAGGAGCTACCAATAAACAGACCATTCAAGAAAAATTGAATTCTCTAATAAACGAATGATATGAAAAAACACGTGATTACGTTCGTACTTTTGTTAGGACTAAGTACGGCAGCCCTGGCACAGGGCAGCTTTGTAGTAAAAGCAGGATTAAACTTCAACAAACTCCAGGATATTCAGGTAGGTAATGCAGAAGAAGCGTGGCAAGCCCAAACCGGATTTCATGCGGGAATAGGTGGTCAATACAGAATTCCGCTTATTGGACTTTCCTTCCAACCGGAAATTCTATACAGCCGTGTGCGTACAGATTTGGTAGGAGCCCCGGTAGGTCAGGATTCTTACGGCTTTAGGATTGATTACCTTGAGGTTCCCTTGAACATGCAGTTGGGAATCAATATACTTTTCCTGCGTCCCTATGTATTTGCAGCACCTTACGTAAGGTACGCTCTGTTTAAAGGAGACCTGCTGGAACATGTAGACTGGAAGAACCTTAACCGGCTGGATTACGGATTTAGTCTGGGAGCCGGTTTAGAAATCTGGAAATTACAAATCTCGGGGAAATACAATTGGAGCTTTGGAAAATTGGCAAGAGGCGGAAGCTTACGTATTGATACGGATGATTGGAAGCTTGGGAACTCCAATATGAGAGGATTTGAATTATCCGTTGCTGTTCTCTTTTAATACATGAAAGATGCTATGGATTGGGTAAGGCAGTCTCTGGGGGCTGATTGGATGGCTTTTGAAAACATATTAAAAACAGCCCTGGACACTCCGCATGCTCTACTAACTACCATAGATCAATACATTCTTAACAGGCCCGGTAAACAGATAAGGCCTGCTTTGGCTTTGTCTGCAGCAGGCGTATGTGGTACTCCGGGCCCGCTAAGCCATGCCGTAGCTGCCATAGCAGAAATGATTCATACGGCATCGCTCCTGCACGACGACGTGGCAGACAACGCTCAGACACGCCGTGGGAAAGAAAGCGTACAAAAACAGTTTGGTCCGCGAGCGGCCATTATGTTGGGGGATTTCTGGTTGGCCAGGGCTTTGCAAATTTTAATACAACATAATGGAACTCACTTGCTTCCCCTGTATGCCAATGTTATTGAAGACCTTAGTGAGGGGGAAATTTTTCAAATGGAAAAGGCGAAAACATTGGATATAACGTTGGCAGACTACTATACTGTCTGTAAAAAGAAGACGGCTTCTTTGTTCCATGTGTCGGTCATGTCCGGCGTGCTGTCCGTTCCCAATTCATCAACAACAGAAACTTATCGTCCCTTTTTAAGCCGAGCAGCCTACCATATGGGTATGGCTTTTCAAATTAGGGACGACCTGGCAGATGTAACGCAAGACCTTGCCGAGGCAAAAATCACCTTGCCTCTCTTAGGTGCCTTGCGCCAAGCAGGAGACGAACGTTTTAGACCGCAAGTAATTCTGTGGATACGCAGTTTGGAAAAAGAAGACCTTACGGCCCATGATCAACTGATATCTTTTATAAAAGACCATAAAGGAAGAGAGTATGCCCAAAAGGTATTTAATCACCATAAAGAACAGGCCCGGGAACGGATCGGTCACCTTCCCAACTCTGTTTGGAAAGAGTGCCTGCTAACCATTTCAGATATGTAACGGGTTATTAAATGAACAGCATACAAAACTTCTTTACTACGCAAAGTGTTTCCTCTACTTTGCTCTACTTGAGCCTTACTGTCTTTACCGGAGCCTTGCTTGGGAAGATTAAGTATAAAGGCATTGGCTTTGGGGCGGCGGGTGTATTGTTTACAGGCATACTCATTGCCCATTTTGGCGCTCCTATAGATGTACAAACGTTGCACTTTGCACGTGATTTTGGACTCATTTTCTTTGTGTACAGTATAGGGCTGAGCATGGGACCGCGTTTCTTTTCTTCATTCAAAAAAGACGGTTTGCTACTGAATATACTGGCAGTAGTCATAGTGTTGGGAGGGTTTGGGATAGCTCTTTTGATTTATCGCTTTACCGGTATATCGCGTATTGCCGTTGCGGGGATTATGTGTGGCGCAGTAACCAATACACCTAGCCTGGGGGCTGCTCAGGAGGTGCTTGCCGGTCAAGGGGCAAGTGAGGCTGCCATTGCTCAAACAGGCATGGCGTATGCCAGTACTTATCCGTTTGGAGTTTTGGGAGTTATTCTTTCTATGGTGTTGCTAAGGGTATTTTTTAAGATAAAAATAGACCGTGAAATACAGAAATGCACAGACTATCCTAACGGGGCTCAAGCAAAGAAAGAGACTTGGGAAGCTCCTAGTATTCTCTTGCTTTTTCTTGGAATATTTATAGGAGTATTGGTGGGCAGCATTCCTATCTTTTTCCCCGGTTTGCCGGCACCTGCCAAATTAGGACTTGCCGGAGGCCCTTTGTTAGTGGCCATTCTTTTGGGGCATAAGGGACGCATTGGTAAAGTGAATTTTCACATGAGTCCACAAGTCATTTTTTTTATGCGTGATCTGGGTATTCTTCTCTTTCTCTCTTGCGTAGGACTGCTTTCCGGTGGGACGTTTGTAGAGACTATACTAAGCGGAGGATGGCAATGGATGCTGTACGGGACTGCCGTTACATTTATTCCTGTTATGGTTGTAGGTGTTATTGCCCGCCTAATGAAAGTAAATTACCTTAAAATATGCGGTATGCTGGGAGGGGCCACGACCAATCCGCCTGCATTGGATTTTATCAATGGTATTGCTCCCGTTCAGGCACAGGCTGCGGCTTATGCTATGGTATATCCCCTGGCCATGCTTCTTAGAATTCTTCTGGTTCAGGTTTTTATTCTTGTAACGTAGCAATACCTTGCCCTGTCTTTATTGAAAACTTGAGGTATGTGATGGGCTTTCCTTCGGCAAGAAACATTTCTTCGTAGAAGGTACGCACAGCTATCAGAGGGTCTGTACTTTGGCGACCGCTGCCGTAAATGTCAGTGTCTGCCTCTAACAGCTGCATCCCCTCCCACTCTTCTACTACTTGTCGCGTATAATCGTGCAATGGGCGACTGTCTGTTTTCAGGTGGATGATGGCATCCGGTTGTAGAAAGGTAAGGTATCTATTTAAAAACCCGGGCGAGGTCAACCTTTTCTTTTCTTTTTTAGGCTGAGGGTCGGGAAAAGTAATCCAGATTTCCGAGACTTCTCCCGCAGCAAAAAAGCTTTCAATCAGTTCAATACGTGTGCGAATGAAAGCCACGTTTTCAATCTTTTTTTCCAGAGCTGTTTTGGCCCCTCGCCACAGACGAGCCCCTTTTATATCTATACCAATGAAGTTTTTTCGTTTATGATGCTCGGCCAAGGCCAGGGTGTACTCGCCTTTTCCACATCCCAGTTCCAGAACAATGGGATGATTGTTCTTAAAGACTTTTTGAGTCCAATGCCCCTTGAGTGGATAATCTTTCCGGTACACCTCCTGAAAAGAAGGTTCATATAAGTTTTTAAAACCTTTGTTTTCCTGAAACCGTTGCAGTTTATTTTTCCCCATTCTCTTGCATTTTCATAAGGATGCCTGCTTTAAGCAACCCTCGTAATGAGGCTTGCGGCATATTATGTTCCATCTGCCAGTAAAAAACAGAATCGCTTGCCCAAATTCCGTCTGTATTGACGGGAAGCCTGTAATCCAAAAATTGGCCCGAACGGAGGGCTTGTTGCGGAAGCAGCGGTAACCACAACGTGTCTGTGGATGGTTGTCCGCGGGCAGAAGAAAGTGCCTCGGGCGCGTATGTTAGTACAACAGACAGGTAATCGTAAGGATATTCTTTACTTACCCTAAGGTCCAGAAAGACACAATAGCGGGTATTAAGTTGTGGTAAAGACAGTTGTAGGGTAAGCTTATGCCCCTTTTCCCAGACAGCAGGAACAACCAATTCCCTTTGAGCAGAAGAGGGAGCAGAGCAACCGGTATGCAGGAACAACAGGCTTGCTAAAACGGCAAAAAACCATTTATGATTTTTAAGAAACATTTTTTCTTTGGCCGGATTTTCTTCTTTTGTTTCTGCCCTTACTCTTACTCTTGCTTTTCTTATCAAAACGCGTGATGCTCTCTTCTCCTGCTGAGGATCTGAAATTGTTCTTTTCCTCTATGGCCTTATCTTTGATGCGGAGCGAAGGTACTTTTTCTCCTTTGTTGTTGGCGGCCAACATCTCTTTTACTTTTTTGGCAGGTACCGGCTGCATATTGGCCATGCTTTGTTTGTCGTAGCTAAACCACATAGTACCTTTAAGCACATCTGTCTTAACAAGATAAATGAGGCCGTCTTCTGTTTCTATGGGATGGGTAACTTCCGGAATTTCTTTTAAAGCATCTATGTAAACAGGAGTCTCGTAATCTATGCAGCATTTAAGCTTGGAACATTGGCCTGCCAACTTTTGCGGATTTAAAGAAAGGTCTTGAATTCGGGCTGCTTGTGTAGTGACAGAATTAAAATCTGCCATCCAGCGACTGCAACACAATTCCCGTCCGCAAACTCCAATGCCGCCAATCAATCCGGCTTCTTGACGCGCACCAAATTGCCTCATTTCTATACGAATACAAAACTCAGAGGCAAACAACTTAATGAGCTTTCTGAAATCAATCCTTTCGTCTGCGATGTAATAGAAAATGGCTTTGGTTCCGTCTCCTTGGAATTCCACATCTCCAATTTTCATTTGCAAATTCTCCGAGGCTGCAATTTGTCGTGCACGAATCATCACCTGATATTCTCTGGCAATGGCCTCTTGCCATTTTTCAAGGTCCAGCAGTTTGGCTTTCCTGTAAATTTTTTTGAACTCGTATGTTTCCGGATTCAAGTTGTGGCGTTTCATCTGTTTTAAAACAAGAGGACCTGCCAAGTCTATAAACCCAATATCATGTCCCGTAGTCGCTTCTACGGCAACCAGGTCGCCTACCTTTAAGGGCATTTGGGAAGCGTTTCGGTAATATCCTTTATGGGTATTTTTAAAGCGCACCTCAAACAGATCGTCACACTTAGGATCTTGTAAGCCTTCCAGCCAATCATAGGTGGCCAGTTTGCTGCAACTCTGTGTCATATCACACCTAAGGTCTCCCATAGGTGTTCTTTCCACCAGGCATCCGCGTGAACAATCGTATACTATATTTTTAGTTTCCATGAGTCTGTTGTCTATCTCTGCAAAGATAGGAAAAAGTCAAAAGCCAGTGAACAGAAGAGTATTCTTGAGTTTACGTTGCGCTCCAGCCTTAAGGCTGCTGTATTTAACCGATCACATACGCTGGTGAAGAAAGTATCCGACATACGGTCTGCGTATCGTTGTGCTTTGGTTTGCCGGGCAGGGTCTACCCAAGCCAGTGAGGGAACCCCAAGAAAGACCATATAATATTGTCGGAGAATTTGCAGCGCATAGCTAATGAATTTCTTTTGTTCTTCTCGTCCCAAGTTAGCCATTTCTTCTGCCCAGTCAATAATACCGGCAGGCTTTCCGGCTAGGCACAAGTCCAGTAATTTTTCAAGTTGCATATACCCCTCATCGGAAGGAGGAATTTGCCCGGCGGGAGGTACCTGAATATGCATGCAACGGCTCCTTATGGTAGGAAGCAATTGATCCGGTCTGTGACTTACCAGCAGAAAGTATGTTCCCGGGGAGGGCTCTTCTAAAATCTTCAGCAACTTGTTGGCTGCTGCCGGATGCATACGTTCGGGCAACCAAATAAGAATTACCCTGGATCCTCCTTCAAAAGGCTTGTATTTAAGTTTATGTAATAGGTTGGCTGCCTCGGCCACTCCAATGAGTCCCTGTTTGTTTTCTATATCAATTTTTTTGTACCATTCCTGTTCCGTTATCAGACTGTTTTCAAGCAAGGCTTCTCGCCACAAGCTTAAAAAATCATCCGTTACAGGAGCCCTGCCGGCAGGTACGGCAGCCGAACGATTTACCGGAACAACAAAATGAAAGTCGGGGTGAACAAAATTATGGGTTTTACGGCATGCGTCACATGTCCCACAAGCTGTATTTTTACCTTCTTTATGGGAACAAAGGATGTATTTAGCCAGCGAGAGGGCCTGCGGTAAAGCACCTGAGCCCTCTTCTGCACTAAATAATATAGCGTGAGACAAATTGCCTATTCGCACTTCAGTTCTGTTTTGATCTTGTATTCTGCGATGGATTTAAAGTTGGGATCGTTTAGTATTTTCTTGTAATAGGTACAAGCGTTTGCTTTGTCTCCTAAGCCTTCATACACAACGGCCAAACGGTAATATGTAGTGTTAATGTCTTTGGCATTGAGGTCTGCATTCATAACCTTTTCCCATGAGGTAAGAGCTTGTGGGAAACGTTTCAGTTCCATGGCAGCCAAGCCCAACAATTTGTTGGCCTGTACATTGTCTGCAAATTCGGCAGCTTTTAAAGAAGCTTCGTATACTTGTTCCCATTCTTTATTTTTCTGTGCCCCAACAGCTTGTCTTAAGAAAATGGAAGCCAACAACCGATTAGCATTGGCTTCTTGTCCCAATTGTGCGGCGTTTTGTAAAGCCGCAATGGCATTTTCTTCTTGTCCGCTGTTGGCGAAAGCTTGTCCCAGGCGCAGGCAGGCAATACCGTTGGAAGGATCCAGCTCAAGTACTTTGTTGTAGTTTTCAATAGCGTTTTCAAAATCTTTCTTTCCAAAAGCTTCGTTAGCTATAATGTAATACACTTTAGACTTAAGGTCGTTTACTTCTTCCGGAATACCTCCTTGACCGTATGCAAAAGCCGTTTCTGCTGCTTTGTCCAGAAAAGGAAGCGATTCCAAACCTTTTCCACCGGCAGCCAGTTCTTTGGCATGGCGTAAATACAATTGAGGGATGAGGTTTTTACAATCTGTCACCACAGAAATACCGTCTTCACCCAAGGCATTACCCAAGTCAAGAGCACGGTTTAAATGTTCAATAGCAGTGACATAATTACCTTCTTGTGCGGCTGTTGCTCCCAGGTTATACGCTTCAATGGCATCGTTAAGGTCTTGTGCCTGCAAAAAACCTGTGCAAGCGACCACAAGCAAGGTGGCAAATAAAATCCTGATTTTTTTCATTTTTCGTTACCTTAATTTTTGTAAGAGTTATAATTAACTGTTTTTCAAACCAACAAAGGTAGAGCTTTTTTTATACCTTTGCAATGGAACCAACTGTAATTTTTAGGATATGAAATGGCGTAGTCTGTTTGCGGGATTGATTCTTTTTGTAGGGGCAGCAAGTGCCTGCCCGGCGTGGGGATCTTCTGCAGTACCATTAGATGGAAATTTTCGTACCGGTCAACTAGCCAATGGACTTACGTACTTTATTCAAGTCAATGATCTACCCAAAGGACAAATGCACTTTGCTTTGGTTCAAAAACCAGTAAGAAAACCTTTTTACCGGCAAGTGCTTCTCTCTCCTTCTCATGTAAAAGAAGGAGTAGCTCAAATGGAAAGGGTGCTCAGAGAACAGTTGATTACTTCTCCTAAACAATACAGGCCCCACCTGATGGGTGTCATTATAATAGGTGCGTTCCATGCAGATTCTGTAGAGTCTTTGGTACGTACCCGGCTAAGTGATTTGCCGGCCACAGTGGATGTTATGCAGGCCCAGAAAGTGCCCGATGGAGCAGACTCTGCTTTTGCTGCTAAAGCTTTTTCTGCCACACCCTTGCCTCCTGTTTGGCAGGATGGGTGTTATCGTATGGAAATTTCATTCCCCATTCCCGCACTTTCCAGAGAGCTGCGTGCAGGAAATGAGTTTTTTGTTATGGATTTCCTAAGGCATGTCATGCTCTATGCGGCTAAGGGGCCTTTGACGTATCCGGCCCAAGTTTATGCTCATAGGGATATGGTTTGGGCAGCCCGCGTTCACCCGGACAGCCTGACAGAGGCATTCAGCCGTCTGGCTCGGGAGTGTGTACGACTGGCGCGAAGCGGGGTTTCACAGGAGATGTTTGATTTGGCCGGGGAAGATTACCTGCGTAGGGAAACGTGGCGCTATAAAAACAGTAAGGTACGTACCAACCGTTTTATAGAACAAGAATGTATACGCCATTTTTTTGACGGAACGCCTATGGCACAAGCTGCCTGGAGGTATGGATTTGTAAGTCGTATGGTGCCTTATGTTACCCTTAACCACGTCAACCAATATATAAGAGGGATACTTCTTTCTTCAGAACCCGGTATTTTTCTTTACCCGGCCACAAGTGCGGCCGACAGCCTGATGACCCCTATAGAGTACCTTCCCGCAGCGTTGCAAGAGGAAAGGGTTCGCTTAGAAGAGGAGCTTGCCGGAATATCCTTTCCCTTTGAAGAGGATCGGCTTATGGAACTCTCGGAAAGGATTTTGGATATTGACCTAAGGTTGCAACTGGATAGTTTACAGCGCAGCCAGGTGATTCCGGTTATAGATGCAGACAGTCTGCAAGCATTATACAGTAAGGTAAGGTATACGCAAGACAGACCGTTTGTACCGGAGGATATTTCTGTTTCCGAGGATTTGTTACATAGTGGAGAAGTATTGCGCTGTATTCCTGTGGCGCACCACGATGTTTCTGTATGGCAGCTTTCCGGAGGTTCACTTTTGTATGTACGTCCCGATACTTTGCAACAAGGCAGAATATACTTTGCCGCTGTAGAAAAAGATCCTATCGCATTTTCATCTTACGTGCCCGGAGAAGGGTTCCGTAAGTATTCCGGACCGCTTTTGTGGAAACAAACTACACAAGGGTTGTTATTATACAATACTACCACTCCGGATTCTTTACATACGTTTTTACAAGAAGTGGCACGGCAAATAGAGAAAATAACAAGAAACCGGGAATATCGGCAAGGTATGTGGAGCGAAAGAGAAAAACACATACAGTCTGCCAGAAACTTATCCCGCAACCTGTTGCTTGACAGTTTACGCGTGATGCTTTTTGAAGACCGCTCACCCGGGAAAGATGCCGTACCCAAAGGGTTTGATTTTATTTGTACCGGAGATGTTCCCACAGACTCTCTGTTATCATGGGCAGAAAAATACCTGGCCGGTATTCTGTGTACAAAAGGACATACTCGGGAGCCTGTTGCACAAGGCGAGGGCATACGTAGGGGTATGCACAATCAAATCATTCCTTTTCCTAATCCGGCTGCAGAAAGCAAGGCCGCACGTCTCTACTCGGGCCCTTGTCCTTATACACTAGAACAATATGTCTTGTTGCAGATGCTGGAAAGGCTGGTAGAACAAAGCACAGACGGTGCTGTATCTATTCAGTCTTCTTTGGAATATCATCCGCGTGGTCATTACTTCTTCTATATGGGCTTTTCCTCCGATGCCAGAGATCTGGCGTACAATCGGCACCGGCTGGATCAAATTCTGGCCAACCTGGCAGCTTTTGGCCCCACACAAGAGCAATTGGAAAAAGCACGTCACTCCCTATTGGTAGAATACAAAGAGAACCAACTGGATGCTGCCTGGCATTGCCGTATGCTGGTTGGGTACAGCCGTAGTGGAAGGGATTTTGTGACAGGGTATGGTAACATGCTTCAACAAATAGATACTGCTATGGTGAGGGATTTTGTAAGGCAAATTATGGAATACGGAAACGCGGCTTCATTGGTGCTATCGGGTGCAACAAATGAAAGGGAGCATACGTCTTATGTAAAAAATCCGTAACTTGCACCTCCTTAATGTGACTTTGAAAAATAAGAAACTTATGTTACGCCATTTCATACAACGGATGAACTCTCCACTAGCTAGGGTAACCCTTCTTTTTCTTGCCTTTCTTTTGAGCGCATGTATAAAGCCCGGGAGTGATGAGATCTTGGTAACTCCGTACACTAAGATAGATTTCCCCGCATCAGGAGAAACGAGCGATTTTGCTATTTCTTCCAATTTTCTTTGGACTATTGAAATATCAGATACTTGGGTTACTATAAATCCCATGAGGGGATACGGAGACCGTAATGTAACGGTTACGGCTGCACCCAATACAAACCTTGCTGCCCGTGAAGCTACTTTTACCATTTCCGGAGAAAAAGCCGTAAGAGAAATAACCGTCACGCAAAAAGGAGAGACTCCGCAGCTTACGTTAGACAGTATGCAAAAAACAGTACAAGCTGCCGGAGATACGGTCTCTGTGGGAGTAACTACCAATTTGGAGTTGCAAGTGACTCCGGATCAGGGATGGATTTCCTTTACAGAAACACGGACCGTTACCACAACACGTTACGTATTTACTGTGGAACCCAATACGTTGCTGGAAGCCAGACAGGGAAGCGTTCTCTTTAAACAAAAAGACGGTTCGCTTTCTGCCGTACTTAGGATAACACAAGACGCAGAAGCACCCGGTATAGAGGTAGAGACTAAAACAGTGACGGCTACAGCAGAAGGAGGAGCCTATAAAGTAACGGTGGTATCTAATATAGAGTGGGAAGCCACTACAGAAACGCCCTGGATAGACTTGACCGGAACAAAACTTATGCAGCCCAAAGATTGCGAGTTTACCGTAGCGCCAAACACACGGGTAGAAACAAGGGCAGGTACCATATATATTTGGGCACCGGAACATCCGCAACTGGGACAGACCATTGTAACCGTAACACAGGAAGGAGCAGAGCCTCTGGCAGAACTCACACCGCAAATCTTGGAAGACATTCCGGCGGAAGGCGGCATATATACCGTAACGGTAGAAACTAATTTTCATTGGCAAACAGACCTTTCCGAAACAGCCGGATGGGTAACCTGTGAAGAGCAGCCGAATGACCAACTGCGTATTACCATTGAAAAGAACGAAAGTGTACAGCCCAGGTCCACCACATTGGAGGTAGTGGAAAAAGGCGGTACCTATAAGAAGACACTCATTATAGAGCAACAAGCAGGAGAACGTTTTCTGGAGCTGCCCACACAGTCAAAAATGCCCCAAGCCTCTGCAGCGGGAGGGGTATTAGAGATTCCCATAACCTCTAATGTACCTTGGAAAGCCACTGTTTCTGAAACATGGTTGACTGTTATAGAAACCAAATCTAAAGAGACAACTATACTTACGTTGCAGGTAGATCCCAATGAACAAACAGAACCGCGCCAAGCTGCACTTACTGTTATTACAGAGGATCAATCTGAGATGCCTTTATTAGTAGCTCGCATCATAAGACAGGAAGGCGCGCAACCGCACATTACAGCACAAACCGATACGTTACAAGTTCCTTCTGCCGGCGGATTTTATGAAATTCCCGTACAGGCCAACGTTCCCTGGAAAATATTTACGTATCCTTCTTGGTTGGAAGACGTGCTTAGTGTAACTACGGAAAGACATGACGGAACCCTTTCTTTCACGGTACTTCCCAACAAACAAACTGTTCCACGGTCTGCCAAAATTGAGTTGGTTTCTACAGACAACCGTTTGCGCACAGCACTTGTGATAGAACAAGCTCCCGAACAGGTGTTTGTAAACGCCACCTTGGATGCTCCTGATTTTCTGCATAACGAAGGAGATGTATTTACCTTAGCCGTAGAGACTAATATACAGGCAGAGTATGTGCTGGAAGCTCCTTGGGTGGTTCAGAAAACAGTGAAAACCGAAGACAGAACCACTACCTGGACTTTTGAGGTTTTACCGGTGCCCACAGTAAACAGCCGAACGGCAGTAATACAAATACGTAAAGTGGGTACAGAGCAGGTGTTTGCCACGTTCAAATTGACCCAACGCGGAGCACGCGTTGCCCAAAGGGATAGTTTGGCCCTAGTAAGTTTCTACAACAAAATGCATGGCGAAAATTGGAGAGACACCTATTTATGGATTATACAGCTTCCCGTAGATTCTTGGCCGGGGGTGGTGTTGGAAACAGCCGTACGCAACGGAGCTCGTTACGTAAAGGAAATAAGTTTGCCTAATGCTCGTTTGCAAGGTTCCATAGGGGACGGACTGGAAACAGATCCGCTAGCAGTACTCAGTTACTTGGAAAAACTGGATTTATCCAACAACGAAAAGATAACCGGCTGGCTACCCCTGTCGTGGAGAAACTTAAACAATCTGGAAAAGTTAAACCTTGAAAGCTGCAACATTGGCAACTACATCCTTTTTGGGTACAACATCCCTGCGCAATATGCTACAGGGCTACGGAGCCTAAAATCTTTAGTCCTGAAAAACAACTTGCTTAACGGAGAAATACCACGTGAACTTCTTGATCATCCGTATTTTGAAGAATGGGATTTTGAAAAGAACATACAACCGCAAAAAGGAAGCAACCTATTGACTTTACCCCCAGGGTCGGAAGAACCCTGATTTCGCAGGGTTTCTAACAAGTTTTCAACAAAAATTATTTTGCGGTTTCAAATTATCGTTTAACTTTGCAATTATATATACCGTAACGGGAAACAGATAATTGATAACTATAAACTTTTGTTTAACTTAAAATTTTTAATGCATGAAAAAATTTTTTAAATGGAGTGCAGCCTTTTTAGTATTAGGTGTACTCGCTGTGGGCTGTATTAAGAACGAGCCTAGCAACGGCATAGAGGCCATGCGTAATGCAAAAGCCTCTCTGTTAAGCGCTCAGGCCGAACTTGAAAAAGCCAAAGCACAGGTAGAAATTGCTCAGGCCGCTGTTTTGCAGGCCCAGGCAGGCTTAATAGATGCAAACGCAGCCATTCTTGCAGCTCAGAAAGCTGCCATAGAGGCAGAAACAGCATGGCAGAAAGCTCTTACAGAATTCCATAAGGAAGGCTGGGAAATAAGAATAAAAGAGATGGAAGAAGACCTGCGCGCCAGGCAGGCAGAAACAGATGCACTTGTTGCTGCATTTGAACTGCAAATAGCGCAAATGCAGGTAGAACTGATTAATGCACAGCGTGCTTATGAGGCCTCTCTGCTGGCTTTTGAACGTTGGAAACTAGCCAACATAGATGCTCTTGCACAAGACCTCATTGATGCTCTGGATGCTCTTACTCTTCAGATTCAAGGTATTATTTATGAGTTGGCAGAAGCACAGATTGATTTGAACTATGCCAAGGCGGAATATTTGTGGTACATTCAGGTAGAATATCCGGAAGACATATCCCACATAAGGCAACAGTTGGAAGCCAACAAACGTCGCCTTACCTGTGAAGTGGATTACTTGGAAGGTGTTGTAGCCGCTTACGATGCCTTGTACAACAACTACCATGGTGAACTGGACGGTATGATTGCAGAATTCCAGGATATGATTACCATGTTCCGTGCAGGAATTGCAGAAATGGAAATCAGATACATTGAACTGCAAGAAGAATATTTCTGGTTCAATGATGGTCCATTAAAAGCAGCTCTTGCAGCACTTACTAAATCAAGGAAAGTTGGTATCAAGGGCGTATTTTCCGATGGTGGCAGCGATCCCAACATCCACGTAGGAAACGGAAATTACGAAATTACTGCTCCTTGGGTAGGAACTCCCAGTATGTTTCTTATAATGAAAAGAGATATGCGTGTAATTGAAGATACACGTGCAGAGTTTAACGACCAGAATTCAGGACTCATTGAAAGAAACTTGAATGCCAAGAAAACGGCTGCAAACAATGCGGTCAAAGCTTATGAAGATAATTGGAAAAAATGGCAGGAATACTATGACGGAGCCCGTATAGAGACAGGTCATACCGGCGCTTTGTACACTGCATGGGTAAACGCATGGAACGCGTGGGATGCAGACATGAAAGACTACAACGCCCACCTGAACACGTATGACAAGATGTATACAGAGGCCGAAAAATTGATAAGGCTCTTTATGAAATACATGAACGGTTTTCTGAATGAAGGCAACCTCACAGTTCCCGGAAGTGCTACTATTTCAGAGATTTTAGGTGGAATTGACTTTAACGCAGGCACCCTGGCTCAATATGTATTTGGCGTAAACGCACAGGCGTTCATAGACGTTGTGAATACCATCATAGGCCTGATTAACCTGCCTACAGAAATTGATGCTATTGTAACGCAGCTGAAAGGCCTTATGGACGGAACTCACCACGACGGATATCCTCCTTTCTGGGAGCACGCCACTGCTTGGACATACAAACCTACTCCTGTAGTATACGGAGACATCATGCGTAGCGTTTACAGCAGACAAGATAGAGAGCTTACGCAAATCACTACCAATGACTGGTATTCATGGCTGTTCCTATATTGGCTGTTTGAAAACAGAACCGTTGAACTGGGTCTGGATGGACCTAATGGAGGTCCTGTAATTACCATAAATCCGGCTCCCTACACAGATGCTGCAGAACAGGTACTGTATGACTTCTTTGGAAAATTAAACAAAGCCAAATATGACGCCTATATGGTTGGTACTTCTACAGCAGCTATTGAAAAAGCCGTTAAGGCCTATTACGATGCAGTAGAAGGATTGGGAGATCTTGAAACAAAAATGTTCCGTCCTTTCAATAGGGAGTGGTTTGCTTATAAAGGAGCCGCTAAATTTGAACGGAGCGATGTGGTTTATACAGTAAAACCTGCCTTGACAGGAATTAAACCGACTCCTTCCACCTATACACCTATAGCGTATAACGATTCGCTTCTCCTGAATGAAGAGCAACCCGATCCAATAAATGTAAACAATTTCTTCTTTGTTCTGGAAGCCTATAAAGATCAAACAGGCCCCATTCCGTCACTTGACTTTGACATTACTTATTTGGACAAATACTGCAACCTGTGGGTTGAATATGCAGCACTGTTGGCTGCTGGTGAAGATTGCGGTAAGCAGTGGTCCCAGTGGGTAGGTGATATGAGGCTCTGGAAATGGGCAGATAGAGCTACTTATTCCAGTGGTCACTATTTCTACGCCATCTATCTGGACCGCGATTACAGGGCGTATCAAGATACCTGGGACCGTGTGGATAATGGCGAATACGCCGCTCTCTATGACAAGATTCAAGAACTGTACGACACAGAGTGGGCAAAATATGAAGATGCACAAGATCTTGCCGATGAACTGCAAGACCAAGCAGATGAGCTTGACGACGAATTAGATTATATTGAAGCAATGATTCCCACGTATGAGCTCCTTATTGTATACTACGAGGGCTGGATTGCTCAGGCACAATGGGCACACAACGGAGGCAACGTGGCAAATGACGGATTGCTGAGTGCGTGGAATAAAGCAAAACACCGCTTGATTGCCAGACAGAACGAGCTGAACAGAGTACTAACAGCTCTTGAGATTCTGGATCAAGAATTCCTTAACGAAGCTCCCTTGTTCTTAGCAGAAATTGAAGCTATCCTGGATAGAATTGAAACTCTGCAGAAGCAGATGGAAGCTTTAGAAAAGTTACGTGATAAACTGCTGGCAGAATATCTATAACATACGGATAAGATTTGCGTATAATGATTAAAAAACTTAGCATATTTCTGATAGCTGTTCTAACGGTTGCGTCTTTAGGGGCGCAACCGGCGGAACGCTCCGGAAGTGCTGTATATGCTCCGCGTGCAGGGCAAGTGCAAGTCTCTGCGGTGTTGGGAAGCAGTCTGTATTTTGAATTCCTGGATAACCTCACGCCCTTGTTGCCCGGCTACTTGCCCGGTGATGAATTAGGTATAGACCCTATGGGGTACTCAGTGGGGTATTACCTGCAAATGGGAAGTCTGAATAAAAATTCAGCAGCCAATATTGCCGGAATTCAAGCCAAACTGTTTTTGACAAACCGCTTGGCAGTGCACTCTATGTTTGCTATGCAAATAGATGTCACCCCGCAACGCGATTATATAGAAGGCATAGATCTGGATAGTCAGGGATTACTGGATCTGGGGGGCATACAGTGGGTTGAAGGCAGACTGACCAACAAATACCTTGTAAATGTTGGAGCAGATTACTACTTCAACAACTGTAACGGCAGGCTGTTTCCCTACGTTGGTGTGCTGGGAGGTTTCCAACACGCCAGGGTACAAGCCTACCTTCCCTATACCGGGATAGAAATTCCGGTAGGGAGTGGCCAAACAGACCCCATTGAACTCTATGCACTAGACAGACGTGCCGGAGAAGCATATGCAATATCCGGAGCCATTACGGCCGGCGTGGAATACAATTTCCTTCCCGGTATGAACATAGCTCTTGAGGTACGCCCTTTCAATTATTACTATTCAGCAGTCCGTATGTATGCAGATGGCCAAGAATTTAATGCCTATGAAATGCAATTTAAATTCTTTGCTTTTCCGCAACTGAAGATAGGATTCCGTTTTTAGTAATCATTGAATATTCTTATAGAACCGCTCCTGCAAAGGGCGGTTTTTTTTTATTACCTTTGTAGCTCAAACAGAACATATATGAAAAAAATGGTAGTACTGGCTCTGCTTATAGCAGGGATCACAGCTTGCAAGAGTACGGCAAACGTTCCTCATCTGAATGTAGAATTGCCCAAATCTTTGAAAGAAAATAAAGAACTCAAAGAATTTGTGTTGGAAGCACAGAAAGAAGCCAATGAGCTGGCGGTCGGTTGTGTTAAAATGCATGCAGAAGCGCTTCCTTTTCTGGAGGCAGATTTTGATGCATTAGATGAAAAACAACAAGTAGCCTTGGTGAAGCTGGATTATGATTACGTAGAAATGTGGTATAACTTCAACGTTAAATCTACAACAAGGGCTTTTAAAATCATGCAATACATGCAGGACAAGAGCCGATTGCCCCAAGAAATCGCAGACCTGGGGAAAACTATGGCGGTTGTAAATCAATTTGTACAGGAATTGAAAGATACGTACGGAGAAGACCTTAGGTTAGATCCGTATCCGGTGACAGATCCGGAGTCTGAAGTTCCGGAGTTGTTGGAAGTAGAATAGTGGTTCTGGTTTCAGATAAAATTATAGTCAGCGAAAGTGTGCTTACTGAATACTTTTGCTGCCATCCCGCACTTTGTAAAGGTTTTTGCTGCGTGGAAGGAGATAGCGGAGCCCCTCTCACCCCGGAAGAATGTGTTTTACTGGATGCAGAATGGCCACGTTTTGCACATTATATGCAACCCAGTGGTATAGAAACCATTAAGCGTCAAGGTGCCTGGGTTATAGATGTTGAAGAAGATGCCGTTACTCCACTGATAGACAAAGGAGAGTGTGCCTATGCCTATTTTAACGACAGCGGCACTTGTATGTGTGCCATAGAAAAACATTGGACAGTACACCAAGCTCCTTTGCGCAAACCCAACTCCTGTTGGCTGTATCCCATACGGGTACAGAAATTATCTAACGGGTCTATAGGTCTTAATTACCACCGCTGGCATTTATGTCAACCGGCCAGAGAGTTGGGTACAGAGAAAAAAATGCGTGTCTTCGAATTTTGCAAAGAACCTCTTATTCATTGTTTTGGAGAAAAGGTATATCGCGCCATTACTATGGCTGCAGACAATTCTCTATAATACGGTCGGCTATAAAGAATAAAGACGGAGGGATGAGTATTCGTTCATCTTCTTGAATGAGCACTCCTTCTCTCATTAGTGAATCTATTCGGGAAAGGAACACTTCTACGGCACGGCGGCCTTTGCGAGCCTCCAGTTGTTCCAGTGAAAAACCGGCAGTAGTACGCAATTGCAACATTATCCACTCGTTAGATACATTGCGACGGGTAAGGTAATCGTGCCTGCGGTAGGGTCTTCTTTTACGCAATCCGTTCATATATTTACTTATATGATATACATTGGCGTACCTGTTACGTCCGTTAAAGGAATGTGCAGAGGGTCCCAACCCCAAGTAAGGTATGCGTTGCCAGTACCGGCTGTTATGTATGGCTTCTTTTCCCGGACGGCAAAAACTGGAAATTTCATACTGTTTGTACCCGTGGGTTTTCAACGTTCCTTGTAAAAAAGTATATTGTGCAAAACAAGTGTCTTCCGAGGGAAGAGTGGCTTGTTGTTCCCACAAACTGGGAGGATCCAAAGAGAGCTGATAAGCCGATATATGCTCCGGTGCCAGTTCAATGGCTTGATGTAGGGTTGCCTCCCACTGCTCCATAGAAAGGTCCGGGAATCCAAAAAGCAGGTCAATGTTAATGTTTCGGAACCCGGCCTGGCGTGCAGTCCATACTGCCTCTATAGCTTGACGGGCTGTGTGTCTTCTGTTCATGGCCGCTAAGTGGTCATCATGGAAAGACTGAATACCTATGCTCAATCGGTTAATTCCCATTTCCAGCCACGCCTTACAATATTCCGGTGATATATCGCACGGGTTGGCCTCTATGGTAACTTCTGTTATTTCATTACCAAAAGACTTTATGTCATCAAGAATTTGTTGCATAAAGGGTTGTAGTTCTTCTAACGGACAAAGGCTGGGAGTTCCACCACCTATATATAAGGTTTGGTTTTTGCTTAACAAAGGAAGCCACTTGTCACGCTCCAAAAGCCATTCTTTTCTAATGGCATGCATGACATCGGGAATGAAAGTAAGTTTTGTACTGGAATAAAAACTGCAATAAGAACAAAAGCTTTTGCAAAAGGGGAAATGAATGTAAATCAAAATATTAATTAATTAACGTAATAGAATATCCGCTGTCCCAATTTTACCGTCTACCGTATAGAGCTCTGCTGTATAAACGCCGCGAAGGAAACCAACACCTCCAAAAAAGATGCAAAATTCTACTTCGGCTCCCTGATAATCAATTTCACGTACTGCAGAATAAATAAGCTGTTCTCCGGCGGCATTAAAGACACCTTGATCCGGGTTGGTCAGTAAAATACCATCCGGTCCTTTAATACGCAGGTAAATGTATCTGGGTCCTTTAGGAGCAATAGCGTTTTCTATAAGGCTTCCACAGACCTTAAGTTTTGAGATGCGGCTGGAACGTTCAGACTCCCTTCCTGTTTCTGTGATTCCGGTCATAACAAAATCTCGTCCCTTCAGTTGCGCCCCAATCTCTACCTGACGGGCGTATTCTTCTGTTGTGGTCTGAAGCTCCTGATACTGTCTGGTGGCGCGTGTGGCTTCTTCCCGAGCTTGTGTTGCGTCTTTACGCAATACCAAGGTTAGCGTGTTAAGGGAGTCTATCTGGTGTATGTAACTGCGCATGATGCTACGCAAGGTTCCCAATTCCCTTTCGTATTCACGCATGCGAGTGCGATTGGTAGCTTCTGTTTTATTTATACGCTCAATGAGCTGGTCTATTTTCTCTTTTTCTTCCATAAGTCGCAGGTTTAGCGTATCGTTGGTAGTGCTCAAAGAGTCGTATTCTGAACGCAGCCGGACCATTTGTTGCGTAAGGTCATCTTTTTCCAGATTTAGTTCTTTGATCACACCACCGCGATCAATCCAAATCCAGGCAAGGGCTCCTGCCAGTAGTACGGCTAAGGAGGCCAGTACAATGACAATGGTTTTGAGTTGTTTTTCCATAAGTGAAAATATTAGTTCATACAAAAGTAGTAAAAAAGCAGTACATTTGTTTAGTTAACTTAATGAATACATACTATGAAAGGCTTTCGTGCATGGGTATACTTACGCCGTGTAGCTAAGTATATTCTTTTTTATACTCTTTTTATCTTGGCTCTGTTGGCTATTGTTTATTTTACAACAAAAGACCCGTCTATTACTTTTAAAGAACTGATTTCTCCCCAAAGTAGGAAAGATCTGATTTTGCTTATCATTGCCTTTTCTGCTGTGTATCCGTTTATAGGATTTGTCAAAAAAGATGTACACGTTAATAAATTTACAGAAGAAGACAAAGAAAAAGTTTGTCATATGGCTGCCGAGGCAGGGTTCTTTTTGGTTTCAGATGAAAACGGGCAAATGATCTTTAAGGCACGTCGTTTTGGCATGCGGTTATTCCGTGTTTTTGAAGATAAGATAACGTTGGATTACCATGAAAACCCACTTGTTATGGATGGCATGCGCCGTGATGTTCAGCGCATTGCACGTCATATGGAATACTACTTTAGGCAAGTAGAGAAGGAATAAACAGGCAACGTAGTACAATCAGCGAAAAAACGGCAAACAATACGGTAGAATATACAAGAGCTAAGGCTCGCCATATGGGTAACAAACGTTTGTTGCTTAATCCCAGGGTCTGGAAAGCAGACCAAAAACCGTGGTTAATGTGTAACCATAAGGCTGTAAACCAAATGAAATAACAAACTGCCATAAGGGGAGTTCCCAAGTGATGAGTTACTAAAACGTAACCGTTTTGAGGATCTTGCCCCGTCCATTGTTTCCATTGCATTTTTGTCCAGAACTGAGACAAATGCAACACTAGGAAACCTAAAATGATAATCCCCAAGATCAACATATTGCGCGAGGTCCAATGTCCAAATCCCAAGCCACGTGACTTATGTCCCCCGGCATAGCTTGCCGGGCCCCGAGCTTTTCTGTTGATGAGGGTCAGCCAAAGAGACATTCCAATATGCAGCAGAAAACCTAACGCAAGGACAGGGACCATTACTTGTATAAAAGGGTTGGTTCCCATAAAGTGTGTTACAGTATCGTACGCTTCTTTTCCCCAAAGTAAGGAACTGTTGGCTGTTGCATGGAGCGTTAAAAACAGGATTAAAAACAACCCCGTAAGGCTCATGGTCACTTTTTTAAGAATGGATGATATCATGTTGAACGGCTCTGTAAGGCAAAGATACACGGAATTTTATATATCTTTGTGTACCATCAACAGTTAACGTATGAAGTATTCTTCCATTTTATTAAAACTGAGCGGTGAAAGCTTGGGCGGAAAAGAAGGACAGGGGTTGGACCCTGCTACGTTGCAAAGTTATGCAAAAGACATTGAGTCTCTTGTGAAAAAAGGAGTGCGGGTGGCCGTTGTGGTTGGCGGAGGGAATATTTTCCGTGGACTGCAGGGAACAGGCAAAGGGATGGATCGCGTACACGGAGATCAAATGGGTATGCTGGCCACTACCATCAACAGCCTGGCTTTGGCAGGTGCTCTGCATGATTGCGGGTTGAAGGCCTTAGTATATTCGGCTACACTTATGCCTGCTGTAGCCGCGTATTACCGCAGAGACCAGGTAAAGGAACAAATGGACAATGGAACCGTTGTTTTGTTGTCCGGCGGCACAGGCAACCCGTTCTTTACTACAGATTCTGCAGCTGCTCTGCGTGCTGTAGAACTGGGGGTAGATGCCGTATTTAAAGGAACACGGGTAGATGGGGTGTATAGTGCAGACCCGGAAAAAGATCCCCTGGCCACCAAGTATGATACGCTTAGCTTTGATGAGGTTTTGCAAAAAGAATTAAAGGTTATGGATAGTACGGCCTTTACTTTATGCAGGGAAAACCATATGCCCGTTGTGGTATTTAATATGAACGTCCCCGGTAACCTAATTAAGGTAATAAACGGGGAGCCTATAGGAACAATAGTAAAATAACAATACAATATGGAAATTAGTGATGCACAAATGGTACTGGAAATGGCCAGAGAGAAGATGACAAAAACAGTAGAGTACCTGGAAAACGAACTGGCCACTTACAGGGTAGGGAAAGCCAATCCTGCTATTTTTTCCGGAGTGACCGTAGAGTATTACGGTACGCCTACGCCTTTGGCACAAGTCTCTAGTATTTCTGTTCCCGATGCCAGAACCATGATCATTCAACCTTGGGAAAAAACCTTGATACCTCTTATAGAAAAAGCCATTATGGCTGCTAATCTGGGGTTTACTCCGCAAAACAACGGAGAGGTTATTCGTATTTTAGTACCTCCGTTAACGGAAGAACGTCGTAAAGAATTGGTGAAAAGAGCCCGGGCAGAAGGAGAAAATGCTCGAATAAGCATTCGTAATGCACGTCGCGATGGGGTGGACCAGCTTAAAAAGTATCAAAAAGAAGGTCTTTCAGAAGATACTGTTAAAGACACAGAAGGTTTAATACAAAAAGAAGTAGATGCTTTTTCCAAACAAATAGAAGAAATTCTAGTAGCTAAGGAAAAAGAAATTATGACTGTGTAAGCCTAAAGGAATCATGTCATAGCGGCAATACCGGGAAGCTCTTTACCTTCCAAGTATTCCAACATAGCACCGCCTCCGGTAGAAACGTAACTCACTTTATCTGCATACCCCATTTGGGTAACGGCAGCTACAGAATCCCCTCCTCCTACCAGAGAGAAAGCTCCGTTTTGGGTAGCTTCTGCCACATAAGTTACCAATTGCAATGTGCCATTGGCAAATGCAGGTATTTCAAAGACACCGGCCGGACCGTTCCATAACAAGGTTTTAGACTGTAAGATTACTTTTTTCCAGACCTTTAGTGTTTCCGATCCTGCATCTACTCCCATCCATCCATCCGGGATGTTGTCCACAGGGCATGTGACGGTTTCAGCATGAGGGTCAAGCGAACGGACTGCCAGTACATCTGTAGGCAGGTATATTTGTACGCCTTTTTGGGCTGCTTTGTTCAAAATGTCCAGCGCCGTATCCAGCAAATGATCTTCACACAGAGAATTGCCAATGTTTCCGCCGCTGGCTTTGATAAAGGTGAAAGCCATACCTCCACCAATAATCAGGTTGTCCACTTTGTTAAGCAAGTTTTTGATGATGCCCATTTTACTTGATACCTTAGCGCCTCCCAAAAGGGCGGTTACCGGCTGAGCGGGGTTGTGTAACAGGTTATCCAAGGCTTGTATCTCGGCAAGTAACAGATATCCAAACATTTTATCGTTAGGGAAATGTTCCGTAATGAGTGTGTTAGATGCATGGGCTCTGTGGGCAGTTCCAAACGCATCGTTAATGTAACAGTCTGCATAAGAAGCCAGAGTGGCTGTAAACTTCTTTTGGCTTTCCGGCAGGCTGCGTGGTTTCCCTTCTTCCTGGGCATAAAAACGCAGGTTTTCCAAGAGCAACACTTGCCCGGGTTGTAATGATCGGGCTATTTTTGCGGCTTCTTCTCCCATACAGTCGGGAGCAAAAAGTACAGGAACCTCCAGCAGTTCTTCAACGGCAGGAAGAATATGGCGTAGCGAGTATTTCTCCTCGGCCTTTTTTGGACGTCCCAAGTGAGACATTAGAATAAGTGATCCACCACTTTCCAACACCTTTTTTAAGGTGGGGAGGGCTGCACGTATGCGAGTATTGTCGGTAACGCGGTATTCACTGTCCAGAGGAACGTTAAAATCTACGCGTACCAAGGCACGTTTGCCTTTGAAAGAGTAGGTATGGATGTCTTGCATTTCTATACGTATTAAAACAAGGTAAAGATATAAAAAATGTATCTTTACCTTATGCAAATAGTAAGCCCTGTATCCCGGACAGATTACCGGCTGGAGGATTGTGGGGATGGCGAGAAGCTGGAACGTTTTGGCCCTTACCTAACCATTCGTCCCGAGCCCAATGCTACTTGGGCTCGTTCAGAACCGCTTGAGAAGTGGATCCAACGGGCGCACCTATACTATCAGGCGGGAAAGGGGCAAGGAGTTCCCGGCAGAGAGGACAGCGGTACTTGGAAAAAGTTGAAAAACGTTCCCCGTGTATGGAACATACAATATAAGGATCTTTTTACACTACAGGTGGGGCCTACGGCTTATAAGCATGTAGGAGTTTTCCCGGAACAGGCCTGCAACTGGGATTTTATTTACGACAAAACGGAACAGGTTAAAAAACAATTAACAAAAACTGGAGGGAACGCCTCCGATGCCGTTCCGTGGGTACTCAATTTGTTTGCCTATACGGGGGCTGCTTCGCTTGCAGCCAAAGCAGCCGGAGCAGAAGTAGTACATCTGGATGCTGTACGGCAGGTGATTACATGGAGCAGAAAAAACATGGAACTGAGCGGTATGACAGGCATCCGATGGGCAGTGGAAGATGCCCTTACGTTTGTAGAGCGAGAAGTACGACGAGGAAACAAATACCACGGCATTGTCTTGGATCCTCCTACGTACGGATATGGTCCCAAGGGAGAAAGATGGAAACTGGAGGAAGGTATTCATGCTCTTTTAGAAGGATGTTCCCGTATTTTAGAAAAAGAAAGTGCCTTTTTGGTGTTAAATTTGTACACTCCGGGGTACACGGCTACTAAGGCCGGTCATTTAATAAAAGAGTTTTTCCCGGGGAAAGGAAAACTTACCATGGGACAGCCGTCTTTGGAAGATGCTTATGGCAAGCGGCTTTCCTTGGGAGCATTTGCAAGGTTGGAATTATAAAAAATACATATTATGAATTGGTTGGCTATTACATGGGATGTAAATCCAGAAATTTTTTCTTTTGGGAAAATAGGGGTTCGTTACTACTCTTTGTTTTTCATCATAGCGTTTACCATCGGGTATTTTCTTTTTAAATACTTTTTTAAAAGAGAAGAAATAACTACAAAATTGCTGGACCCGTTGTTGTATACTTTGGCATTGGGCACATTGGTGGGAGCCCGTTTGGGGCATTGCCTGTTTTATCAGCCCGATTATTACCTGGCTAATCCCATTGAAATTTTGTACGTATGGGAGGGGGGGCTGGCATCGCACGGTGGGGCCATTGCCCTTTTGTTTGCCATGTGGTGGTTTGCCCGCCATTACGGACGCAAACACAACTTCAGTTTTTTGTGGATTATGGACCGTTTGGGCATTACCGTAGCCCTCGCCGGTTTTTTTATTCGTATGGGAAACCTTATGAATTCAGAAATTTACGGGAACCCTACCGATTTGCCGTGGGGTTTTGTATTTGTGCGAAACGGAGAAATCCTTCCCAAACATCCTACACAGTTGTACGAAGCGTTGTCTTACTTGCTCCTTTTTGGCGTGTTGCTGTTCCTGTACCGTAAAAAGCTGCCTAAACTTAAAGAAGGAACGCTCTTTGGAATTTTTTTGGTAGTATTGTTTGCTGCAAGATTTTTTATAGAATACATAAAAGAACCTCAGGTACCTTTTGAACAAGGTATGGCACTTAATATGGGGCAAATTTTGAGTATTCCGTTTGTTTTAGCCGGAGTGGCCTTGTTGTTGTACAGCATTTTGCGGGGTAAACCGGCCCTTAGAACTGCAGGGGAAGAACAACAGAAAGAAAAAGAGAAACCTTTGCCATTGAGTGGAACACGCGGGACGTATTGAAATTTTTAAAAACATGGCAAAAGCAAAATCCGGGGTAGTGATCAGGAACAAACGGGCTTCCTATGAATACGAACTCTTAGATACGTATACGGCAGGTATTGTTTTAGTAGGAACGGAAATTAAATCCATCCGTGCCGGCAGGGCGTCTTTGGCTGATGCGTATTGCTATTTTGTAGGGAACGAGCTTTTTGTTAAAAACATGAACGTAGCGGAGTACGCTCAGGCATCCTACAACCGTCATGAACCGGAACGTGACAGGAAGTTGCTTTTGACCCGTCGCGAATTGAACAAATTGTACAGGGCTACCCGTCAGAAAGGATTCACCATTGTGGTCACTAAACTCTTTATTGCAGAAAACGGCTATGCCAAATTGACCATAGCCCTTGCCCGTGGGAAGCGCAAGTATGATAAGCGTGAATCCATTAAGGAAAAGGACATGCAAAGAGAGGCAGACCGGATGGCCCGCCTCTGATTGTCATACGTCTTCACCCCTTGGGAAAAGGAACAAAGATAGCAAGAGCCAGTATGAGCACAACGGCAATAAGGCTCCCTATGATTCCCCACATGGGGAAACCCATAGATTCTAAAGCGGCCCAAAGCCCGTTATCTAAATATTCCAGATACCATTGTCCGGGTGTTGATAAAATGATATTCATCGTCTTAATTTTTTACAATAGATGCATTATTCATCCATAAGGTTGCAGCAAACCAGGTTTCTGTCTCCGTAAGCATTGTCTACACGTGTTACTATGGGCCAAAATTTATGCTGTGCAATCCACGGTAGCGGATAGACGGCCTTTTCGCGTGAATAGGGATGTGTCCACTCGTTGCCGGTGGCTTCGGCTGCTGTATGAGGAGCGTTTTTCAATAAATTGTCTTCTTCTGTCCCATAGGAAAGGTCTTTGCGGGCCAGACCTTCACATTCTTCCATAATGCTGAGCATGGCTTCTGCAAAGCGATCCAATTCTTCTTTAGATTCGCTTTCCGTGGGTTCTATCATTAAGGTTTCATACACCGGGAAAGAAAGGGTGGGGGCATGAAAACCATAGTCCATCAAACGTTTTGCTACGTCTGTAGCATCTACGCCATATGTTTTGGCAAAATGACGCAGGTCTATGATACATTCATGAGCTACATATCCGTTTTCTCCTGTGTACAAGGTGGTGTATTTGCCGGCTAGTTTGCGAGATAAGTAATTGGCATTCAAGATGGCATATTCAGAAGCACGCTTAACCCCTTCTCTTCCCAACATAGTAATGTAGCCGTACGTAATGGGAAGCAGTAACGGGCTTCCGTAAGGAGAGCCGGCTACAGTATTTCCCCCTCCGCAATCTACCAATGGGTGACCCGGCAGGTACGGTTCCAATGCTTTGGTACAGCAAATGGGGCCTACGCCCGGGCCGCCTCCACCGTGAGGCATGGCAAATGTTTTGTGCAAGTTCAGGTGGCATACGTCGGCTCCTGTAATACCGGGATTGGTAATGCCGGTTTGAGCGTTCATGTTGGCCCCGTCCATGTATACCAGTCCCCCATTGCGGTGAATGGTTTCTGTAATCTCACAGATGGCACTTTCATACACTCCGTGAGTAGATGGATAGGTAATCATTATACAAGACAGGTTTTCTTTATGCTCTTCTGCCTTTTTACGCAAATCTTCCACATCTACGTTTCCTTGCTCATCACAAGCCACAATAACTACCTTAAGGCCGGCCATTATGGCGCTGGCAGGGTTTGTTCCGTGGGCAGACGAAGGAATAAGTGCAATATTTCTGTGTTCTTCTCCTTGCGCTTTTTGGTAAGCACGAATGACCATCAGTCCGGCATGTTCTCCCGAGGCACCTGAGTTGGGCTGCAGCGAGCAGGCATCCAGACCTGTAATTACAGACAGTTGATGTTCCAGCTCTTTTATCAATTGCAGGTATCCTTCTACTTGCCAAGAAGGGGCAAACGGATGTATGGAATTCCATTCAGACCAGCTGAGTGGCATCATTTCTGCCGCTGCATTTAGCTTCATAGTACAGGAACCTAGGGGGATCATGGAGTGAGCCAAAGAAATATCCCTTGTTTCCAACATTTTGATGTAACGCATCATCTCTGTTTCTGAGTGGTACGTGTTGAATATGGGTTCCCTTAAGGCAGCCTGCTCTCTTTCCATAAATGCGGGAATTTGAAGAGCCGGCAATTCTCCTTCTATATCAATATCAAAAACACGCAACACTTCTTTCAGCTCTGCCGGGGTGGTTAGTTCATCAAAAGAAATCCTTACCGTATCTTTGTTGGGATAGAAGAAATTAATCATAGAAGCTTCTGCAGCAGCCCGTATACGCTCTGTATCTACTCCCGTAACTTCTATGGTGTCAAAAAAATGTTTGTGTTTTATTGTGATACCTTGCTTTGTAAATGCCTGTGCTGCTGCGTGGGCATAATTTCTGCCGTTTTGTGCAATGTTTTTAATGCCGTCACTGCCATGATACACAGCGTACATTCCTGCCATAGTAGCCATCAGAGCAGTTGCCGTACAAATATTAGACGTGGCTCGTTCGCGTTTGATGTGTTGTTCCCTGGTTTGTAAAGCCAGCCGGTAAGCTTGGTTGCCTAACCTATCAACAGAAAGCCCTACAATCCGTCCCGGCAGGTTGCGGCGGTATTTTTCATCGCAGGCAATGTATCCGGCAGTAGGTCCACCAAAACCCATGGGCAAGCCAAAACGCTGAGCACACCCTGCTGCTATGTCTGCACCCCAAGCGGCCGGCTCTTTAAGTACGGCTAAAGACAACAAGTCACAGACAGCGGTTACCATCAGTTGCTTTTCATGAGCCTCTTTACATAACGCACTGTGATCACATATTTTTCCATCTGCTCCGGGGTATTGAACTACCACTCCAAAAATACGGGAAGCATGTTTTTCAAGGGCGTCCAAGGGGTTGCTTTCCAAATCTTCCGGGATAACCTCTATGCCCAGCCCCAATGCCCGTGTTTCTATAACGGCCAGCGTTTGGGGAAATACATTCTTGTCAACCAAAACGGCGTTTCTTCCTTCTTTAACAAAAGCTCTGGGACGCAGGTCTTGCATCATGCGCATGGCTTCTGCCGCAGCGGTGGACTCGTCAAGAAGCGAGCTGTTGGACAGGTTGAATCCTGTTAGGCTGCATATCATGGTTTGGTAATTGAACAAAGCCTGAAGCCTTCCTTGTGAAATCTCTGATTGATAAGGAGTATACGAAGTGTACCATGCCGGATTTTCAAAAATGTTCCGTAACACAACGGGAAAACTTGCCGTGCCGTAGTAACCCATTCCTATGAGCGACCTGAAAGGCAGGTTTTTAGCTGCCATGGCTTTTAAGTGTTTGGTAAATTCATACTCACTCAACCCTTCTTCCAAAGGCAACGGTTCCTTCATACGAATGTTTGCCGGAACCGTTTTCTCAATGAGTTCTTCCATAGATTCAACCCCTACAAATTGCAGCATTTCTTGTATTTGCTCGGGACGGGGCCCCATGTGTCTTTCTGTAAATGATCGTGCCATATATGATGTTATAAAATTATTTTCAATGATTGGTTGCGTCTAATTTCAGCAAAATAAACAAAAGTAATGTAAAAGTCCATAACGAAGAACCTCCGTAGCTTATAAACGGTAGGGTAATTCCAATAACGGGGGCAATGCCAATAGTCATTCCAATGTTAATGAAAATATGGAAAAATATACAAGCAGCTACGCCGTAACCGTAAATGCGCCCAAACGGATGCCGTTGCCTTTCAGATATTTGTACAATACGAATAAGTAAAAAAGCATATAAGGAAAGGACAAACAAGGTTCCTAAAAATCCCCATTCTTCACCAATAGAACAGAAAATAAAATCGGTACTTTGTTCCGGAACAAAATTGTATTTGGTTTGCGTTCCTTGCAAAAAACCTTTCCCGGAAAACCCACCCGATCCAATGGCTACTTTGGATTGATAAACGTTATAACCGCTACCGTATATATCATCATCAATACCCAAGAGCGTTTCTATGCGGGCTTGTTGGTGAGGCTTAAGTACTTTGTTGAATAAATAGTCAACAGAAAAGACAAATAGTACACAAGCTATAAAAACAGGGATCAGTATTTTAAGGAACGTTAATTTCTTTCGGAAGGCAATAATAAGTAAAATTACCGACAGCACGGCCGTGAGGGCCAAAAACCATTGATAACGTGCCATATGAGAAAATAAGTCAACGGAAAAAAACCGCAATAGCAGAGGAATAAGGAAATAAACTCCGGCAAATGAAGCCAGTATAATAAGTGCCGATCTCTTTTCCCGAGATTCCAAAAAACCTATAAAAAAACTAATCCCCAGACAAAGCCAAAGAGTGTGAATGGGTTCCCATAAGATGGACAAGAGGAAGAGTACAACAGCTACAATGCCCATAAACGGAACCCATCCGGAAAGTCCTTCCCGGTATAGGACAATGATAAAAGCAGACATTACTATAGCCAAGCCTGCTTCTTTTTCCAGTACAATTAGAACTGCCGGCAAAAGGATAAGAAAAGCAGCTTGCAGCAGGCCCCTGCTGCTTTGGATGTGAAAGTGGGGACGGCTCATGACTCCTGCCAATCCAACAGAAACAAACACCTTAGCCATTTCTGCAGGTTGAAACTGGACGGGCCCCAACATAATCCAGGAACGGGATCCACTACGCTCTACCCCCAAAAACAGGACGGAAATTAACAATAAGATTCCCAGGAAATAGATGAGGTTAGAGTATAACAAATACGTTCGTGCCGGAATAAGCAAAACAATGAAAGCAAGAAGCCAGGACCCGAGTATCCATATCAATTGCATTCCGTACCGTTGCGTAGTATCAAAAATGCGGCTGTGTTCCGGGTCATAAACGGCAGAAAACACACTCAACCAGCCAACAAACACAAGGACCAGATAGGCAGCTATTGTCCACCAGTCCAAGTTTTTAACAAACGTATATTCTCTTCCTCTTCTCATTCCAAATGACGGCTTACTAAGTCTTGTTCCAAAGTTCTTTCGTACAACCATGTACGGGACGGATGAACCTCTCCCGTTAGGTATTTTTCAACCAGAAGCGATGCTACGGGAGCCGCTTGTGAAGCACCAAAGCCCCCTTTTTCTATATATACGGCTACGGCTATTTTAGGGTCTTCTTTTGGAGCAAAACAGATAAATACAGAGTGGTCTTCTCCGTGGGGATTTTGTGCAGTACCTGTTTTACCGCATAACTCTACTCCCGGAATGGCTGCCAGACGGGCCGTTGCTCCGGAGCCTGCAGGAGCGTTTACGGCCTGGTACATACCTTCTACCATAGGGGCAAAATGTTCCGGGTCAACCAAGGTTTGGTGTTGTTGTATCCGGGGCTTAAAGAGCGCATTTTCCGGTAAGTTTTTTATCAAATGCGGTGTGTAATAATGGCCTCTGTTTGCCATGATGGCCGCTAAGTTGGCCAGTTGGAGCGGGGTGGTGCCAATTTCTCCTTGTCCGATAGATAAAGAAATGACCGTAAGTGATCTCCAGCCTCGTTTCCCATAAAGTTTGTTGTATAAATCGCTCCCGGGTATAGACCCGGTGAGCTCTCCCGGAATATCAATACCCAAACGCGTACCAAAACCAAAGCTTTTTACATAGTCTTGCCATTTATCCATAGATTGGGCAATGTTTTCATAAACGGGATTGTCCAGGATGTTGCGTAGGACATTACAATAATAAGCATTGCAGGACATCATGACAGACTGTTCCAGGTTGGCAGGCGACGGGTGAGCATGACATCCAACGGTAAGTGACCCTACATGGTATCCCATGTAGCATGAAAAGCGCGTTTCGGGTACAATAACCCCTTCTTGTAATGCAATAAGGCCGTTGACCAACTTAAAAACAGAGCCGGGCGGATACGCAGACATAAGGGAACGGTTAAAAAGCGGCTTCAAAGGATTCGATATGATTTGCGAATAATAAGCGCCAAAATGAGTTAGGTATTGTGTGGGTAAACCGGGGGAAGTAATAAGGGTTAGGATTTCTCCGTTGGTCGGATCTAAAGCAATAACAGAACCCACTTTGTTTTTCATGAGTTCTTCTCCAAACAATTGCAGAGAGAGGTCAATGGTAGTTACCAAATCTTTACCGGGAACGGATGCTTTGTCATAGGATCCTTCTTCATAGGGCGATTTAATGCGGTTATGAACGTCACGTAGGAATATGGAGTATCCTTTTTCTCCTTTTAGCCATGCTTCATAGGATTCTTCCAATCCTGTTTTTCCTATATAATCGCCGGCACGGTATTCCGGGTTTTCATCCAGAAAAGCCCTGTCTGCTTCTACTATATATCCCAATAAATTTCCGCAGATGTGGGAAGGATAATTACGTACGCTGCGTGTTTGCACAGAAAATCCGGGGAACTTATAGGATTTTTCTAAAAAATGCGCATACTGTTTATTACTCACTTGTCTTAAAAATGTAACAGACTGGTATCCAATAAGCTGCCTTCTTTTATCTACCTCTGCTAGTAAATGTTGCAACCGTTCTTTGCTTAGATTAAAAATGGAACAAAAATCGGTTGTGTCAAAAGACTTAAGCTCTCTGGGGGTAATAAGTATGTCGTAAGCCGCACGGTTTTCTGCCAGTAAATGGCCGTTACGGTCATAGATCAGGCCTCGCGAAGGATAAATGATTTCGTACCTAAGCACGTTGTTGGAAGCTGTTATTTTATACTCTTTATTAATAAGCTGAAGAAACACAAGACGGCCGATAAGCAAAAGCAGGCATGCAATAAAGAAAGCAAGGATGATGTTTTTTTGTCTGACTCTCTGTTCCATAACCTCTACCTCCTTTTCTCAAAAAATGTTTTTTTGAAAAGCAAGATCAAGAGGGTACTCAATAATAGGCTACCCAATAGACGAGCCAGGGTATGCCAAAACTGAATAAAGCTTAAAGCTTCTAGAAAGAAGTATACAGTATGATGGACAGCTACGCATAACAAAACAAACAATGCAAAGCGCACAGTTCCAAATTGAGTAAAACCGGGGACAGTAACATTATCTAAATCCCCTTTGACGGTGACGGCTTTAACCAAGCCGTTCCTGACAGCAGCAGCAACTACAAAAGAAGAGGTGTGCAATCCCATCACACCTGCTCCCAGCAAGTCCAGAAGAAAGCCAAAGGCAAAAGCCCATAACATTAAGCTGCCGGTAGAATACGTACAGGGAAAGAGAAGTAAAAAAAGAAGGTACGGCATGGGGTATAGATACAGTCCCAGATCCAGTGGCTCAAACAACAGAAGCTGACCTATTAAGATGAGCAGAAAAAACAATGCGTATCTTATGCTGTTACTCATAAAGCCTCTTGTTCTTTTTCAGTAATTATGCGCAGCTCTTCTTCTCTGCTCCCGGAAACCACTTGTACGTACCGTAAGGTTTTAAAGTCTTGAAACAACTCAATTTCAAGCTCTAATGAAGTTCCTTGTTTTAGACTGGAAGACCTGACGGTTCCAAGAGGAATGCCGTCCGGAAAAAGTAAAGAAAACGGGCTGCTGACCACTGTATCTCCTGTTGATACCTCTGTATGTTGTGGAATCTCTGAAAGGTGTATTCTTTTGTAATGATTTCCGTTCCAACGTAACGTTCCAAACGTTCCCGATTTTTTATGTTCTGCTGTAAAACGCTGTTGTATATTAAGTAAGGAAATCACCATGGAGTAATGCTCTGTAACGTAGGAAATAATACCTACAATACCGTGCGATCCTATAACTCCCATATCCGGTCGGATTCCGTCTGCCTGTCCTTTGTTAATAATAAGGTGGTTGTGGCGTTGGTTGACCGAGTTCTTTATGACCAGGGCGGGAATGAAAGAAAACGTATCGGAAGCAGAAAGATTTCCTTCTTTTTCTGCACGCCAAATATGTTCCAGAGCAGAAAGCCTGGCGAGTTCTGCCTTAAGGGCAACGTTTTCCCTGCTAAGTTCATCGTTTGTAATCCTGAGATTGGTGAAGGCTATCCAGGAAGAGCGTTTATCCCAACATTTCACCTGCCATTTGCGTACTACGTTTAAGACTGCATTTTGTTGAAAATAACTGTTATTAACAAGCAAAATAATAGCTGCCGACTGCAATGCTACGAACAGCAGCAGCACCAATATTTTTTTTAGCAAATAAGGCAGGCCTGCCATGCACAACCTCTGTTTTTATCTGAGTAAAAATGGGAAATTCCCAATGTTCTTCAAGGCAATTCCCGTTCCTCTTGCTACGGAGTGAAGCGGTCCCTCCGATATGTGGAACGGAATGTTAATTTTATCTTGTAAACGTTTATCAACCCCACGCAGTAACGCTCCCCCACCGGTTAGGAAGATACCTCTTTGTACGATGTCTGAATACAGTTCCGGTGGAGTTTGTTCCAAAACAGACAACACAGCTGTTTCTATCTTAGCCAAAGATTTGTCTAAACAATGGGCTATTTCCTGGCTGGTTACAGAAACTTCAACCGGAAGGGCGGTCATTAAATTGGGGCCTCGAACCAGCATAGGGTCGGGTTGTTCATTCAGTTCCGACAGTGCAGAACCTACACTAATCTTGATATCTTCTGCCGTACGTTCTCCAATCTTGATGTTGTGCTGGTGCCGCATGTATTGTTGGATTTCCTGGGTGAATACATCGCCGGCTACCCGTATGCTTTGGTTGCATACAATACCTCCCAGTGCAATCACGGCAATTTCTGTAGTACCCCCGCCAATGTCCACTACCATATTGCCTTCCGGAGCCGTTACGTCTATGCCAATCCCCAGGGCGGCGGCCATAGGTTCGTAAATCATATATACATCACGACCCCCGGCATGTTCAGATGAATCGCGCACGGCACGGATTTCTACTTCTGTGCTTCCGGAGGGAATGCAAACGACCATCCGCAGGCTGGGCATAAAAAACTTGTTCTTTGGATTGATCATTTTAATCATGCCTCGGACCATTTGCTCTGCCGCATTAAAATCGGCTATAACCCCGTCTTTCAAAGGGCGCACGGTCTTGATGTTTTCGTGGGTTTTCCCCTGCATGAGTCGGGCTGTTTTTCCAATGGCCAGAGGTTTTCCCGTATTTTGATCAATGGCTACAATGGAAGGCTCATCCACTACAATTCTATCGTTGTGAATAATAATGGTATTGGCGGTACCCAGATCAATGGCCAATTTTTGGGTTAAAAAAGAAAAAGCCATAAGGTTGTATCTAGTGTTTAAAATGGCGTATTCCTGTATGGATCATAGCCATGTAGTGGTTGTTACAAAAATCAATACTTAGTTGGTCTTTTACAGAACCGCCCGGTTGTATAACGGCTGTTATACCTTCTTTGTATGCCAGCTCTACACAGTCCGGAAAAGGGAAAAATGCATCCGAAGCCATTACGGCACCTTGCAGAGAAAGGTTGTTTTCTTTAGCTTTTATGAGGGCTTGCTTAAGGGCATCTACACGCGAAGTTTGTCCCATACCTGCCGCTAGCAGCATGCCGTCTTTTGCCAGGACAATGGCATTGGACCGGGTATGTTTTACTAATATGTTGGCAAACAGCAGGTCTTTCATCTGCTGCTTTCCGGGAGCCTTTTGGGTAACACGAAGGTTTGAAAAATCCTGTTCCGTTATAGTGTCTGTATCTTGTATTATTACGCCTCCCAGTAAGGATCGGAACTCTTTTGTTGATAAAGAAAGGTGTGGATCATATACCAGAAGGATTCTGTTTTTCTTCTCTTTAAGAATCTCTTGTGCTCTTGGTTCAAATGCGGGAGCCAGAACAATCTCCAGAAAAAGTGTGTTCATTTCTTGGGCCAGAGCTTCTGTTACGGTGCGGTTGGTAACGGCTATTCCCCCAAAAGCGCTCAGGGGATCTGCTCGTAAAGCTCGTTTCCAGGCCGTGACAAGGTCTTTGTGAGTGGCACACCCGCAAGCGTTGTTATGTTTGAGGATGGCAACCGTAGTTTCTTCAAAATCAGAAATCAGCTGTAGTGCTGCCTGAGTATCCAGTAAGTTGTTGTACGAAATTTCTTTGCCATGCAATTGTTTTGGGAAGTTGTCCCGGTCATTGAAAAACAAAGCCTGTTGATGCGGGTTTTCTCCATACCGCAAGGTTATGGGCTGGTTGTCCAGACAGTAACTAAAGACAGGAAGTTCCATGTCTTGGTTGAAATACCGGAAAATTTCCGAATCGTACTTGCAGCTTATTCTAAATGCATGCGTTGCAAAAACTTTTCGCTCCTGTAATGTAGAGCCGACTTTACCGGATTGCAGCAAGGCCAACAGGATTCCGTAGAGCGACCTGTCAGGCACAACCAATACATTTTCATAATTTTTGGCGGCGGCTCTAAGGAGCGACAAACCCCCAATATCAATTTTCTCTACGATCTCTTCGTGAGAACGGTTGTTTGTTACCGTTTCACTAAACGGATACAGGTCCACAATAACCAAATCAAAAAGAGGGGTGTCCAGACGCTCCAGGTCTTTTTTATCTGCCGAGTGATCACGTCGTGCCAGTATTCCTCCAAAAACTTTAGGGTGCAATGTTTTTACACGTCCTTCCAGAAGGGCCGGGAACCCGGTGAGTTCTTCCACGGATATAGGATTTGCTCCCAATTCTTGCAAGTAAGTGAGCGTTCCTCCGGTAGCATACAATTGAACGCCGGCTTGTACCAATTCATGGATGACAGGCTCTAATCCCTCTTTGTGATATACAGAAACAAGGGCATTGCGGATAAGTATGTCTTTTTTGTTGTCTGTCATTGTTTAACCCAAACCTGGCGCTCAATCGCCTGATCTAGAGAGATTAGTGTTTCTGTTTGTATAACCGAGGGTATGTTACGTATAATGTCAATAAGTACTTCCATCAAGTGGTCGTGGTCACGACAATACAATTTAAGCCACAAAGCATACTTCCCGGTTACAAAATGACATTCTACTACTTCAGAGATGCTTTTGAGTGCTTCAATCACAGTGGGGTATTGATTGGCTTGAGCCAACTGAATGCCCACAAAAGCACACACATTCAAGCCCAGCGTTTTTGGTTTTACAAGCAATCGGGAACCTGTAATTATTCCCAGTGCTTCCATTTTTTTAACCCGTTGGTGAATGGCCGCTCCCGAGACTCCGCACTCACGTGCAATTTCAAGGAAAGGCATACGGGCGTTCTTAACCAGAAAAGCCAATATCTTCTGGTCTGTGTCGTCAATAGGGTACTTAGACATAATAATTTTTCGTTAGATGCGTAAAGTTATGAAAAATTATTAGACTTTTGATAGTAAAACAGCCATTTCATAGGGATTTCCCCCCTGCATGCCATTACGTATTCGTTGACAGAGCATGCTATGTAGCTTGGTTTGGCAGGGTACTTACTATTTGGAAGTTCCATCCACCATCGACCGCTTTTTTCTGATTGAAAAAAAATGAGTTCCTGACCGTCCTCTCCCATCTGCACGGCCTTTTTTTGGAACCCTTCCGGGTTGTCTGCCGGGTGTTCGTTAACAGATACAGCTAACCCTTCTGTCAAGTGCCAGAGTACTTGAGCCGTCAATTGTGCCGCTTGTGAACCTTCCGGACAAGAGGCCGGATATCCATAGATAACGGCCATACGGAAATTACGCGACAATCCCATATAGCGAGCCAGGGTACATATTTCTTCTGAATACAGGCCGTTGGGAGAAGTGCAAATGCCATCCGGTAAATCTGCATGGCGGACAGAGCGCATGTCTAAAAAATGGTGTGTTGCCTCGCGAAGCAAAGGCTCTGCAGCCAAAGGGTCCTCTCTGAAATCACCCAGGCGTAAGGTTTCCATACCATGATCTGCCAAAGAGCCCATAAAGGCAGGTTGTGTAAAATAGCGTTGAAAACCTATCCAGGAAAAGTATTCGGGAACCGGTTTTTCACATAGATCTTCCAGGAATCCGGGTGTTTCTTTGCCACGCGACACCAGGCTAACGCGTTGTTTTCCTTGAAGGAACGCATGTGCTTGCGGAGTGTTGTCTGCGTATAATACGATAACGGGAATATTCCCTTTTTCAGCTGCAGCTAGCACAATCGGTATTTTGTTAAGCAACGGATCTTCTGTATAGAAAACGCGCTCGTGGCTTTGCCGGTACAATTTTTTTAATACTTTATGTACACCACCGGCGCTGCCTGCAAAGACCAGGAATGCTGTACAAGACGGCATGTTTTCACAAAGGGCCTCTGCAGAGAGATGCTCCAATGGAAATAAACAATCATTTTTTACCCTTTTTTGGCTCATGTTCTTTCTTTTGAATAAGGGCCCGGCAGTCTTCAAGGGTCAAGTTTTCCGGGTCTGTTCCTTTAGGAATTCTATAATTCTTTTTGTTGTATTTGATGTAAGGTCCGTAACGACCTCGGAGTACTTGTATACCTTCTTCCGGGAATTCCAAAACGTATTTTTGTGCTTCACGTTCTGCAGCTTGTTCAATAAGCAAGATGGCTTTTTCCAGCGATACGGAATAGGGATCGTCCGTTTTGTCCAAGGATACATTTTTGCCGTCCCATTTCACATAAGGACCATAACGGCCAGTAGTCACAACAACGGTGCTTTCTTTATACAGGCCCAGCTCACGGGGCAAGCGAAACAGCTGTAAGGCTTCTTCCAGTGTAATGGACTCCAGCAGCTGGCCTTTGCGCAATCCGGCATACCGTTTTTCCGGGTCTTCACGATCTCCCAATTGGGCCATAGCTCCGTATTTGCCAAACCTTACCAATACCGGTTTGCCGGAAACCGGGTCTGTACCCAGCAGCCGTTCTTCGTTATCGGGACGCGTGGTTTCCAATGCTGTATCTAATGTTTTGCGGAACGGACCGTAGAAATCGTCCAGCATGTGATTCCAGACCCGTTTCCCCGAGGCTATAAGGTCAAAATCTTCTTCTACCCTGGCCGTAAAATGATAATCTACTATGGAAGGAAAATGTTCGGTAAGAAAATCATTTACCAAAATGCCTATGTCTTCCGGACACAGCTTCCCCCTTTCTTCTCCATATTTTTCTGTACGCTCTTTCTCTGTAACCTGCCCCTCTTTAAGTAAAATTTCCAGATACTTGCGTTTTTTACCCGGCCGATCTGCTTTGATTACGTAATTTCTTTGCAAAATAGTAGAAATGGTAGGTGCATAAGTAGAAGGACGTCCAATGCCCAGTTCTTCCATTTTCTTGACCAGACTGGCTTCTGTATAACGGAATGGGGGTTGTGTAAAACGCTGTACGGCAAGTATGTGAGATGCGTCCAATGCATCGTCTTTTTGCAAAATCGGCAACCTTCCCGTCTTGTTATCGTTGTTTTCCTGCTCCTCGTCAACAGACTCTCTATATACCTTCAGGAAACCGTCAAAAACAATTACCTCGCCGGTAGCCGTATACGCTTCTGTTGTTTTGCTGTCTTTTATGGTAATTTGTGTTTTATCAATTTGTGCATCTGCCATTTGTGAGGCCAGCGTTCTTTTTCTGATCAGTTCATACAGTTTTTGTTCTGCTGCGCTGCCTTTGATCTGGGTTGTTTCCAGAAAAGTAGGTCGGATGGCTTCGTGAGCTTCTTGGGCACTCTTAGATCGGGTAGCGTACTGTCGGGTTTTACTATATTCCGGACCATACACTTCTGTGACAACTTTTTTGGCTACTCCTAAAGCCAGTTTGGAAAGTTGTGTAGAGTCGGTACGCATATAAGTAATGTGTCCCGATTCGTACAGACTTTGAGCTATGCTCATGGTTCTGCCTACGGTAAAGCCCAATTTGCGGGCAGCCTCTTGCTGTAAGGTAGAAGTAGTAAAAGGTGGAGCAGGACTTTTGCGTCCTTTTTTCTTCTCTACTTCTGTGACAACATATGTGGCTCCGATGCTAGAGGTAAGAAACTCCAACGCCTGTTGTGCAGAAGAAAATCTTTTGTTTAACAGCGCTCTGAAAGGCTCTGTATCTTTTGTTGGACAAGTGAACAACCCTTCTACCCTAAAAGAAGAAGAAGGCTTATATTGTATAATCTCCCGTTCACGGTCTACTACCAGACGTACGGCTACAGACTGTACCCTTCCGGCAGACAGTCCCGGCTTTACCTTTTTCCAGAGAACAGGGGATAATTCGTAACCTACCAATCGGTCCAGGATGCGGCGTGCTTGTTGGGCCAGCACCAGATTCATATCAATGTTCCTGGGATTCTCAACGGCTTTTTGGATGGCTTCTTTAGTGATTTCGTGAAAAGCAATACGCCTGACCTTCTCATCAGGAATGTTTAGCGCTTCTTTTAAATGCCATGCAATGGCTTCTCCCTCACGGTCTTCATCAGAGGCAAGCCATACCAATGAAGCCTCTTGAGAGGCTTTGGTAAGCTTCTTTACCAATTCTTTTTTTTCCGGGGCTACCACGTATTTTGGGGTAAATCCCTTATCAAGGTCTATTCCAAGTTTGTTTTTAGACAGGTCCCTTATGTGACCAAAACTTGATGTAACCTCATATCCTTCTCCCAGCGCCGCTACAATGGTCTTAGCCTTTGCCGGCGACTCTACAATAACCAAGTTTTTCTTCATACACGTTCTAATCAGACTTTGCAAAGTAAGACATAATATAAGGTATATTCCAAATATTTATATGTAATTTTGCTCCATTACATGTTTGCTATATGAAAGAAAAAACAAAGAAAACAATCATTAAGTGGCTGTGGATCATAGTGCTGACTTCTTTGGTGGGCCTTTCCCTTATGCTGTTTTTGGTAGGCGCGTTTACCAATATCCCCTCTTTTCGTGTCTTGGAAAATCCGCAAACCAACCTGGCTACGGAACTTATTTCAGAAGACGGAGTGGTTATTGCCACTTATCATATAGAGAACCGTTCCTATGTACAATACGAAGATTTACCCATAGCGTTAAAACAAGCGACCATTGCTACGGAAGACATACGGTTTTACAAACATTCAGGTATAGATTTCAGGGCATTGGCCAGAGTAGCCGTAAAATCCATTTTGCTAAGGCAGTCGAGTGCAGGAGGAGGAAGTACCATTACCCAGCAAGTGGCTAAAACACTATACCCCAGAGATACTACGCAATACCGTTTCCCCGGGGGTAATGCTTTTAAAATGCTGGTTATTAAAATGAAAGAGTGGATAACAGCCGTAAAACTGGAGCGTAACTACACCAAAGAAGAGTTGCTGACCATGTACTTGAACTCTGTCTTTTTTGGCAGCAATGCTTACGGTATTCGAACGGCCTCTTCTACTTTTTTTGATAAACATCCTTCGCAGCTGAATGTAGAAGAAGCGGCCACATTGGTAGGTATGGTAAACAAACCTACTCGTTATAACCCCGTTTTAAATTACGATTATTCTTTGCGCAGAAGAAATTACGTACTCTCGCAGATGAAAAAATACAAGTTCCTAGACAGGGCAACAGCAGATTCTCTTATGGAGTTGCCTATTGTACTCAACTATTCTACACAAGACCACAATGCCGGCTTAGCCCCCTACTTCCGGGATATGTTGCGAAGGGTAATGGCGGCCGGTCCTCCCGAACGAAAAAATTATACATACCAAGAACATTATCTGGCAGACCTGGATATGTGGGAAAACGATCCTCTGTACGGATGGTTGAATAAAAACAAAAAGCCCGACGGATCTGTGTATGATCTGGACAGGGACGGACTTAAAATTTACACTACTATAAATGCCCGTATGCAGTTTTATGCCAATCATGCAATAGAAGAGCATTTGGGTACGTACCTTCAGCCTACTTTTCAACGCGAGCTGAGGTACAAGAAAAACAGACCGTTTTCTGACGATGTTCCGGAGGAAATTAGAAATTTAGTGATAAGACAGGCCATTCGCTGGAGTGACAGGTACCGAAATATGAAAGCCATCGATGCTACAGACGATGATATTGATCTGGCCTTCCGCACAAAAACCCCTATGCGTGTTTTTTCCTGGAATGGTAAAGACGGGGCGTATGCCACAGATACGGTACTCACCCCGCTCGATTCCATTATGCATTACAAATCGTTCCTACGAGGGGCGCTTATGGCTATGGAACCGGCTACAGGTCATGTGAAAGCTTATGTAGGAGGTCCTAATTACAGGTATTTTAAATACGACAATGCACGCCAGGGAAGAAGGCAGGTAGGGTCTACCATCAAGCCGTTTCTATACTCACTGGCCATGCAAGAGGGTTGGACCCCTTGCGATCAGGTGGTAAATGTGCCGCAAACGTTTATTGTAGGAGATACCACCTGGACACCGGAAAGTGTGGATAGAGAGGAGTGGATTGGCAGACGTGTTACTTTAAAATGGGGGCTTACCAGAAGCAGCAACAACATTTCGGCTTACCTTATGAAACAATTTGGACCCGAGGCCATGGTGGCCATGAGCCATAAACTGGGGATCAAAAGTCACCTGGACCCTGTGGTTTCTTTGTGCCTGGGACCGGCAGATTTACGGCTGTTTGAAATGGTAGCCGCTTACAACACCTTTGCCAATAGGGGGGTGTATGTGGAACCGTTTTTGGTAACGCGTATTGAAGACAACAGCGGTAATTTGCTGGGAGCCTTTAGTCCCCGTAAGCGAGAAGCCATAGGAGAGCACACAGCCTACCTTATGATCAACCTGTTGCAGGGAGTAGTTAACGAGGGAACGGCCATTCGAATAAGGGCCTTGTACCTGCCTTCCGGGGCCATTGCCGGAAAAACAGGAACAACCAACGACCAAGCAGACGGATGGTTCATGGGGATTACCCCTAACCTCACAGCCGGTGTTTGGGTGGGAGCCGAGGACAGGCAAGTGCACTTTGAATCGCTTGCTCTGGGTGGAGGTTCCAATATGGCTTTGCCCATATGGGGAATATTTATGAAAAAAATTATGAACGATCCGTCCTTGGGATTTTCCGAAGAAGATGTGTTCCCTGCTCCTCCGGGATTTAACATCTCTTTGGACTGCGATGGTTCCGATCAGGATCTGGATTGGCAACAACGTCGTAGTGACGGTTTCTTTAACTGACCATGAACATTGCTTTGGTGTACGGAGGAAGTTCCTCTGAACGTGAAATATCCATTTTAAGCGGGAAAAATACAGCAAAACACTTGCTGTCCCCGGAACGAAACGTATTTGAAATAGACATCTATAACAGCAGTTGGAAACTGGTTGCTGTGAACGGAAAAGCTACGGTGCCTGTTCAAATAGACAAAAACGATTTTACCCTGCAGTGGGAAGGAGAAAAAATCTCTTTTTCTGTGGTGGTATTGATGATACACGGTACACCCGGAGAAGACGGCTTGTTTATCTCTTATTTGCAGATGTTGGGTATTCCTCATACGGGATGTTCGGCCGGAACAGCTTTGTTGACGTTTGATAAATATGCGTGCAAGAGTGTTTTGCGCCCGTTGGGTGTTCGTATGCCAAAGGAAGTACATGTTACAAAAAGGTCATGGAACGACTCTTGGCAAGACCGGGCTAAAGAAGTGCTGGGCCCCTTACCTTGGTTTGTAAAACCGGCGGCAGGAGGTTCCAGTTTTGGAATTTCCAAGGTATGTACCATGGCAGACTTGCTGCCTGCTGTAGAACGTGCTATGCAGGAAGATCGGGTGGTATTGATAGAAGAGTGTATTGAAGGAATAGAAGTAACCAACGGAATGATGAAAACGGCTGCCAAGGAATTCATCTTACCGGTAACTGAAATTGTTTCTCACAGCGCCAGCGGCTTTTTTGATTACCCGGCCAAGTACAAAGGAGCTTCCAGCGAGATTACACCGGCACGTATTTCTAAGGAAATGACCCAACTTGTACAAAACACTACTTCTGTTATATACGATGCTTTGTTATGCCGAGGGGTAGTACGGGCAGATTATATTTTACGCGGATCAGAGCTGTTTTTCCTGGAAGTAAATACCGTTCCCGGTATGACAACCCAAAGCCTGGTTCCACAAGAAATAGAAGCCGCCGGTATGACCTTAAGGGAGTTCTTGGATTACATGATAGAATTTGCCGTTAATGAACATAAAGATTTTTAAAGAATACGCTGCCATTCGTCTGAAAGATCAGTACGAGGCGCCGGCACTGCAGCTTTTTATAAGCAGTTTATTGGACGGAATAGCGTCTATACCCGGCTATTGGTATTACACCCATGAAGACTATTTGCTTGGACCGGAAGAGCTTAGACCTTTAATGATAGCGGTAGATCAGGCGGCAGCCGGAAGACCGCTCCAGTATATTTTAGGACAGGTCACTTTTGGAGGTTGCCAAATTCAGGTAGACGAACGTGTTTTAATACCGCGTCCGGAAACGGAACAATTGTGGCAAATGGCTGTATCGTTTGCTAACGGTACGGTATTGGATGCCTGCACGGGCAGCGGTTGCCTGGCCATTGCTTTAAAAAATGCCGTGCCACATACCTCTGTATTTGCTTTTGATAACAACTACGATGTTCTGGAAGTGGCCAAAAAAAATGCACTCTTGAATACAACAAACGTACGGTTCTTCCAGGCCGATTTGTCAGATACAGAAGGGATGTCAACAGCTGCTAATCGGATGGGCCTGACCGGAGGGGTTGTTAACTTGCTGGTTTCTAACCCACCTTATGTAACGGAAAAAGAAAAGGAACACATGAAACACCACGTGTTAATCTTTGAACCCGACGAAGCTTTGTTTGTTCCCAATGAAGACCCTTTGGTACATTATCGGCATTTGGCAGACGTAGGGAAACATTTTTTACGTCCGCAAGGTGTTTTACTCGTAGAAATTAACGAGGCGTATGGAGAAGAATTGTGCAGGTTATTTGAACAAAAAGGCTATACGCAAATTCAGTTGCATAAAGATTTTCACGGAAAAGATCGTTTTATTCGAGCCCGAAGGGAGTTGTAAAAACAAAACTTTAGTATATTTGCAGAGCCATGAAACAAACAGCTATGATTAACAGATGGTGGTGGCTCGGAGGAAAATCCTTCCGCGTGGCATCTGTGGCATAGTCTGAACATTCAACTTTTATTAACCTTTTAGCCCTCTTGCAACGCAAGGGGGCTTTTTTATTACAAAAACGCATGAAAACAACTAAAAAATTTCTGCTCCCCGACCATCAGGTCCCCAAAGCATGGTACAACGTACTGGCAGATTTACCGGCGTTGCAACCTATGTTACACCCTGCTACCCGGCAACCTTTACAGCCTTCAGATCTGGAGCCTCTTTTTGCCAAAGGATTGATAGAACAAGAGTTCTCTAAAGAACGATGGATAGTGATTCCGGAAGAGGTTCGCACGTTGTATAAAATATACCGTCCCAGCCCGTTGGTTAGGGCCAGTGGTTTGGAAAAAGCATTGGATACACCGGCTAGAATTTATTTTAAGAACGAAAGCGTTTCTCCCGTGGGTTCTCATAAGCTGAATACGGCATTACCACAAGCTTATTACAACAAGGTGGAAGGCGTTAAGCATCTGACAACAGAAACGGGAGCCGGTCAGTGGGGGACTGCCATAAGCATTGCCGGAAAGCATTTTGGACTGGATGTAGAAGTTTTTATGGTACGCTTAAGTTATGAGCAGAAGCCGTACAGAAAAATAGTAATGCAAACGTACGGCGGTAAGGTACATGCTTCTCCCGGAACAACCACAGAAGCCGGACGGAAGTTTCTGGCCGAAAATCCCAATACTCCGGGAACGTTGGGTATGGCCATTTCCGAGGCGTGTGAAAGGGCTGCAACCCGCCCTAACTCAAAATACACCCTGGGAAGTGTACTTAACATGGTTATGTTGCACCAAACCATCATAGGGTTAGAGGCAGAACGCCAATTCCACTTGGCTGATGATTACCCCGATACCATAATCGGATGTTTTGGCGGCGGCTCCAACTTTGGAGGAATCAGCCTGCCGTTCTTACGTCACCAGCTGGCAGGCGAAGCTACGTTTGATTTTATTGCAGCAGAGAGTTCCGGATGCCCCAAGCTTACTAAAGGAACGTTCCGTTACGACTACGGAGATACAGCGGGACTTACCCCTCTTATTCCTATGTATACCCTAGGGGCCGATTACCAACCCGATGCCATCCATGCCGGAGGCCTGCGGTACCACGGCGCAGGAGCCATCATGAGCCAATTGTTGAAAGACAAGGTAATAAGAGCCGTTGCCATAGATCAGCACAGGTGCTTTGAAGTGGGTACCCTCTTTGCCCGGGCAGAGGGCATTATTCCGGCACCGGAATCTACCCATGCTATTGCGGCAGCCATTGACGAAGCCCTTAAGGCTAAAGAAGAAGGCAAAGAAAAAGTGATTCTGTTCAACTTGTCCGGTCACGGGTTGCTTGACCTTTCTGCCTACGAAGCCTTTAATAACGGAAAACTATGATGTTATAATTGTTTAACGGGCGGCTTCTACTACATGGCGGAAGAGTGGCAACAACGCGTGATCTCCTTGTGATACCGGTCCTTCCGGATGGAATTGCACGCCAAGTACATGGGGATTACCCATCATTTCTATGGCTTCGGGGACTCCGTCCTTGGCATACGCACTTATTATAAAGCCCGGAGCCAGGTCTTTTACGGCTTGGTGATGGTATGAGTTTACGCGAAACGTGTTGTCTTTTTCCAATACGTCTTTTAAGAGATTGTGCAACACCGTTCCTTCTGTGACCGTGATGGTATGCGATCCGTATTCTCTGGGAGCCCTCTGGTTGTGCTTCACCGGTGTGTCAGAACGTACCTGAGAAGGAATGTCTTGATACAGTGTGCCTCCAAAAGCCACATTCAAGGTTTGTTCTCCTCGGCAAATGCCCAATACGGGAATTCCTTGTTCCACAGCCGTTCTGGCCAGGTGGATATCAAAAAAATCCCTTATGGGAACAATGGCTCCCATGGCAGGAAGAGGCTCTTCTCCATACCAACGCAAAGGGTCCAGGTCTTCACCCCCTGTAAGGATAAGGCCGTCTATGGCCTCTACCATGCGCAAAATGATTTCCGGGTCATCTGTAACAGGTAGGACTACAGGAATTCCGCCTGCTTTTCTTACGGCAATGATGTATGTATTGGGAACAGAGTTTTGTCCCGTTTCGTACGTAGCCGATAAACCAATGATGGGTGCTTTTTCTTGTACAGCCGGCTCTTTACTCTGAGCATATATACCCCCTGTAAAAAGGGTGATGAATAGAATTTGGATAAAAAGTGTGCGTATCATATGTAATTATCTTTACTATTTGTTCATAAAATTAAAGATAGAATAAATTATCTTTGTACTATGGGTAAAGTAAAAAAAGCATGGTTTTGTAACAATTGCGGAACCGAATCTGCTAAATGGCTGGGCCGATGCCCGTCTTGCGGGGAATGGAACACATTTGTAGAAGAAATAATACAAGCACCGCCTACTGCCGGGAGCAGGTCTACCGGAGCAAAGGTGTCTACAGGAGCCCGTGCCATTCCCGTTGGACAGATTTCCACACAGGATCAGGAGCGGATCTCTTTGCATAATGCCGAGCTGGACCGTCTGCTGGGAGGCGGCCTGGTTCCGGGGTCAGTTATCCTGATTGGCGGAGAGCCGGGTATAGGAAAATCCACCCTTAGTTTGCAAATTCCGTTGCACGCCCCGCATTTGCTTACGCTGTACGTGTCGGGCGAGGAATCGGCCCGTCAAATCCGTATGCGTGCCGAGCGTCTGGCACCCGCTACCGTTGCAGCTTCTGCGACTCCCGCCGCCCCTGCCGACAGTCCTTCCGCCGCTCCGGCCTCTGCAACCCCCTCTGTGGGTGCCGACAACTGTCTGGTACTGTGCGAGACCATGTTGGAGAACATTTTGGAACGTGCCCGTGAAATCAAACCGGCCTTACTTATTATTGACTCCATTCAGACGGTATATTCGCAACTGCTGGACTCTTCGCCGGGCAGTGTGACCCAGGTTAGGGAATGTGCCGCCACGCTGTTGCGCTATGCTAAAGAGACCCATACTCCGGTCATTTTGGTGGGACACATTACAAAAGACGGCAGCATTGCAGGGCCCAAAGTCCTTGAACACATTGTGGATGTGGTGTTGCAATTTGAAGGGGACAACACCCATACGTACCGGATGTTGCGCAGCTTTAAGAACCGATACGGTTCCACGGCAGAGTTGGCCATTTTTGAAATGACACAAACGGGGCTGCGGGAAGTGAAAAA
>MTBK01120341.1_pt1 | contig 57309 bp, 70 predicted proteins | sample 1535981 | NCBI WGS metagenome assembly MTBK01 (sample SAMN06109225, study PRJNA356200) | anaerobic digester metagenome | isolation source: biogas reactors fed with pig manure or primary and secondary sludge | place: Spain | collected 2016-06-30
TACTACGAGAGTCTTGATTCTTCGGAAAAGAAGACAGAAGCTGGTGCGGCTGCATGAAAATAACCGAAGGCCAATTTACACACTAAAATGGACTTGACACAGATAAAAGCACCTTATATTCGCTTCAATACAATTTTTCGTCCTTGAGGAAGTCGTTTGTCGCGTTTGTGTCGAGGAAGTCCCAGAAAAAAAAAGGAGAAAGCCCATCGCCAGGACGCTTCGAGGTCATATTACCTTGAGTCAGTAGGCTTCCTGCTTTTATGTCCTCGGCGGCCACCAAACTCTTGCGCGCTATGCTCATGTTTTTTAGTTCCGAAGGAGACGGTATCTTTTTTCCGTTTCCCAAGGACACCTCTACCTCCCTAATGCTTCGTATCATAGTCGCCAAGTCGCACGGCTCTAGAGAGGCTTTGTGGTCCGGTCCAGACAAAGTTCTGTCCAATGTGAAGTGTTTTTCGATCACCCGTGCTCCTAATGCTACTGCCGCTATCGGTATCGCAATTCCATTGGTGTGATCTGAATAACCCACAGGAAGGCCGAAGGCACGGTGAAGCGTTCCTATCGCATTCAGGTTCACCTCGCAGAACGGCGCCGGGTACTCCGTCGTGCAGTGCAGAAGCGTGACTTTCCGCTTCAGAAGAGCCTGCCCTTTTTCAGAGAAGAATGCAGCGCGGAAAGCTTCGCGAGAAGGCGCTTTTTCTCCGGAGTATCCGAATGCCAGCACTCCGAGAGCGTCTTCGATTTCTCCCAGGGTACTCATGCCAGTGGACAGGATAATTGTGCACCCCGTTCTCGCGGCTCGAAGGAGGAGAGGCGCGTTAGTTATTTCTCCGGAGGGTATCTTTAATGTCTCAAGTCCAAGCACCCTGGACAGCAAATCAACGCTCGGCTCATCGAAAGGACTTGATAAAAAAAGAATACCCCGTTCTGCGCACCGCGCTTTTAACGCCAAGTGATCCTTATGATCCATTTCGAGCCGACGGGCCATCTCAAGTTGAGATTCCGAAGCATCCGTTGTCTTTTTCTGGTAGTCGGCCTTCGAAGCGTGCTTCGAAATAACCCGCTCAGCAGTAAAGGTCTGGAACTTAACGGCGTCCGCCCCTGCCTCAACAGCAACGTCCACCAAGCGCAGCGCCATGTCAAGGGATCCGTTATGGTTCACACCGGCTTCGGCGATGACAAAGACTTTCATTTTTCAATCCCTCCATGAAATATCAAAAAACGGTTTGGACGTCTCGATTTGCGCTTTTTTCAGGTATTCTACCATCAGTTTCGCCGGGCTTGACATTTCGTCACGCTGCCTTCCTTTCTCTTTTCCGTACGCGAGCATTTGCTTAATAACGGTGTTTATGGCATTGCGTTCGCATGGGCTGTCGACAACCAGGTGGTTGCGGATACGCCCTTCTTGCCTTTTGCCGACATTGATAACCGGTGTCCCCAAAAGCGGGGCCTCAACAACACCGCTGGACGAGTTTCCGACAACAGCGTCGGCGAGAGAGAGGGTCTGCCAGTAGCGAATTCTTCCAAGTGATTGAACGAATAGCCTGCGATCAGGACGGGCTGCGCAAAAGTCGATTATGCGTTCGTTGATGATCCGTCCATCCGTGTCGGCGTTAGCTCCTGTAAAGAGCAAGGTTGCGGAGGATAATAGGTCAAGTGCTGCGAGCAGTTCGTAAATCTGCGCTTCCGAAGGTATCGGTGCTCGCGTCTCTGGGTGGTACGTCACCAGCAAAAATGGTGAATCAAGGATCATTCCGAGGTCGGACTCCAGCTTCTCTTTCGACGGGATGGGAAGGTGCAGAAGGGCATCGGCACATGCAGGTCCGACGACGAAGACTGAATCAGGATGCTCTCCCATTTGGATGATGCGCCTCCGATACTCTTCGTGAGCGGCAAAATGAAGGGAACTCATCTTTGTAATGGCGTGCCGAAAAGCATCGTCGTAAGCTCCAAGCGTTATCTCCCCGCCGCTTATGTGGGCTATCGGAATGCCCGCAAGAGACGCCGCAGCAGCAACTCCGAGCATCTCGTATCTGTCGCCGAGGATAACAAGTATGTCTGGCTTTAATCGTTCCAACGCGTCGGCGAAACCAATAACGCCAAGGCCAAGCGATTTGGTGACCGCGACGGTGGAATCTCCGGAAAGCAATAGCTCCACTTTCTCGTCAATGGCAAAACCGTCGGCTTCGATCTCTTTCCACGTCAAACCGAATTCATGCGAGAGGTGCGCCCCGGTAACGATAAGCTGCAACTGTAATTCAGGGTCGGCCTGAACCTCCTTCATCAGCCAGTAGAGCAGGCCGTACTCGGCGCGGGTTCCCGTGACTACGGCGATCTTGCGGGTCATGGGCGAACACCAGCTTTCAGCAGCACTTCCCGCAGCGTCTTGGCGGCTCGCCTGACGGAGTCCTCGTCGTTCGCGGTCGAGGCGGGGAGGTTGAGTCCCTGCTCGTAGATTCGCTCGGCGTTGGGGCAGGGGTACGGGGCGTGATGGCGCAGGTACGGGAAGGTGTGAAGCGGCGAGAATAGCCGCCTCGTCGGGACGCCGCGCTCGTTCAGGGCCACCTGCAGCTCCGGGATCGGGATGTGCTCGACGGTGACGGAAGGGAACCACCAGGCGTTTTCTGCGCCGTGCGCCTCCTTCTGCATGGCGACGCCGGGGATGCCGTCGAGGGCTTCACTGTAGATACGGGCGAAGGCCCGCTTCTTTTTCAGAAAGCCCTCGATGCGCTCCATCTGCGCAAGCCCGAGGGCCGCCTCGAGGTTGGTCATCCGGTAGTTGTAGCCCATCTCCGGGTGGTAGTATCCCTTGGAGGAGTCGCGCGCCTGGTTGACGAGATACTTGACCCGCGCCGCCCGTTCGGGGTCGCGTGCCGTTACCATGCCGCCCCCGCCCGTGGTGATGAGCTTGTTGCCGTTGAAGCTGAAACAGCCGAAATCGCCCATCGTGCCGGCGGGCCTGCCGCGCCACGTCCCGCCGAGGGCCTCGGTGGCGTCCTCGACGATCGCGATGCTGCACTCCCCGCAGATCTCGAGCAGTGCGTCCATGTTGCAGAGGTTGCCGTAGAGGTGCACGGGGATGATCGCTCTCGTTCGGGGGGTGATCGCGTCACGGACCCTCTCCGGGTCGAGTGTCCAGGTGTCGGCGTGCACATCGAGCAGCACGGGGGCGGCCCCCGCGTATAGGACTGGATTAACCGAGGCGACGAATGTCAACGCAGGGACGATCACCTCGTCCCCCTCCCCGACGCCGAGCTCCGCGAGTGCAATGTGGATAGCCGCAGTGCCGCTCTGAACGGCAACAGCCGCGGGCGCCCCGAGGTACCTGGCGAAGCGCTCCTCGAACTCCGGCACGAAGGGTCCGGCGGTGGAGACGTATGTGGAGTCCACGCACTCGATAAGCATCTCTTTCTCTCGCTCGCCCAGGTTCGGCGCGTCAAGCAGCAGGGGCATTGCCTTCACCTTCTATACGTTGTAGATGTCGCTCTTGTAGAGCGATCTGCGTTCCTTCATCCACTCTACTGTCCGGGCCAGACCGTCGTCCAGTGAGACTTTCGCGAGCCAGCCGGTGAGGGAGCGCATCTTGCCGGGGTCGGAGAGCAGGCGCTCTACCTCGCTCTTCGTTGGGCGGACGCGTTGCTCGTCGGAGACGATCCGCACCTCGCGCCCCATTATACGCGCAATTTTCGCAACCAGGTCGCCGATTGAGATCTCGCTCCCTGTGCCGAGGTTGACCGTCTCTCCGACGGTCTCGTGCGAGTCTGCGGCCGCCAGAAAGCCCGAGACTGTGTCCGAAACGAATGTCAGGTCGCGGGTGGGGGCGAGGTTGCCCAGGGAGAGCGTGTCCCTGCCGTCGAGGATCTGCGATATGACGGTCGGGATGATAGCGCGGGCCGACTGCCGCGGGCCGTAGGTGTTGAAGGGGCGTACTACCGTGACCGGAAGGCCGAATGAGCGGTGGTAGGAGAGCGCGAGGAAGTCCGCCGAAGCCTTGCTGGCGGCGTAGGGTGACTGAGGGTTGACCGGGTGCGCCTCGTCGATGGGGACGTACTGCGCCGTGCCGTAGATCTCGCTGGTGGAGGTGTGGATCACTCGCTCCGCGCCGCACTCCCGCGCGGCCTGCAGAACGTTGTAGGTCCCCTCGACGTTGGTGCGGATGTAGGCCAGCGGCGAGACGTAGGAGTAAGGTATGCCGATCAGGGCGGCGAGGTGGAAGACCGTGCCGCATCCCGCAACTGTGGACTTGACCAGGTCGTAGTCGCGCACGTCGCCTGCGATTATCTCGACTGAGTCCCGGCAGGGGGAGTCCTCCAGCCAGCCCCAGTAGCTGCGCGAGTTGTAGTGCACGAAGGCGCGGACTTCGTGGCCTTGCCTTACGAGTTCTTCGACGAGGTGCGAGGCGATGAAGCCTCCCGCGCCGGTGACGAGGGTTTTCATGCATTCTCCTCCGCTTCGGTTGAATACGTGGCGAAATCTCGCGTTCCACATAGTGTATCGTCAAAAACACAGGATAAATCAAGGGGCGGCCCGTAAGCCGCCCCCGCTTGTTGCTCTGCGTCACGCTTGAATATCGATCATCGCACCGAAAAGATCCTTGATCCTCTCTATGAAGCGAACCACCTCGTCCGGCGGGATTTTCCGGACTACTTCGTCTCTTGACGTATCGATCACGGAGACCTGGTACACGTCCGCCTCTTGGCGATACTCAAACTTGAGGCTTCGATCAAAGACCGCCGAGAGACTGTTGGCGTAATCCACAGCATCCCTGAGACGCTCCTCTGTAACTCGTTTCTCAACTGGTTCACGCGCCTGAACCGGGACTCTTTCGGCCGGCGTCGGTAAACCCGGCGGTCCGGCCTGTCCAACTGCCGCCCCTACAGGCACGGTTGGCCTTAGCACTTCCATTTTGGTTCACCTCCATCTCCCTAGCAGGAGAGGGGAGCTGACTCCCCTCTCCTTATTAGTAAACTAGAGAAACTAACGGAGGAGCTGAAGCACGTTCTGCGGAAGCTGGTTGGCCTGAGCAAGCATGGAGTTGCCCGCCTGCAGCAGGATGTTCAGCTTCGTGAAGTTCATCATCTCCTTGGCCATGTCGAGGTCGCGGATGCGGCTCTCGGCTGCCTGGAGGTTGGTCCCGGCTACAGTCAGGTTGTTGATGGTGTGCTCAAGCCTGTTCTGGTAGGCGCCAAGCCTTGCCCTCTGGCTGGAGACCCTGTCGATGGCACCGTCGAGCACGGTGATAGTACGAGCGGCGGACACCCTGTCGGTGACGATTACGCCGTGGATGCCAAGCGCCCTGGTGCCCATCGCGCCGATGTTGATGCCCATGTCTTCCTTCTCGTTGGCGCCGATCTGGAAGACCGTGGTGTTGTCCGCAAGGTGGACTATCGTCTCGTAAGGGGTCAGGCCGGTGTTGTTCGTGTAGTTGAAACGGCCCGTCTCCTTGCTGTACTCCACCGTGATGCCCGCCATCGAGTCGAAGGTGACGTCGACGTTCTTGTGCAGCACGCCGATGAGGTTGTTGCCGGTGATCTGGCTGTCTATCACTATGGACTTCTTCGTGTGGGCGTCCTCTATGGAGACCTTGAACTTGTTGTCCACATGGTTCTGGATCACGTTGAGGCTGAGCGCCTTGATCAGGTCCTCGTCGCCCACGAAGTTCAGCTTGCCGTCGTTGCCGTTGAGAGCCGTTCGGATGACGAATGTGCCCTTGACCGCGTTCGGTCCGTCATCGGTGACGTTCTCGTCGGTAATGAACTCCACGAACGGCCCTGCGGTCAGCCTGCCCTGTCCGAGTCCGTCGCGGATCGCGACGTTCATCTTGTCGGCGACGTCCTTGAGCGTATCGCTCTTGTAGATGGTGATTGCGGTCGTCTTGCCGTCGCCCTGGACTATGGTGATGTTCTGCGGGTCGTCGATCATGAACTTTCCGTTGGCGTCCCAGAACTTGTCCAGATCCCAGAGCTTGACGTCGCCGTTGGCAACCTCGCCGATGTAGGTCGAGTGGAAGGAGATCGCCGGGTTGAGAAGGACGCCATTGCCTCCGAAGCGCGCTCCGCCGCCCTTCACCGCCATGTTGATCTCGCTGTCGTAGGAGATTCCCGTGTCCTCGTTCAGATAGAACTGCTTAAACGAATAGTTACCCTCGGGCAACCCATCGTCCCGGAAGCTGTAGGTCGCGGTAATATCCGCAGGCCAACCGTACGGCCAGTCAGCCGTATTGATTTTGGCAACAACATCGGCCTCGTTGCGAGCCACTCTTTCGTTTGTCAGGGCCTCCGCTCCAAGGACAAACTTGTCGCCGGCCTTCAGGTTGGCGACATCCGTCAGGACGATCTTCGTAAAGCCAATGTCGCCGCCTACGTTCTCGAAGCTGCTGAAGCCGGCGATGGTTCCGGAGAAATCCTCGCCCGCAGCGTAGGACTGCCCGTAGTAAATCACGAGCTCCTTGGTCTCGACGTTGGTCCCGCCGCTGAAAGAGAACGACCTCGTATCGATCTGGAATATGACGTGGGAGTCGTCCGCCTCCTTGACCTGCCAAAGCTGGCTCACATTATTGTTACCCAAGAGCATATCGCTGGCACCGAGGTCTATAATGCTCGCGGCGGTGCCGGCCCTGTACGTGCCGTCCACGCGGAACTGAGCGTCCATCACTGAACCGTTGATCCTGACCCACCCCACATTTGCGTCGACAAGGGTTGTCAAGTTGTTCGCTGCCCATCCCAACCCGTTGAGGGCGTTAAGAGTGACAACAGCGCCATTCCCAACTCCCGCTGCGGCGGCCTTTCCCCAGGCTCTTCCCGCAGTGCCGACCACATTGTAGTTGATCGCAAAGTCAACTGCCAAGCCGTCGGTTTCCTCGACGACCAGCTTGACCCAGCCCACCGCCACCGTCGCATTTACGATGGTATTGAATTCAAGCGCTGAAACCCCGATTCCGACAGCAGTACTGGCTGATGCATAATACACGGACAGAGCCGCTGCCTCGTAGCCCAGGTTTATCCTGAAGTCGCCTGCAGGCAGCCCTGTGACGCTTACGTCGGAGACGTTGGAGTCCGGGTGAATCATCAGGTTGGTGATGACATCCTTGTGCTTGATCTTGAAGAGGTCGCTCTTCTGGATCTCGCCGCGCCCCGCCTCAGCCACTATCTTGAGCTTGTAGTTGCCCTCGGCTACCGCTTTCTGACCGAACTGGTCTATCTCGCGGAGTCCTCCGCGAACGATGACCTTGGTGTCCAGCTTGTCGGTGGACCAGAGCACGGCAGCGGAGCCGTCAAGCAGCTTCTTCTTGTTGAACTGGGTGGTGTTGGAGATGCGGTCGACCTCTTCCTTGAGCTGGTCGATCTCCAGCTGGATGAACGATCTGTCGTTCGACGTGAGGGTGTCGTTGGCCGCCTGCACAGCCAGCTCGCGCATACGCTGCAGTATGGCGTGGGTCTCGTTGAGGGCACCCTCCGCCGTCTGGATCATGGATATGCCGTCCTGGCTGTTGCTCACCGCCTGATCGAGACCGCGCACCTGCGCGCGCATCTTCTCGGATATGGCAAGCCCTGCCGCATCGTCGGCGGCGCTGTTGATCCGCAGACCGGTGGAGAGCTTGTTGATGGAATTCTGAAGCGCGTTGTTGGTGGCGTTTACTGCGTTGTAGGCGAACAGTGCCGGGATGTTATGGTAAATACGCATTGTTGTTTCCTCCTCTTCCTTGAAGGTCCTGCTCCTAATCCTTTAGGAGTTGCTTTATTAGGATGAGCGCACTGTAGACCATGCTTTCCCGTCGACGGGCATCACTCCCCTCTGTCTATGGGTTATCGGCAACCTGCCGGGATACTTTAGCGGCCATCTCTCTGCGGGCTGCGGACGCGCGGCTCCTTTCAAGGGCCTGCCGTGCCTGAGAACTAAATTTGTCGTCATCCCCGGCAAGATCAATAGCCCGCTGATACCATTCGACGGCCTTGTCGAGCCGACCGGCGTTCTCCCAGGAGAACCCTATTGCTGCGGCGGCGTTCTTGCGCTGATCGGGGATGTGCCTGTAGGCCGCCTCGACACGTCTTTGAAATATGTGCTCCATGGCGAGGTAGTTGCGGCTTCGCTCCTCGTTCGTCGGGTCAAGGGCGATCGCCTTTTGAAAAGCGGTTCTGGCCTGCTCGAACTCCGGCTCCACGCCGAACTCGTACAGACAGTAGGAGATGGCGAGGTCGTTCCAGAAGGATGGGTCTGACTGGGTTGATGGATTTTGGATCAGGGAAGAGAGCAGCTTCCGCGACCTTTCCACGAACCCCAACTCCAAGGCGCGCCTGCCCAGCTCTAGTGCGTTATTCGATTTCCAATGCCCTTGTCTGAAGTCGAACCTGTTGAATAGCGACATGGCGAACAGGGGGAGTTTTCTTTCCTGCGCGGTCTCCCAGGCCAACTCGGCCGTATCGGCCTCCATCAGGCCCTCAGCGCAGTCTAGCTCCTCGAAGATTCTGCGGTGCTCGGGCTCCTCGTCGATGTAGTCTATCATGGTGTTCAGCATGGCCTTCGCCGAACTTCCTGCGGCCTCGGCCGTGCCGGTGAACTCGTCAAGCTCCTGTCGCCAGGTACGCAACTCGTCGGAGGATTGCATGAGCTTGCTCTCGTTTATCACCCGGGCCGCACCGGATATGTGGGCCTGCAAGATGAAGGTCATTATCGGACTCATGTTGACCAATCGATCAAGCGCAGCGGCTGTGTCGTAGGCGCTGCGTCTGCGCCTTGTGACGCTCAAGCCTGCAGCCATAACTTTTTCGACGGTGTCTTTCAAGGCTTCAAGGGCATCGAGGTAAGAATCCAGAGAGTCCGCCGCCTCCTTGAGAAAACCCTTGAGCGAGTCAGGCTTCCCTTCCCCCTCCATCGGGACAGAACTCAACATGTCCACGGGCTCCTCCGGCAGCGGCGGGAGGCCGCGAACATTATCGGCCAGAAACTCGTCGAGGGTTACGACCTTTGTACCCTCTATAAGTAACCCTCCCTCGGTCGCATCGTAAACCTCCGCGCCTTTATAACCCGATATAATCTGCTCGAAGATCTGCTTGAAATAAAACCAAACTTTTGTCGTCTTTACCTTGCCAGCGAGAGCACCCGGTCCGTCGATTATATCCGGGTTTGACTTGTCGAGATCCTCTTTTCCCTCCTCCCAGTATGTGCCGTCGGTATGAGTCTTTCCCTCGGGTGAAAAAGCCAGGTCCTGTCCGATCAGGGCGATCTTCTTGCACCCTAAACCAAACGCCATGCCAAGCCCCATGTGAGCGCATGAGGAGCCTGAATGGAGTACCGAAAGGCCCGTAGCACCGGCGAACCATCTGTCCAAAGGCAGGATTTTAAAAGTCATTATGAAAGGCCCCTCCCAAGTCCCGCTGATCTCGGGCAGACAGACGGAGCAGTTCACCGGGATCACTCCCTCGGGTTTTACCGGAAGATCGGCGTAGTGGGCGTCGTATACGAGGCGACCCCTCTCAATCGCCACAACAAAATGCGGGGTTATCCCCATCGCAGGCAGCTTGCGCAGCACCGTGTCCACCGCGATGATTATGCATTTGTCCTGCACTTCCTTCAGGAGGTGGACGTTCTTCTCGAGAGACGGCCCTGCGGAGACTATGACGGCCGGGTAGTCCTCGAACTTGCCCCAGAGCTCTTTCAGGGTGTAGGAGCGCAGAAGATTGGGGAAGTTTCTCACTATCTGGTTGAAGCCTATTAGTGTGTCCTCGGCGCTGTTGCCCAGCGATTGGTAGCGGAAGCGGATGAAGGCCGCGAACTTTTCCAGCACCTTCTTCGGGTGCTCTGGCTCGCGATCCGCCTGACCCTTGTGCACGAAGAATAGCGTCCTGTCCGCGCTGCCGAGTATTATAGGGTTGCCTATGGCCTGATTGCAGACGCTCTCCGTCTCCTCAAGGCTCCATACGGGGAACACGCGAATATCCGACGCGATTATCTGCCTCAGCGGGGAGTTGACCATGGCGCACTTCCACACGGCGGGGTCGTCCTCCACCAGCAGGATGCGCGCGACGTGGTTGCCGGCCTTCTCCAACACTCTCTGGAGGGCTTTTCCGGTTCCGAGGCCGATGATCATCCATATGGTGTGGCGGGGGTCGTCGATGTTTCCACCCTCTATCGTGTAGTCGTCCACCATGGGAGTGTCGCCGTCCACAAGCCAGTCGTACTTGCCGGAGGCGCGGACCTCCAGCGGGCGGGCGTCCTCCCACCTGGCCTCCAGCCACTCCATGAAGCCGGGCAGCCTCCTTTTTACCCGCTCCAGCCCCTCGGAGCGCTCCGCGGCGGTCTTATCTTCCATTGTTCTCTCCTCCGCTGCTCTTCTGTTTCATAGCCTCCAGCAGGTCGTCGGGGAGCGAAGCCTTCGCGGCCCGAATGTTCTGGAGGACGATTTCGTCGTAGATCTCCTTGCGCCACACCTGCACGGAGCGCGGGGCCTCTATGCCAAGCCTCACCGTGTCGCCCCGGACATCCAGCACGGAGACCTCTATGTCCGCGCCGATGCGTATGGCCTCGCCGGTCTTGCGGGAGAGGACGAGCACCTGTCATTCCTCCCCTTCTGCGGCTGGCTCCGTCGCGGGGGCGCGCCGCTCCATCTTCTCGCGCACTTCGTCGGAGAAGACCCTTGCCCCAAGCGGGTAGTCCTCGTTGAGGCAGATGATCTGCTTGCCCACCCGGCGGATGTGCTGAAGGACGATGGGCGCGCGCAGGTTTGCGGTCATCTCCCAGGGGCGCCCCTCCGGGATCGACAGGACCAGCAGCAGGATCAGCCCCTCGTCCGAGCCTTGGCGAACTTCCTCCAGGTCCTCGTCGGCGAAGCGGGGCGAGTACTCGTGCATTATGGCCGCGGGGCGAGCGACCGGCAGGGCGACGTCGCCGTCGGACAGGCTCTGCAGCCACTTGATCGGGGCTTCGTCGTCGCCGGCGATCACCCACTCGGTGTGAGTCTCGAACCCGGGTATCCCCCGGGGAAAGGAGAGCACGGCCTCCTCGTCTACTGCAAAGGGGCCGAACCTCGTGGTATCCATCGTTCTTGGCAATTCGCGCACCTCCGGGATGTTCTTGACTGCCTGTTTGGTATCGGCGGTGGGGCTGGGGAAGATTAGCGGCTCTTGTCGTCCCGAACGACGTGCAGTCTTTTGTGTCATCCCGAACGACCAACGGGAGGAGGGATCTTGCATTGTGGGTGGCTCGAAGCAAGATCCCTCGCGTTCGCTCGGGACGACAAGCTACGCTCGTGACGGTTTTTTGTCGTCCCGAACGAGCGTAGCGAGGAGGGACCCCGGTTAAGTGTTACTGCCCCAACAAGGTCCCTCGCTCCGCTTCGGGACGACAGCGATGCGGAACAAAAGAACAGGTTCCCCACGCTCCTGAGGCAGTTCCTTACGTACGGAAGAAATTAAACCTCCTGTTGAACGACGCCGAAAATGTATGTAGCGTATCCGGCAACAAGCGTGTGGAGGTGCGGATACCGTACATTGTACAATGCTTTTCCAGGGAGGATGAACGCTATGCGCATCATGTCCAACATCCCGGCGCTGCTGGCCGTCAACGCCGCCAAGCTGCTGGGCATAAGCGCGGAGAGGAGCGTCCGCCGCCTCGCGGAGGGTTTGAGGATAGGCATCTCGGCCGACGACGCCGCAGGGCTGGCTATCTCCGAGAAGCTGCGCTCGCAGATTCGCGGGCTCGACCAGGCGGCGCGCAACGCGCAGGACGGCGTCTCGATGCTGCAGACGGCCGAGGGCGCGCTGGAGGAGGTTCACTCCCTGCTTCAGCGGATGCGCGAGCTCTCCGTGCAGGCTGCCAACGACACCCTAACCCTCAAGGACAGGACCTACATTCAGCAGGAGATTGACCAGCTGAAGCAGGAGGTCGACCGGATCGCCTCCACCACCCAGTTCAACAGGAAAAAGCTGCTCGACGGGAACGCGGCGGTGCTGTGGAGCACCGACTCGCTGGACGTGAGGGTGTTTGTGGACGGCGCGCTGCGCACCAAGGACATCTTCGGCCAGAACGTGATCCAGGAGGGGAACTACCGGCTGCGCATCACGCCGACCGCAGGGGAGGCGGAGGTGCTGAAGACGAACGTCTTCTACCTGAAGCACGGCACCGTCTCCGACGGGCTGCGGATGTCCCCGGAGAGCGGGATGGTCTCCGGCCTCCACGGGCTGCGAAGTCTGCACCTGGCGACGGGGGAGTACCGGCTGGAGACACGTGAGGTGCCCTTCGGCGGTATAGGCTACTTCGACGCAGCCGGCAATGAGATATTCAATCCGGCGGCTGTAATGGGAGTGGAGGCGCTGGAGGCAAGCGTGCTGCCCGACATCATGCCCTACGGCGAGTACCGGGTGCGCGTGGCGGACGAGGTGCCCTTCATGGCGCACTACGGCGACGTGTCGGGGGGAGTGTTCGGGACGGAGATAATCGACAGGGTCGACCCGATGGGGCGCAGCAACGTGGACCTGTCGATGGATGCGTCGAATGTGGCCGGGCCGGTGGACTCGCAGACGCGCCTTGCCTGGACGGACATAGGCGGCGCGGGGAACGGGACGGTGAACGTGACCCAGGGCGGGGGCGTCACGCCGGGCGCTCCGGGAGGAGCTCCTTATCCCCACGACCCGACCCCCGGCAACGTGGTATTCAACGTACGGGACGACTACGACGCGAACGTGTGGACGCACTTCCGGGTCGGAGCGGTGGACCCCCGCGATACCCTGAGCGGGGACGTGAACCTGCAGACCTACTACCGTTCGGAGGCCGGGGCCACCGCGAACCTGGGGCTGACCTACCAGGCGAACGCTGGGGAGCAGGTGACGCTGCGGACGGCGTTCCGGGCGTCCAGCTCCAGCTCAATAGAAATCACGGACGGGACGGACACGTATACTGTCGTCCTGAACAGCATGGACGTCGTAAGCGCCAGAAACGCGATCAACGCGGAATTGGTCCTGCGCGGCTGGGGGACCGCAACGTTGACTGCGGTTGGAGGGCAGCAGCAGATTAACATCAACAACACGAGCGGCGGAGACCTGACGATCACGAATGTCGGAGGAGCGGGGGACTTCGGCCTAGCTGTGGCGAACCTCGCGGACGGCACGACGCACACGGGGACTCTGCGCGATTATGAGAACGACCGCGTGGTCGCGGTCGGCGGTTCCGACATCGTCGCGGCCGCCGCAGCGCTGGACGGCGCGCTCGCGGCGTACAACATCGACTTCGCCGCGGCCGACGAGGGTGGCGGAGTGCGGCACCTCCAGATAAGCAACAACTCGTCTGGAGCCGGTGGCATCGCCGGCTCGTACAACCTGACGATCATGCCCGACGCGGGAGCCGTATCCTTCGAGACGGAGATGGGGATCAGTAGGGCCGTTCTATTGGCTGGCAACTCCACAAGCTACAACAGAGTGCTGCACGGGTACACGGCCAACGTCAACATCGGCAACATGCGAGTCGACGAGGTGCAAGATGCCCTTCAGACTGCGGCGAACACAGCCTTCGGACTGGACGACCTGGCCAATCCCGGAGGCAACGTCTTCGAACTGGTCACCGGGGGCGGCTCCGGGCGGATCGATCTGCGCACCTCCTCCGTTACCGCCCGCTACCAACTGACCCTGACCCAGGGCGCGGGGAGCACCGTGACAGAGCTCTTCGGAGGGAACCAGACCCTCGGGCGAAACGCAGGTGACGTGGGCGGCGTATCCAGGGACTACGACCACACCTACGCCACTCTGGCCGCAGGACGAAATATCGAGCAGTTGCTAGATGACATCGACGCCATTGATATCCTGTCGGCCGCGTGGATCGACGCGGCGAACACCCCCGGCTACGACGGTTTTCACCACGACGGCAGGATCCGCATAACGAACACGGACGGCTCCCCGGAGCGGCGCGAGGTGGTGTTCAGCGCGAGCAACGGGGCCACCCAGCTCATGGGGGGAGAAGTCACGATAGGAGTCACGGGCTCGACCACCTTCGCAAACACCGCGAACAGCAGAACCTGGCAGGCTCGCGACCAGGTGCGGGTAGTGACGAACTACACCGGCATCGACAGGAACGGCAACGCTGTTGACGGCACTCGCACCGACTGGTGGTGGGAGGGGGACGTGGGTAGTTCGAACCCCCTGGCATCCGACGGTAACCTGCCCTTCACCTCCGTCTACATCCCCGACCGCACCGGCGCGACCGACCTCGCCGTCGGCGACTCCTGGGCCCTCTTCACCTCGGCGGCGACCGTCGGGGCGCACGACAGGCTCGACTTCCGCATCCGCGACGGGCAGACCGGCTCCACATACGACTCGGCCTCCCTCGGGGCGCCGGTCCACGGCGTGGCCACCTACGGCGGCGCGTCCATGGTGTTCAACGACGGTATGCTGGACGGCATCGGAGGTGTTACCTTCGACCTCCCCCATATGTTCAGGACGGGCGTCGGCACCTACAATACCGACAATTCGCATGTCTCCTTCATCCAGCACGGCTTCGACAATATCGCCGGCGCGACCTTCTCCGACATCCTGCGCACGGCAGAGAGGTACGACGCCGCCGGCGCGGGCTGGGACGTTGCTGGGCAGGCCGACGACCGCTGGTACGCCCGCGCCTGGTACGGAGAGGACGCCTCCTACTACCTGGGGGACAAGTCCCCCGCCGCCGTGCTGCCTCCGGGGACCATAGAGGTCTGGAGGATGGAGGACGTCAACGCCACACTGCTCTTCACCGCCACCGGCGCGGGGACCTTCCACGTGCAGGGGAAGGGCTACACTCGCGCAGGGGCGAGGGTCGAGTTCGAGGAGGACATCGACCTGAACGCCCACGGCCCGGTGAGCGCGGCGAACCAGCTTGTGCTGAACGCCGGGGGCGGCGCGGGGGAGGTCCGCTTCGACGCCTTCGCGCCGGTGGGGACCATGCCGCAGGACCGTTTCGTTGTGAACATAGCGGCGCGGGCGGGAGGAGTCTACGAGAACGCGACACCCGGCGTACCGGCCGGCTTCCTCTCGGACTCGATCATCACAGTGGACGCCGACCCGTGGGGGCTGACTAGGACATCCCACAGGACCATGGAGTACCGCTTCGACTCCGGTGTTGAGGACATGTTCTACGACGACGACCCGCTGGCGGACCCGGACACCAGGCTGCGCATGTTCGGCTTCTTCGTGGACCCGAACAACAGCAACAGCGTGACCAACGTCTCCACCGGGGAGCTGCTGCTCAACGTGGCCGCGACCGGCTTCGCCGCCGGCACACGGGCGGGCGAGGGCGGAGCGGGGAACATGCCCTTCATATTGGCGGAGGTGAACTACCAGGGGAAGACGAACCCGGAGGCGGGGGCGATAGTGAACAGCTTCTTCTTCCAGGACCAGAAGAAGGGCGAGGGGGAGCGTGACTTCCTGCAGCGGGTGGAGTACGCCCCGGACGAGACGAGGAACGCGGTGCTTTTGTTCGACGTGCTGGACGAGAGGGACGGCGGCGTAACCCTGCGCGTGCAGGGGCACGTGGTGGACAGGAACGGCGAGTACCGGTACATTGAGGCGGAGACGACGGGGCTGAACAACAGCAACGAGGACTTCGTCCTGGCGGCTGCGCCCGGCTTCGAGGGGCTGCGGTTCGAACACTTCGACTTCACCGACGTCACGAGGCTGCGGAAAGGGGACCGGTTCACCCTGTCGCTGGTGGCAGACGGCAGGGCGGAGATGGACCCGGTATCCCAGCGATACGCAGTCGACGAGATCAACCTTTTCGGCGGGGACACGGACCCGGGGCTCTATCCGATAAGCTGGCGCTTCTTCGACGGAGTGCTGGACGACTCGACCACCACTCTGCGCACCTACCAGGTCGCACCGAAGGACTCGATGGGAGAGGGGGCCTTCGAGGGGAAGGTGTACGACGGGACACTCTCCCTTTCGTTCGGATCGTTCAACGGAGGAACCTTGGTCGGCGACACGTCGTCGGACGACACCCCCCGGGTCGTGAGGGACGCGGCCGTGTTCGGCTCCGTCTACCGGGAGGGGATCGACGGAGGCGTGGCTCACCGCTACTCCACCACCAGGGAGGTCGCCCAGTTCTGGGACAAGAACGGCAGATTCCTCCTCGACACGCCCGCGAGCGTCGTCATCCGGCAGGGAGAGAGCGAGGCGGTCTTCACCCTGTACGGCGACGAGGAGATCCAGTCGCTGCTGCAGAGGCTGAACGACACCATCCACCGCCAGCTCGGCGGGGGACTGCTTCAGAACTTCGTCCCATCCCCGTCAAACTCGAAGTACGCCACTCTCACCGGACCCATCACGGATAAGAACGCGATGGAGACAGTCCGGGGGACGATGGTGCTGCGCTCGGCCATAGCCGGATCCGAGGGCGCCTACGAGTTCGTCGGGGACGAGGACATCTTGAAGGCCCTCGGCTTCGTCGTTATCAACGAGGCGAAGGAGAACATGTACACTGTAGACATCACCGACGCCCACACTAGAAAGACTGTGGCTAACGGTCTGAAGGTGGACGGTGGCGGGGAGCTGCGCGGAATCTGGGGGGACGCGGTGCGCCTGAGGCTCGGCTCGCTGCTAGGCGTCGCGGGAAGCCAGTACAGCGAGGCCTCGGGCCGCTTCATCACGGCGGTGGAGCCGGAGATTTTCCGGACGGTCCACCTGGCGGACAACTCCACGGTGCTGCAGATCGGCGCGAACGAGGGGGAGGACGTGCTGCTCAACTTCGGGGCGATGGACACGAAGACGCTCGGCATCGGGGGTATAAAGGTCACGGACAGGATGAGCGCGGGGCGCTCCATCACCCTGGTGGACCAGGCCATAGACCGAGTGTCGCGGCAGAGGGCGACCATAGGCTCCCTGGTGAACCGCCTGGGGCACGCGACCGCCTCGCTGTCCGTGGCCTCGGAGAACCTGTCCGCGGCCGACTCGCGCCTGCGCGACCTGGACTACGCCAAGGAGATGATGAACTTCGTGCGCATCCAGATCCTGGTGCAGGCGAACAACTCCATGATGGCACAGGCCAACCAGCTGCCGAGAAACGTGCTGGCGCTGCTGGGGCAGTAGGGGGGCGGAAAGGTACAGGGGAAGGCCGTATAGCCATCCCGAGCCCTAGGGAAGGCGGCCAGAAACATGCCGCCCAAGCGATCGACTCGAACGGAAAAAACGCCCGTTCGGTCGTCTGCTTGTGTCATCCCGAGCGAACGCGAGACCAGCTATCGGATGTCAAGAGGCAAAACGAGAAAAATGCAAAGTCGCAATAATAAGTTTCCATCGGTCAATTTACGGACACGAACCTTGGCACAAGAATATGACCTCGAGCGACGGACACATAACATCAGTCCGTCGACGTCGCAACCGGAGGACGGGCACATACCAGCAGTTCCGCTGACTTGAAAGTCAGGAGAAACGCACAGAGGGAACCCGTCGCGCACCTGCGGGGCGCCGGCATGCGGCGGGCGTCTCGCCTGAAACGCGGGATCAGGCCGCCGCGCTCAATCGCACCTCGTAAGGCCGCCGTCTCTTGAGAACGGAGTACACCACGCAGGCAAGCTTCCTTGCGACCGCGCCGATGGCGGTTCCGTAGGCCTTTCCCTCTCTCCGCTTCTTCTCGTAAAGCGCCTTGAACACGGGGTCGGTCTGCGCCGCGACTACGGCAGACATCCAAAAGGCCCTCCTCAGAGAGGGAGATCCGCGCTTGGAGATGCGGGTCCTGTTTCCTTCGAAGGCGCCCGACTGCTTCAGCTGCGGGTCGAGTCCCGCGTAGGCGACCAGCTTCTTGGGGCTGTCGAAGCGGTCTATGTCTCCTATCTCGGCAAGCATGACCGCCCCGGTGACGGGACTCACTCCGGGGACAGTCGCTATCTCGGTGCCGAGCCCGGCCATGATCTCCGCTATCTTACCGTCGATCACGGCTATCCGCTTCTCGAAATCCTCCATGCTCTCCAAGAGCAGTCTCATCTCGAGCGCCAGGGTGTCGGCGGAGATTTTCACTCCTATGGACGAGGCTGCCGCCTCCTTGATCCGCCGGGCCCTCTCCTCCCCCAGACGCCCCCTGCTGGCCTCCTCGACAAGGCCGGTCAGGACGTTCAGGTCCATCTCCTTGATCTTCGCGGGGACGGCGCACTCCTTGAGGGCGGTGCGGGAGCTCAGGCAGAACATGTCGGGAAATACGGACTCGTACTCCGGGAAGACCTGGTCCATGACGGCCACGGCCTTGCGCTTCAGATCCGAGCACATGTCCCTGAAGGACTCCCTGAGGCGCGTCAGGTTCTTCAAGCTTACGATGTCTTCCTCGGCGAGGCGGGTGGACTCGAAGTTGCCGAACCTTATGGCCTCGGCGATGAGGAAGCTGTCGACGGAGTCGGTCTTTGTGCCCCTTATGTGGAAGTTCCTGAACCCGTCCGTCTGAATGGGATTGATGACGCGGACGGAGAACCCTCTCTCGCACAGGAAGGAGTAAAGAGCGAGCCAGTAGTGACCCGTCGCCTCCATCCCCGTCACCAGCTCCTCCTCCCCGGAGAGACGCCACTCGACGAAGGAGAGAAGCCTTTCGAAACCCTCTTTGGTGTTGGAAAAGCGCAGAGATTTCCCCATTCTCCTCCCGTCCGCGGCCACGATTCCGGCCTCGTGATGCTTCTTCCCGATGTCGATGCCCATGTACATCAATTCGCACACCCCCGTGCAAGTGATTTTGCAGGGCGGCCTCGCGCTCCGGCGGCGCACAACCTCCTTCGACAAGCGTGGACGCCGCATGTTCCGGGCGCCACATCCAGCTCATTCGTGCAGGGCCGCAGGTACGAGGCACCAGTCTCGCATTCGAGGTTTTCCCCCAAGGGATCTAACGGCGATACTCGGCCTGCATGCCATTATCGCAGTTGAGGAGGTCTTGTTGCACCTCTTGTGCGACGACTACATATTAGGAGGGATCCTGAGGTGTGCTCTCGGGGTCTCTGGGTCCTTCGCTTCGCTCAGGACGACAGAGAGGTCAGGACAACAGAGAGGCAGAATATTTTTATGAAATATTGACTGCTGCACGGAAATACCTTATACTCTCTTTGAGCGGACAGCTCGGTGCGGCTGACACCTAAAATCCGAAAGAGTTCGGGACGAATGAGCCCGATGTCGCTGGGCGACGAAAAAACCCATGATGCGCTTGGGACATATGAGCCCGATGCCGGCGGACGGCGATAAAATCAGCCATTGGAGGGGGTACGTCTTATTGTACCCCTTCTTATTTTTTGCGGAAGAGGCTTAGTCAAGTGATAACAATTCCTGAAGCCATCAAGATCGCTTACGATTCTGCCAGAACTTACAAAGACACCCTTCAAGACACAAACCTTCTGATAGCCTTCCGAGACTCAACTGCTATCGGCTTCATTCAAACCCTTTTTTACGCACGCCACTTTATGCACTTAACAGGCCTGAGAAGTCGAACCCTTTCGGCCGTTGGTTTTTACCGAAGCTGCTTAAAAGGTCGACTCAAAGCCGACGATATTTACTTCAGCGGCATAGGAACCACAGAGTTAAAACTTCGTGTTCTGCCTCACTTGCTTACAATGCCCTATAAAAGCTTGATGATTGGAAAGAGCGCGGACTGCGGCTTTCGGCTGTACACCGATACATTCCTTGGAACGACAATAGGGTCAATTGGCTTTATACCCTACAAAGGACGGTTTTACGTTCCAAATACTGTTTTGAAAGAAGACGTTCGCAAGTTAACCATAAAACCCGGGCCATTACTATTAGCTTGTAGCAAAAAGACAACGGACGAGCAATATATAACCGTCCACCGTCACAGTAGCGTAGCTCCCTCCGACATTCCTGCAGAGCTACAAGCTTTAATAATCAAATGAAGAATCAGACAGACAGAATCGAGGCCAAATAAAAAAGGGGCTGGTGTTAGGCCGGCCCTTTGCTCGGGGAATGAAATGCACTGGGTTGATCTCGGGGGTGGCGGTCCGCAAAAAGCGAGATCCCTCCGGTGCTGTGCACCGTTCGGGATGACAAGAAGCAGCTGCGCGCCGTTCGGGATGATAGGCCGATAAAGGCGAGATCCTTCGTCGCTACGCTCCTCAGGATGACAGCATGCAGTCATCCCGAAGACCGTGCCACTCTGTCATCCCGAGCGAATGCGAGACCAGCTATCGGATGTCAAGAGGCAAAACGAGAAAAATACAAAGTCGCAATAATAAGTTTCCATCGGTCAATTTGCGGACACGAACCTTGGCACAAGAATATGACCTCGAGCGACGGACACATAACATCAGTCCGTCGGCGTCGCAACCGGAGGACGGGCACATACCAGCAGCTCCGCTGACTTGAAAGTCAGGAGAAACGCACAGAGGGAACCCGTTGCGCACCTGCGGGGCGCCGGTATGCGGCGGGTGTCTCGCCTGAAACGCGGGATCAGGCCGCCGCGCTCAATCGCACCTCGTAAGGCCGCCGTCTCTTGAGAACGGAGTACACCACGCAGGCAAGCTTCCTTGCGACCGCGCCGATGGCGGTTCCGTAGGCCTTTCCCTCTCTCCGCTTCTTCTCGTAAAGCGCCTTGAACACGGGGTCGGTCTGCGCCGCGACTACGGCAGACATCCAAAAGGCCCTCCTCAGAGAGGGAGATCCGCGCTTGGAGATTACGATTTCATTCGGCCAATAATCTTGTTATTTCGATTTTCAACGCCGGGAGCTTGTTAACCGCAACATCCCACACTATCCTGTAGTCCACTCCAAAGTAATCGTGGATCAATCTGTCCCTCATTCCGGCCATTTTTCTCCACTCTACCTCTGGATGCTCGGACTTGTATTCCTCGGTTTCTCCTCCGCGATGTGCAGCAAGTACTCACGATGCGACATTGTAGCTCTCGACTTCCTCCAGCACCCTGGGCAGAATGTGAGGGCTCATGCCCTCCCGCGTGACTATCTCGACCCTTCTGCCCATCAAGTCCTCCAGAAGAAAGGAAAGCTCCATGAAGTTGTCGAAGGTTCTCTTCCCCTCGGCGAACTCCACGAGAAGGTCGACATCGCTGTCGTCGTTCTGATCGCCCCTTGCGAAGGATCCGAACAGGCCGACCGTGATGACTCCGAGCGCCGCCAGGTCTTCTCTTGCTCTATCAAGGCCCTCGAAAATCGACTCCTTGTCCTTGACCGGTTCACGAATCCGCACTGTCGTCCCTCCTTCCTTCAAAGAACCCCAGCCCTAGCTGCGCCGTTCATGGTCCTTTCCGAATTGTACCATCGCTCGCTCGAATAGACCACATGATGCTTTATGAAGCCTCCCTTGACAACCGGAGGATGTGATTTACAATGTAAAGCGCAAGGGGGTGGCGACATGGCGACTATCACGCTTCGGATGACGGAGGAGGACGCTAAGCTCATCAGGCGGTACGCGGAAATGACTGGTACAACGGTGTCTCAATTCGTCCGCCAGGCTGCGTTGGATCGAATAGAGGACGAGTATGACCGGTCGGCCCTTACGAGGTACCTGGAGGTCGTCAAGCGAGGAGATTTTATCCCCTACGGGGAGGCGCGCCGAGACTGGGAGTTGGAATGATAAAGTACCGAGTAGAAATCGACCGGGCGCTCGCACGCCGGATAAAGAAGCTGGATCGACAGGTTAGAGAGTTATTGGACAGGTATATCAGCACGCATCTTGAGGGAACGACGGAGCCGAGAAGATACGGGCGTCCCCTGGCGGGCGGCCTGGATGGGTTATGGCGGTACAGGATCGGCGACTGGAGGTTGATAGTGAAGATAATCGACGACAAGCTGCTGATATTGGCCCTTGAGTTCGACCGGAGAGATGTAGTATACAAGCAATGAAGGGTATGAGGACTGGAGGCGGGAATAATGGTCAGAGAGGTGCTTCTCCTCGGCGATCCTCTTTTGCGCAGGAGGTCGGAGCCGATTGCAGACTTCACCGACTCGGCGCTGAGGGAGGAGATGAAAGACCTCAAGGAGGCGCTTGAGCGGTTTCGCCGCGAGCACGGTTTTGGAAGGGGGATCGCGGCGCCTCAGATCGGGATCGCGAGGCGGATGATCGCGCTTAACTTGGGGAGCGAGACGTTCGTCATAGCGAACCCGGAGATCGTCCGCAGAAGCGAGGAGACCTTCACGATGTGGGACGATTGCATGTCCTTCCCCGACCTTCTGGTGCGCGTTCGCAGGCACGTGTCGATAGATGTGCGATACATGGACGAGGACGGGGCCGCGAGGGAATGGACGGACATCGACCGGGCGAGGTCGGAGCTGCTTCAGCACGAGACAGATCATCTGGACGGCATCCTGGCGACCGACAGGGCCATAAAGCCGGAGGAGATCATCTACAGGTCAGAGTACGAAAAGCACAGGAGCTTCTACGACGAGCAGGTTGATTAGATGGAGGCTTCTTCGGTAAGAAAAGCCGCCCCGGTCATCACGAGCCCTAGGGAAGGCGGCCAGAAACATGCCGCCCAAGCGATCGACACGAACGGAAAAAACGCCCGTTCGGTCGTCTGCTTGTGTCATCCCGAGGCTGTTTCGTCGCCGAGGGATCTGGGGGAACGGTGGCACCAAGTCTAGATCCCTCCGGCGCTTTGCGCCGTTCGGGATGACAAAAGAGGCCGTTGGCCGTTCGGGATGACGTAAGCAGGCGACAGGCGAAGCACAGCAAGCCTTCCGGCAGTTGCGTGCCGGAGGCTTCGCACTGTCGATCGCTTATGCGGCGTGCACCTGGCCGCGAAGCAGGCGACAGGCGAGGCGAAGCGAGCCTTGTCGTTCGCTTGTCCCGAGGAGCCTCAGGCGACGAGGGGTCAGACAGGCGACAGGCGAAGCACAGCGAGCCTTGTCGTTCGCTTGTCCCGAGGAGCCTCAGGCGACGAGGGGTCAGACAGGCGACAGGCGAAGCACAGCGAGCCTTCCGGCAGTTGCGTGCCGGAGGCTTCGCACTGTCGATCGCTTATGCGGCGTGCACCTGGCCGCGAAGCAGGCGACAGACGCGTTCGTCATCCCGAGCGTAGCGAGGGATCTCGCTTCGAGTTGGCTTCTAAGCAAGATCCCTCCGGCGCTTTGCGCCGTTCGGGATGACAAAAGAGGCCGTTGGTCGTTCGGGATGACAAAAGGGGCCATTGGTCGTTCGGGATGACTGGTTTGTTACACAACAAAGCCCCCTGGCCCTAAGGCGGGGGCTTTGTTCTTGATCGGCTTAGACTGTTTTTTCTACCTCAGGAAGTCCACCAGGGTGGGCTGGACTATCTTGGCTATGACGGCCAGGCTGGACTGGTAGACGGCCTGGGCCATGGCGAACTGGGTGCTGGTCTCGGCCAGGTCTATGTCGGAGACCTTGCTGTACAGGTCGGTGACGTAGACGTTGTTCTGCTTGAAGCGCGCCTGGTTGTTCTCGTAGCGCTTGAGGATGGCGCCGCCGGATGTGCGGCACTTCAGCAGGTTGTCTATGAACTGGTCCACCTGGCCCAGCATGATATCGCTTAGTCCCTCCCGGTCCTCTGCCGCCACGGAGTTTGCGAGGTTGCCCATCACGTCGAAGAAGTCGGTCCTCCTGGTGTCGGAGGCTGTGCGGACGACTACGTTCTGGGTATAGCGGGCGGATGGAGAGCCGGCGCGGGGTGTCGTCGTTGTCTCGCCGCCCGTGAGGAGAGGTTGGGCGGTGCCGCCGACCGTAATTCTGTATCCCCTGGGCGAGGTGAGCACGAGATAGCTATTTCCGCCGTCTTCGACCAGCTGAGCCTTGACGTCCTGCCCCTGGAAGCGAGCGTTTATCGCGGCCACGACGTCCTCTATATCCGTCGTACCGTCGTCGTTGCTGTCGAAGATGGCGTTCAGGTCTATCGTGTGGCTGTATCCGTCCACTGTTATCGTCAGCAGGTTGTTGGCCAATGCTCCGTCCGGCGCCCAGCCCGAGACGTCTGTGTCGCCGCGGATGGCGTTGTCGATGTGAACGGTACGGGCCACATTTCCGGTGACATCAAATATGGATATGGGCGCGCCGTCCTTGGCGGCGATGTTCAGCATCACGTCGTCCGTCGCATTAGGCTTGTCCGGGTCGAAGTAGGCCACATCGAGCCAGCTACCAGCAGCCTTGCGTATCTTGTCGGCTACTGTTACAGGGTTGTCTCCGGCAGAGATGTCCACGTCGACCGTGCGGCCGAGCGACTCTATCCGTATGGTGCCCGCCGTCAAAACCGTGCCCTCGGAGACGGGCGTGCTCGTTATCCCGGATGCCAGACCCATCTGCATCGCTATCCCCGCAGTGTACGAGGGCGTCCAGGCAGGATCTCCTATCGGCAGATCGATTATCCTGAGGGCCTCGCCGTTCTTGGCGTAGATGGAGACCTGCGGGTAGGTGGCTGTCGCGTCCAGGGCGGTCCAGGCCAGCAGCTCCTCCCCCGCGGCCGAGTTGACCTGTCTGACTATCTGGTCCATGACCTTGGCCTGATCGGCCACTATCGTCGGGGCCGTGGCGTCGATCGCGACGTCCTCCGGGTAGAGCTTGACGGCGAACTGCTTGCCGCCGACCGTGACCTGCACGCGAGCGGCCATGTTCCTGTCCAGGCAGAGGAAGTCCGGGAACTGAACCTGAACGTGCTGCCCTCCCGTGCTGTGGATCGCGGTGGAGAGGCCGAGGTCCATCGCATGGTTGGAGGTATTCCTGTCTATGACGATCAGAGGCTCGTTGTCCTTGGGGCGCAGTATCAGCCTCTTCGTCATTTCCTCAAGGTTCTCGCTGGTTCCCAAGCCCATCTCTGTGTGGTCCTCGTGAACGACGACCTCGAGCCAGTCGCCAGCGACCTGTCTGATACGCTCGGCGAGCTGGTCTATCGTGAGGGTGCCGCCCCCGTCGATTTTGAGCTCCGACACGTTCTTCCCGCTCTCGAAGCGCAGGTGCAGGTCCGTGGCGACGTTGAAGGTCTCGCCGTCCGCGAACTGACGGCTCTTAAGCGTCGTCTCCATCCCCATCAGGGTCGAGAAGTCTATGTGGCTGTGGTCGACGGGCCTCTTGGACTCCTCTGAGGCGAGAGTCACGACCGGATCGGCGGGAGCGGAGACGAATATTTCCCGCGCGCCTTCGGTCAGGTCCATGTGGAACTGGAAGTCGACCTTGGTCGAGCTGACCACCAGGCTGACGGGTTCCGTCAACGGATCCCCTGGCGACAGTCGAGCCTCTATCCCCTGGACGGTCGAGTTGATCTTGTCCGCGATATCCTGCAGGGTATCCCCTGCGACGACGTCGATCGTCTCGTCCAAGCCGCCTGGGACGTAGATCCGTAGCGTCCCGTCGTCGTTCGCAGTCCATGCCGTCAAGCCCTCCCCGACTATGCTCTGCGTCTGCTGCAGCCTGTCGGTCTCGGGCCAGCTTGTAACCTGTATCGGCTCGCCTGTGTGGCTCTTGAAGACGAGTCGCTGGGTGCCGTTGTTGTAGTCCTTCTGCACGCTCACGGAGATCAGGCGGCTGACGTCGCCCATGTCCATGCTCTCCTCGATCTGCTTGGCTATGTCGTCGAGGGTGAGGCCGCGCACCTCGCCATGGTCGCGGAAGCGGTTGTAGTCAGTAAGGTCGACCCTGCCGTTTATGTTTCGGTCGACCCAGTCCTCGGTCAGGTGGACCTTGACAGCTCGGTCGCCGACCTTGATCTGAACTATCTCGTCTCGCCCCTTCCACATGAAGTCTATCGGGACCTCGACGCTGGTGAGGGTGTTGGAGACGTACTCCAGCGGGAAGACCTCCCGCCCGTGGAAGCTGACGTTGCCGACCACGCCCCGCTCGACCTCGTACTGTACCTTGCCCGTGTTGCCGTTGTAGACTATGTTGCCGAGGGGGTCCTTCTCGAACGGGCGCACGCCGGTGGCCAGGCCGGAGAGCAGAAACCGCCCCTCCACCGAGTAGTTGGCGATGTTGCGCATCTCCTCCTGCAGCTCCATTATCTCGTCTGCTATCGCCCTGGTCTCGCCGGGGCCGAGCGCGCCGTTGCCCGCGTAGATGGTGAGCTCTCGTATGCGGTGAGCCACGTCCATCATCTGGTTGAAGGCCGCGTCGGTGTTGGCCAGCCAGGTCATGGCGTCGTCCTGGTTGCGTATGTACTGGTTGTTCTCGAACAGGGTCGTCTGAAGCGCAAGCTCCCTGGTCACGTCTATCGGGTGGTCGGAAGGACGCGAGTGTTTCTTGCCCGTCGCCAGCTTGTGCTGAAAGTCGAGCAGCCGTGAGAGGTTCCTGTGCATGTCCGAGAGCATCAGGCTCTGGACCATTACGTTGGTTACTCGCTGCATGACCGGTACCTCCTTACCTGCCCACGATGCCCATGCCGTTGATGATCCTGTCGAGCATCTCGTCTATGGTGGTTATATAGCGGGAGATGGCGTTGAACGCCTGCTGGAACTTGATTATGTCCATCATCTCCTCGTCCACGTTCACTCCCATTATCGACTGCCTCTGGTTGTCGATCTGGGTCACCAGTGTGTTCTGGTTCTTCAGCATGGTCTCCGCCCTCTGGGCCTGCGAGCCGAGGCTGGCAATGAAGGCCTCGTAGAAGGTGTTGAAGTCGGAGCTGCGGCTCTGCAGCACCTTGGACTGCTTCAGCTGCGCCATTCGCAGCGCGTTGCTTCCGTCCCCCTCGCCCATCGTGTAGCCGTGCCCGTCTCCGCTTGCGGCGGCTATCAGGCTGCGGTCCTCGTCGATAGCGCGGGCTATGGAGAGGCTGCGGCTCGCCCCGTACAGGCCTGATATCGGGGTGAAGAAGGCCACTCCCGTGGAATGGGAGTTCTCGCCCATGCCGTGCCCGGCGTAGTGCAGGGCGTTCATCTCGCTCGCCAGGGTGAAGGCTATCTCGTCGAAGACGTCGAGGAAGTTCAGGACTACGTCGTCCCTGGCCTCCAATATTCCCTTGATAGCGCCGCCCTTGACGTGATGGCGGACCGTTATGCTGGCCTGCCCCGTCCCCTTCAGGTCCAGGCGTATTCCCTCCGAGACCTCCTCCATTGTCGTGGCGGAGTAGTCGTTCTTTACCGGGACCGGTCGTGCGTTCCGGAAGGCGTTGCTCTCGGAGAGGTAGAGCTTTCCGTCGAAGGTGAAGGCGGCGTCGCGCGACACTGCAAGGAAGCTGGAGCTGTCGTCCGCTCCGTTCAGAAAGCCGAGCCTCTTGGCTATCTGCAGATTGCCCGCCCTGTCCCCCATCACGTTTATCCGGTGCGCCTCGCCCGAAGCGTTGCTCTCCAGCACCAGGTAGTAGGTGTCCGTGGCACGGTCCAGCTCTATCGACGCGTGCAGCCAGTCCTCCGGCCTGTTCAGGTCTCCGGAGGTGGTGTAGGCGCTGTTTATCTTGTTGCGGATGGTCTCCAGCGAGTCCTCCTCCGTCACTTCGATCGTGATGATAGGGGCGTCGTTGGCTATCCCGAGCACGGAGGCCAGGTCGCCCTTTATGTCGACTATGGAGAGAAGGTCGTCGTCGATGCCCGCGAGCCCTACCTGGTTCTCACCCGAGTTAATCGAGACCACGACGTTGGGGGCGAAGCCTCCGAGGGCCTTGTGCAGATCCTTCAGCGCGAGGTCCTCCCCGGTCGAGAAGCCCGAGAGGGCCCCGTCGACGGAGATGTCCCAACGGTTATCCGCCTGGTTCCACGACACGTTTATCAGTCGCTCGACGTCGTGCGCAGATACCCTGAAGATGTACTCGTCGCCCGGCTTGCCCCCCTCCAGAACGATCCCGTTGCCGGGGGGATCCGCCGTGAATATGGACGAGGACACGCGAGTGCCCTGGCTGCCGATCTGCAGCCTGAAGGCGCCGCTGAGGTTGAGGGCCTCCGTCTTCGTCTCCGGCTTGACCCTGTCCGGACAGTGAGTCTCCCCCAGGCCCAGCGACCAGTTGTTCTCGGTGGCCAGTCGCTTCACGTGGACAGTGTGGATGGCCTCCGGCGCGCCCTGCTCGACGGTAGCGTGCAGCACGTCCGTGTTGGAGACTACGTCAAAGAGGTTGTCCTCCACCTGCACGTCGTAGAAGCCCCTGTTGCCGGGCACGTCCACGAGCACCAGGTGCCGGGTCTGCTCCCCCTGCACCAGCAGCTTGCCGTGGAGGTCTATCTTGAACTCGCCGTCCCCCTCGAGGCACGGCGGGTTGACGTCTATGTCGATGAACTTGGCCAGCTTCTCCACCAGCAGGTCGCGCCTGTCCATCAGGTCGTTCGGGTTGCCGTGCGCCGCCTGGACTTGCGCTATGGTCCTGTTGAGCGCGGCTATCTGCTCGATTATGGTGTTTACCTCCTGGACCATCAGCTTTACCTCTCGGTTCATGGCAGTGCGGTACTCGTCGTAGTTCATGACCAGCTGGTCCAGGTAGACGGTCAGGTTCTTGGTCTTCTCGACTATCTCCTCGCGCACGCTGGAGCTGTCCGGCCTCTTGTGCAGCTCCTGCAGCACGCCCCAGTACTCGTCCAGGGAGGTCTTGAACCCCTTGCCGGCCGGCTCGTTGACGTATACCTGCAGCGCATCCATGGCTCGGTCGATCTGCTCCCAGTAGCCCTTGACCGTGTTCTCCTCGCGGAACTGTATGTCCAGAAAGGCATCGCGGAGGCGGACTATGGCGTCTATCTGGACGCCGGTGCCGATCTGCCCGGGAATCGCCGGGCGGTTGAGCCCCGGCTCGGTGAAGGGGCGCGTGGTGGAGGCCTCCACCCTCTGGCGGGAGAAGCCCTCCACGTCTGCGTTCGAGATGTTGTGACCGGCGGTCTCCATCCCCCTGCGGAAGTAGTCGAGGGCGCGTCGCCCCATTTCAAGGCCGAAAAAGCTGTTCAACATGGGGTGGTTGCCTCCTTATCCTTTGAAGTCGTAGCCGGAGCGGGATGAGGGGTACATGCCCTCCAGCCTCCGCCACTCGGCGGCCATCATTCCGTTGAGGCGCTGGTTCTCCTCTACCAAGGAGGAGAGGATGAATATCTCGGACTGCAGCGCGTTCACCAGGAGGAGCAGTTCGTCGGCCCTCTCCCTCAGCGGGGAGGCCTCCTCCTCGGGCAGGCGGGCGCAGATGGCGCTGATGTTTGGCTCGCACCCGAGGGCCCTGGCAAGCCCTTCGGCCTCCCGCCTGCGGCGCTCCTCGGCGGCCTCGGCCGCGAAGCCCGCGGACTGCTGCTCCTTGAAGATGTCCTGTAAAAGATCGAGGCGCCCCTCTTTGAGCGCCTCTCTCTGTCTAACGGTAGCATCACCGAGCCTGCGCAGGACGATGGCCTGCTGCGTCAGCGCTTCCGCCAGAGAGTCGGCAGAGGGCACGGTTAGTCCTTCTGGTCCAGCAGTCCCGCGTTTATCAGGCTTCGAGCCACGCTGTTCAGGTCGGGTGAGTAGGTCCCCTCGGCGATGCGTTTTTTGAAGTCGTCTACGAGCTGTTCCCGCACGTCGGGGATCTTCTTCAGCTCGGCCGAGGCCTTGGCCAGTTCGACCGCGAACGAGCTGAACTCCGCGCCGTCCCCCCTGACATCCCTGGCAGGGGAGGGGCGGTCCCTCTTCGATTTCAGTTTGCCTGCGGCGGTTGGTCCGTACACGCCGGAGATCTTGTCAAGCATAGTTATCACCCCAGTGGGAGAGTTTCTTCACTTCATATCAGTTATCGGACGGCGTCGACGGGCTCTTTAGCCCCCCCCGGCACATACGTCCACGTCATGGCGCTTTCCACGCGACCGCCTCCCCGACCGACGGCCCCGGCGGCCCTCAGCAGGGTCGTTCCTGTTGTGGAGACGTCGTCCACCAGGACCACCCTCCTCCCCGAGATACCGCGCTTCACCGTGCGAAACACGTCCGCGGGCATCATCTTGCGGTCCACGAGGCCGAGCGACGTCTGGGCCGCTCGCCTCTCGCTCCATGCCAGCCCGTCCAGCACCGGAATGCCCCACACCGTCCCCGCGCCCTCGGCGATGGCCGCCGACTGGTTGAACGATCTCTCGCCGCCCCGGTGGAGCGGTATGGGCACCAGCAGGTCCGCGTCCGGCCTTGGGAAAGTCTCCGCGAGGGCACGTCCCATGGCCTTTCCCAGCGACCTGTCTCCTCCGTACTTGAGGGCCAGCACCAGCTCCCTCATGACTCCTTCGTGCTCCCCGCCGGAGGAGAGCGACAGTCCCCCGAGGTCGATCGGCATGGGCGGTTCGAGCAGCCGCCTCAGGCAGAGCACGCACGCGCTCTCGCCTACCGAGCCGCAGAAGGGGCAGGCGACGGGCCACAGGAGGTGCGAGGCGAACCGTGCCAGCTCCTCAGGAATACTCAATCGGCCGCCTCAGCAGCATCAGGGCGTCCTCTCTCTGCGTGAAGCCGTGAGGTGTCAGGAAGGGGGCCAGCTCGGTGGTGTAGGTGATGATGAGCGGTATCTCCCTGATGGCCGGGTGGTCGAGCGAGTAGTCGATCAGGGCTGTTCCCACCCTCCTGCCCTGGTGGTCCGGGTGAACCATTATGTCCCACAGGGACGCCCGGTAGACGAAGTCCGTCAGAATGCGGCAGAAGGCCGCCAGCCGACCCTCGTGGCGGACGCTGAAGCACATGGACGTCCCGGCCAGCATCCTCTCGATGTCCTCGACCGAGCGGCTGCGCCCCCAGCGGGTGAACCGGTAGAGATTCGCAAGCTCCTGCGCTGTTATCGCATGCTTGCTGTCGTAGAAGAGGTAGCCTCCGTTCACTGGCACTCCTCCAGCCCGCCGTGGGCGACCAGCGCCATTCCGCGGACTATTGCGCGGAGGTCGGACTTCCTGGCGTCGGCGGAAACAGGGAGCTGAACCACCTGCCCTGTGCCACATTCGGGGCAGATCCACATCGCGCGGGCCATTCCGTCTATGTCGGCGGTCCCCGCGATCACCTTGGTCTCGCCGCAGACCTGGCATGCGACTATCAACATTTATCATTCCTCCAGCGGTTCATTTGTCCCTCCGGCGGGGCTCAGCCTTATCGCAACCCTCACCGGGCCCTCCGTGTGAATGTCCTCCGCGGCGGTTATGTCTATTCTCATAGGGCCGTCGGCCTTGGAGAGCTGGTCGACCGCCTCGAAGAACTGCGCTCCGTCCAGGGTACCCACGTCGCCGGTGACAGGGTCGGGCTTGATCTCGTCGGCTACCGCCCTCCTGTTGACCATGCGCAGGATCAGGTGAAGCTCCGTCTCCGCGTTGATCCCCTCGTAGGGCTGTATTATCCGGGACAGGAGGAGCTCGCCTTTTCTATAGACAAGCACGCTGTCCCGCACCTCGTAGACCACGCGGATGTCCTCTCCTAGAACAGCGTTGGCCTCGGCGATCGTCCTGACGAACCTCCTGATCGGTTGGTCCGAACATTCGCCGATCCGTTCGGACTCAGTCTCCAGGTCGACGGCCAGGACAATGTCCGATGTCGACTGACCGGTGCGGGCGGCGACCACGAGGGCGGCCCTGCGGCGAAGCTCCTGGAAGATTCTCTCTGTCTCACCCCTGGTGCTCATCGGCTCTATGGCGGCCTGGCTCAATGTCTCGCGGGCGAAAACGGCGATTCGTCCGCTGCGCATCTGGACCAAGCCCTTGCGAAGCTCCTCCGCCTCCTCCTTCAGCTCCTCAACAGAGCGGGACAGGGCGCTCTTCTCCTGCTCGATCCTCTCCTTCTCCGCCCGGACCAGGGAGAGCTCGCTTCTCGCCTCGTCGAGCATCGGGGAGACGCTCTCCAGCTCGGACTGGACCTCGGAGAGCATCTTTTGCTGCTCCTGGAGCCTCGTCTCGCTTCCAGCCAGGTTCATGGCCGCAAGCTCCGCCTCGTCCCTGCTCTTCTGCAGGTCCCTGGTCAGTGTCTGGAGCTGTCCCTGGAGGAATTTCATGCTGAAGAGGGCCGTGCGGACGTTGTCGGAGATTATCGTCATTGTGACGAGGATGGCGATGGATATGAGGGCGCCGGTTATGGCGGTTATGACGCGGCTGGTGTCGCGGGGACGAAGGCCCAGCAACGATATGCGCCTCTTTCCAAGGCGCATGCCGAGCACGTCTCCGAGGTAGGCAAGCACGCCGCTCAGCACCACCAGGGCGAGTATGAGGCCCCAGTTCATGTCCGACCAGATTTGGATCTGCATTGGCTCTCCCCTCGCTGTCCCTCCGGCGGGAACTATTCGTCTCCTGCTGCGATATTACATTATAGCAGGTCCGGGAATGGATTTTCGGATAATAAGGAGAGTATCTTGTCAGCCCGGTGCAGCTCGCCCTGGTTCATGCCGGGACACTCGGCGGCGGTTTCGTTCCACTCCTCCTCGGACTCGAGCCGGCTGGGCCAGAAGGGAAAGAGGCTGCACTGAAGGGGACGCACCGGGTAGATGGTGCAGCGCGCACTTTTAGCGTCGAAGAATATGCAATCGCCGTTGCCCCTCTCTCTGAAGCTTCTCGCGCCCCAGCGGGAGGTGACGTACCTGCGACGAAAGTCTTCGACCTCAAGCGACAGGAAGGAGGAGATCTCCTCCTCCTCCTTCAGCGTAAAGTAAATAGCCCCGGGCGCTCCCCTGCAGCAGCGGCCGCAGCCCAGGCAGGTGAAGCGAAGTCCTTTATCCCACCACACCTGTCATTCATCCTCGTCCTGGTCCTCTAGGTGGACCACCAGCTGTTCGTACAGCACCCGCCACATCCCGGACCCGCCGTCCTTGGCCAGCTGCTCCGCGGACATCTCCACCGCCAGGTCCTCCAGCGGGCCGAAGGCGCGCGACTCGCGGCCGCTTATGGCCCGGGCGTTGGCGTTCATCTTCTTCCACAGCTCGGCCAGGAGGATGGACTCGAACTGCTGGCAGGCCTCCTTCAGCCTCTCCCTGTCCTTGATGCCCTTCAGCTCTTTCTTGATCTTCGTGACATCGGCAGTGGAGGGCACGAACGACGCGAAACGGGGCTCCATCTCCATCTACATCACCACCAGTTCTCCGTGCAAAGCACCGGCCTCTTTTATCGCCTGGAGTATCGCAATCACGTCGCGCGGGGAGGCCCCCACGGAGTTAAGCGCGTCTACAAGCTCCTCGACCGTGCTGGTTGCCTCCAGCGCTATGAACTGCCCAAGGGGCTCCTCCACGTCCACGTCCGTCCTTGGCTGCACCGAGGTGGTCCCCCTGCTGAAGGGCGCCGGCTGCGACACCTCCGGGCTTTCGGTAACCCTGACAGTGAGGCTTCCGTGGGCTACCGCCACAGCCCCTATGCGGACGTCGCCCCCCATGACCACCGTGCCGGTTCGCTCGTTGACAGCCACCCTGGCCGCAGTGTCCGGCCTGACCGACAGGGTCTCCAGCTTGGCCACGAACGACGCGGGGGAGTACTCGTACTGAGGGGGCACGCTTACCGCGACCCTGCCTGCGTCTATCGGAGCCGCTATGCTCCCGAAAGCGGAGTTTATCGCGCTTGCCATTCTCTCGGACGTGGTGAAGTCCGGGTTCCGCAGGAGCAGGTTTATCTGCCTGCCCGCGGTGAACCTCGTCGGGACGTCCCTCTCGACTATCGCACCGCCCGGGATCCTGCCGACCGTGACGATGTTCTTCGTCATCGCCCCGCCGGCGCCCTCCGCGACGAATCCGCCCACCAGCAGGGGTCCCTGCGCCACGGCGTAGATGTTGCCGTCCGCCGCCTTCAACGGCGTCTGCAGCAGTGTGCCGCCCTGCAGGCTCTTCGCGTCTCCCATCGCGCTGGCAGTGACGTCTATCGTCTGCCCCGGACGGGCGAAGGCGGGGAGCTCCGCGGTCAGGGTGACCACCGCGACGTTCCTGCTGCGCACCGCCTTGTCGCCGACGGTTATGCCAAACTGCCCCATCATGTTCCGGATCATCTGCACGGCCATCGCGCTTCTGTCCCCTGTCCCCTGCAACCCCATAACAAGGCCGAGCCCGACGAGCTGGTTGGACCGGACCCCCTCCACGTCGGCGAGGTCCTTTATCCGGACGTCCGGGTGGCTCGCGGCCAAGGAGCAAGAGGCCAGCAACATCAGCAGGAGGGTCGTCGTCGCGATGCGTCGAATCCTCATATCCCCTCTCGCCCCCTTAGAACAGGGCCTGCATGATCTGGGTCAGTATGCCGGGCCTCTGCAGGCGGGAGATAGTCCCCCGGCCCTTGATGTCTATCTCCGCGTTGGCGACCAGGTCGCTCCTGATCCTGTTGTAGCTGTCCACGTCCTGGGGGCGGATGACTCCGATCACGTGAAGCTGCAACGTCTCCTGGTGAGTGGCTATGTCCCTCGTGCCCTCTATTATCAGGTTTCCGTTGGGCAGCACGTCCGTGACAAGGCAGGTTATCTGCGCCTTGGCGGAGTGAGACCGTTCGGTTGCTCCGTCGCCCGTCATCCTGCTGGACGCGTTGAAGCCGAAGGCCCTGATGAAGTCGAATATGCCGGTCCCGTCCTCCACGCTGCTGTCGTTGGCCCTGCTCGACTCGGTCTTGCCCTCGTCCTTGGTCTTGGTCTTCTCGTCGACGACCACTGTGACTATGTCACCCACCGCCGACGGCCTTTTGTCCGACACCCAGTTGGCGTCGTCGTTCCAAAGAGACGTCGCCCCGGCGCCGAGGCAGCAAGCTCCCGACACCAGGAGCAGCAGGACGACAACGCACGCCATACGCTTCATCTCTCACCGCACCTCCACTCTTCCGGGGCCTACTATCACGGCCTGCATGACCTTCTTGCTCTGAAGGTTGCGCACTCTTATGGAATCTCCCTCGGCACCAGCGTCGAGGGCCTCTCCCCTGGCCTCCACAATGAACCCCGGTTTTCTGACTGTTATTATAACAGAGTCGCCCCTGCGAATCATCGGGGGCTGGGTCAGGTGGTTCAGCTGCAGGGGCTCCCCCGCCAGGACGCTCCTGCCGAGCTTTCTGCCCACCACCTCGTCCAGCTCCGTGGCCAGCGGCTGCGATCGGGTGACCCGCACCTCCCTGACCGAGACGTCCGACACGCCTATCACACTTCCTCGCTCCAACGGGACGAGGGCCACCACGGCCGGCTTGCTCCAGTGGAGCCTGACCGCAATGGCTCGCTCGTTGCCGAAGTCGTCCAGGAAGCGCAACGTGGCGGACGCGGCCCCCGGGGGTATCGACAGGGGCGAGACCAGCCGCCCGGACGGGACCGGGCCGAGGGGCTCCACCTCCAGTCCCCACCGCCAGCCCGCCAGCCGCCTGATCGCCCCCTCGAGAGACTCGTCCAGCGAGACGATCAGCTCCGGGGGCATTATCAGCCTGAGCCTGACTCCGCCTATGCCGGCCGAGATCAGCGCCTGCAGGAGCTCGTCCCTGGTCAGCACCCCGTCCGGGGGGAGGTCTAACAGGATGGCGCCCGCCTGCTCTACGAGCCCCGGGTCGCCGGAAATTCGCGCCGCGTCCGACAGGGGAAATGGATCGCCGGACACGACCGCGACCTGGCCCGTCTCTATGACCAGCTCCTCGGCGATGGCCCCGCCCGGGCAGAGCAGGAGCACCAGGAGCAGGACCTTGAAGAGAGCGGAGCGGAACGGCCCGCCGCCGCTCCGCCCCGTTGAAGACGAGTAAAACCGCACCGAAGCTCTACCTCTTGATTCCGTTCGCTATCCGGAGGAGATCGTCGGCCGTCTGCACTCCCTTGGAGTTCGCCTCGTAGGCCCTCTGGGCTATGATGAGGCCGACCATCTCGTCGACCACCTGGACGTTGGACATCTCCAGTATTCCCTGGTGCACCTGCCCGAGCCCCTCGTCCCCCGGGTTGCCCACTATGGGCGCGCCGCTGGCGGCCGTCTCCAGGAAGAGGTTCTTGCCCATGGCGAGCAGGCCTCCCGGGTTGATGAACCTGGCCAGCTCTATCTGCCCTATCTCCTCCGGCTCGGCCTCGCCATCGATCCTGACGGCGACGATGCCCTCCGGGGTGATTATTATCTCCATGGCGTCCTCCGGGACGATCAAGGCCGGCTCTATCAGCAGTCCGTCCGGGTTGACCACCTGCCCCTCCCCGTCCAGGTTCCAGCTCCCCGCGCGGGTGTAGGCGACCTCGCCGTTGGGCAGCAGCACCTGGAAGAAGCCGTCCCCCTCTATCGTCACGTCCAATGGGCGATCGGTGACCTGGAGGTTCCCCTGGCTCATTATCCTGGGCGTGCCGATGACCCTGACCCCCAAGCCGACCTGCACCCCCGTGGGGACGGTCGACGCCGGCTCGACCGGGGCGCCCGGCTCCCTGTTGATCTGGTAGAGCAGGTCCGCGAAGTCGGCTCGCTTCTTCTTGAAGCCCGACGTGTTGACGTTCGCCAGGTTGTTCGTGGTGACGTCAAGGTTGGTCTGTTGTGCGATCATGCCGCTCGCGCTAGTCCAAAGGGCTCTCAGCATCTCGTCATACCTCCCGCCTAGCTCGTCCTGCCGTAGGACGTTATCAGTTTGCCCGTGATCTCGTCGTGAGTCATGAGCACTTTAGACGCCGATTCGTACGCTCGGTGCGCCTCCACCATCCTTACCATCTCCTCGACCACGTTGACGTTGGACATCTCCAGCGCCCCCGGCTCCAGGCGGGGTTCCTCGATCGGAACCGGCTCGCCCGAGTGAGGCGTGACGGAAAGAGAGGTGCGACCCACCTGCCTCAGGTATGTGGGGTTCTCGAACTCCACCACCTGCAGCATGTCGACCAGGGCGCCATCGGCCATAACGTTGCCGTTCTCCGTTATGGAGAATCGGGACGCGTCACCGACCTCGATGGGCCCGCCGTCCCCCAGCACCAGCATTCCGTCCTCGGTCACCAGCTGGCCCTCGTCGTTCTTCTGAAAGTGGCCCGACCTGGTGTAGTAGGTGTTGCCGGCGCCGTCCTGCACGGCGAAATAGCCCTCTCCGACTATGGCGACGTCGAGCGGGTTGTCGGTCACCTGGATGGCGCCCATCTCGGTGCTCATCCAGGTCTCGGAGATGACATCGGCGAGACTGATGTCGCCTATCGTGAACTTGCCCTTGAGGCCAAGCTGAAATGGAGGCCCGACGAGCTTGATCTCGCCGTCCTCCGAGACCTTCTCTATCCTGTCCATCAGGACCTCGGGAAACGACTTGTTGACGGGAATCCTCTTGCGGAAGCCCGATGTGGCCGCGTTGGCGAGGTTGTTGGCAACAACGTCGTGCATGCTCTCCTGCGTTATCATCGCCGAGGCGGCGGCGTATAGTCCCCGGTGCATCATCCATCACTCCTCGATGGTCCACCGGGGCTGATTAGGCTGTGCGTCCCGGCGGCTAGAACTTTTTCTTCCGGCCCTTCCTTCGATTCACGAGTATCCCGCTTCTCCCCGACGCCTGGAGCTTGTCTATCTCGGCGAGGGCCCTGCCCGTGCCGAGCGCGACGCACTCCATCGGGTCGTCGGCGGTGAAGCAGTTGATGCCGGTCTGGCGGGTGATCAGCTCGGAGAGGCCCCTCAGAAGGGCGCCTCCTCCGGTCAGAACTATCCCCCTGTCAATTATATCGGCCGAAAGCTCCGGCGGCGTTAGCTCAAGGACATTTCTGACTCCGTCGATCAGCGACTGGACCATCTCTCCGATCGCCATGGACACGTTGGTGCTGGAGACCTCTATCTGGCGCGGAAGGCCCTGGACCAGGTCCCTGCCCTTGAGGATCATCTTGGTGTCCGGCTCCTCCTGCAGGCAGGTGCCGATCATTATCTTCAGGTTCTCGGACGTCTGCTCCCCTACCGCGAGGTTGTACTGCTTGCGCAGGTAGCGGACTATCCCCTCGTCCAGCCGGTCGCCTCCTATGCGAAGGGACTTGGAGACGACTATGCCTCCGAGAGAGATGACGGCTATGTCGGTGGTGCCACCGCCTATGTCGACGACCATCTTGCCGCGGGGCTCCTCCACGTCGAGGTTGGCCCCTATGGCGGCGGCCATCGGTTCCTCTATCAGGAAGGCCTCCTTGGCTCCCACCTCCACCGCGGCCTCCAGCACGGCTCGCCTCTCGACGTCCGTGGCGCCGGAGGGCACGCATATCATGACGCGGTTGCGGAAGAAGCGCTTGAAGCCCCTGAGCACCCGGCGCATGAAGTGGTGAAGCATGGCCTCTGTCATGGTGTAGTCGGCGATCACCCCGTCCTTCAGCGGACGGACCGATGTGATGCTCCCCGGCGTCCTTCCGACCATGTTCTTGGCCTCGTAGCCGACCGCGAGTATCTTGCCCGAGTCAAGATCCACCGCGACCACGGAGGGCTCCCGAAGAACTATACCCCTGTTCTTCTCGTATATGAGGACAGTCGCTGTCCCAAGATCGATGCCTATGTCGGTTCCAAACACGGCGTCTTCCCCCTTTTATTTGTGAAGAGGCGGCGCAACGCCTCCGCTCATCGCCTATTTTATACCGTATGTCCTGATAGGGGAACCATCCCCGCGAAACGGGTCGTCCTCCCCGTAGCCGACCCGCCACAGGTAGAGCCCTTCGGGCGGAGCGGTGACCGCCGACTCGCTTCTGTCGCGGCCGGAGAGAAGCCCGGAGAGCCAGGCGAGGTCTTTCTTGCCGTAGCCTACGGCCTGGAGGTTGCCGCCCATGATGCGGACCATGTTGGTCATGAAAGCATCTCCGCGGACGGTGAAGATCGTCAGGTTTCGCCTGTGCCGCAGGGATGTCCTCAGGATCTCCCTCCTGGTCCGCTCCGGACGCTCGGACGACTTGCAGAAGGCGGCGAAGTCGTGCTCCCCCTCGAACATCGCGCAGGCCTTTCTCGCCTCCTCCATGTTCCAGTGGAACTTGTTCCACCAGGCAAACCCCCTCAGAAGAGGAGGCATGGCGTTTCCGTGCCATATAAGGTAGCGGTACTCGCGCCACAGGGCGGAGCGGCGGGCATCGAAGCCCTCGTCTGCTCGCGCGACCCTCATGAATGCGACCTCTTGCGGGAGGTGGTAGTTTACCGCCAGCAGAAGCCTGTCCGGCGCCCACTCTTTGTCAAGCTCGAATGAGACCGCCTGGCCGCGCGCGTGCACCCCCGCGTCGGTGCGGCCCGCAGCCGTCACAGCGGTCTTTCTTCCCGTGACGGCCTCGAGAGCATCCTCTATCTTCTCCTGGATCCCCGTTCCGCTCTCCTGCCTCTGCCAGCCGGAGAAGCCCGTCCCCCTGTAGCCGATTATGGCAGCGTACTTCAAGAATAGAGGCTCCTCTCCCCGACGACCAGAAGCAGTACTATCACCGAGACAAGGATCGCCCCCGCCGTGTCGTCCCTCCCCCACTTCAGGGGGTGGATCCTGGTGCGTCCCTCCCCTCCCCTGTAGCATCTTGCCTCCATCGCCGTCGCAAGGTCCTCCGCCCTCTGGAAGACTATTACGAACAGCGGGATGAGCACCGGGATGAAGGCCTTGAGACGCTTCCATATTCCTCCCCGGTCGAACGAGGCGCCCCTCGCCAGCTGCGCCTTCATTATTCGGTCGGTCTCGTCGAGCAGCGTGGGGATGAAGCGCAGGGCGATGGTCATCATCATCGCCAGCTCATGCGCGGGAAAGCCGAAGCGGGCGAAGGGGGAGAAGATGCGCTCCAGCCCGTCGGCCAGCTCCATCGGCTTGGTGGTCAGGGTCAGGAAGGATGCGAAGAGCACTAGCAGCAGCAGGCGCAGACCCATCTGGACGGCTGCGACTATCCCCTCCCGGGTGATAGTGACTATCCAGAGTTTGAGCAGCACCTTTCCGTCCGTGAAGAAGATGTGTATCAGGGCCGTGAAGACAACGAGTATTAGCACCGGCTTGGCGGAGTTCAGGACCAGTCGTATGGGAAGGCGGGACTGGCGGGCAAGGAGCAGGAGCAGGACGCCCCATACGGCGAAGACGAGCGAGTGGCGGGCCATGAAGACCCCGGTCAGCACCAGCAGCACAGCCAAAATCTTGCACCTCGGGTCGAGGCGATGCACAGGGGAGTCGGCGGGGACGTACTGTCCGAATGTCAGGTGGTTCAGGAATTTCATGCCTCGGCCTCCCTTGCGGACGATCTGCGCCTCTCGTTCTTCACGATCCACTTTTTCAGGGTCTTCCAGTCTGACGTGAGCGGGGCGGACGGATCTGCCTCGCGAAGCCTGGCGGAGAGCGCCGCTATCTCCGGCAAGCGGAGGCCGGGGACCGGATTCCACCTGAGGAACTCCATCACGGCCTCCGGGGTGCCCCTGGCGGCGCAGCGCCCCCTGTCGAGCACCACCATGGAGTCGCTGTACTGGAGGGCTATGTCAAGGTCGTGGGTGACAAGGACTATGCCCATGCCGCCTCGCCTCAGCCTGCACAGCAGCGCGACCAGCTCCCTCCGCGACCATGAGTCCAGCCCGGCGGTCGGCTCGTCGAGGACGAGGTAGGATGGCTCTCCCGCCAGCACCGACGCGATGGCGACCTTTCTCCTCTCTCCCCCGGAGAGATGGAAGGGGCTCCTTTTCAGGTAGCTGTCGTCGAGCCCGACAAGGGCGAGGGAGGAGGACGCGAGCTCGGCCGATTTCTCATCGGGGAAGCCCCAGTTAAGAGGGGCGAACATGAGCTCCTCCAGGACGTCCTCGGCGAAGAGCTGCTGCTCCGGGTACTGGAAGACCAGCCCCACCGCCCGCCTGACCTCGCACATCCTCTTGCTCTTCTCCACGACGTCTATGCCGTCGACCGAGACCTTTCCCGCCTCCGGGTAGAGTATGCCGTTGAGGTGCTGGGCGAGCGTGGACTTGCCGCTGCCGGTGTGTCCAACCACGGAAATCCACTCGCCTCGCCCGCAATCCATCGAGACCCTGTCCAGGGCCAGCACCTCCAGCGGGGTACCGGGATGGTAGGTGTGAGATAGCTCCTCGACTCTTATCGACATAGCACCGCCGTCATCCCTTCGAGGGTCGGCGTCTCCGGCAGGTCGAGCGTCGTCTCGGACCCGAGGGCCCTCCACAGGGCCATGAGCGGGGGGACGTCGAGCCCCCACTCCCTGAAGGAATCGCTGCGGCGCAGAAGGTCCGGGACAGTGCCCTCCCATGCGATGCGCCCCTCGACGAGGACGACCGTCCAGTCGCAGTAGAGGATCTCCTCGAGCCTGTGAGTGATGGAGACAATGGTCTTCCCCCCTTCATGAAGGGAGCGCAGTATCGCCAGGAGCTCGCTTCGCCCCTGGGGGTCGAGCATCGCGGTAGGCTCGTCCAGCACCAGGCAGGGGCAGTCCATGGCGAGCGCCCCCGCCACCGCCAACCGCTGTTTCTCGCCTCCGGAGAGGGTGTACGTGGGCATCCTGCGCTTCGCCAGCAGGCCGGCGGAGAGCAGCGCGTTCTCCACCCGCTTTTCTATCTGTTCGGGAGGCAGGCCCTGGTTCTCCGGGCCGAACGCTGCGTCCTCCTCCACCACTGATCCGACTATCTGGTTGTCCGGGTTCTGAAAGACCATGGCCACGGAGCTTCGTATAGCGTACACGTTGTTCGGGTCCTTGGTGGACATGCCGAACACAGTACAATCGCCCTGCGTCGGTACGAGCAGGGCGTTCAGATGTTTGGCCAGGGTGGACTTGCCGGATCCGTTGCTGCCTATGAGGGCGAGCCACTCGCCCTCGCGCACCTGGAGGGTCACTCCGGAGAGAGCCGGTCGCCCCGAGGCTTGTCCTGATGCCCCGGGGGGGTAAATGTAGGTGACGTCCCGGAGTTCGCAGACCTTCCTTACGCCGTTTTTCATTAAGCCGGGTTCTTCAATCCACCAGCGATATGACGGCCATCTCCGAGCTGTCTCCAACGCGGGGGCCGATCTTGACTATTCGGGTGTAGCCGCCCGGCCTGTTCTCGTACCTTTTCGCGATGTCCTCGAAAAGTTTTATGGCGGCCTCCTTGTGGTGCATCTTCTTGCGCACCAACCTACGGTCGTGGACCGTGCCGCCCTTGGCCCTCGTGATGAGGCGCTCGGCGAACCTGCTGAGCTCCTTGGCCCGGATGTGGGTGGTGGTGATGCTCTCCTCGAGGAACAGGCATGCCGCCATGTTCGACAACATGGCCATTCTATGGCTGCCGTAACGGCCAAGGGTTCGGCTGTCCATACGGTGTCTCATGGAATTACTCCTCCTTTGATTCTTCTTCGCCTTTTTTTCGCTTTGTCTCTTCCTTGGGCGGTTCGCCCTCGGCCTCTTCGTAGGGGAGCGGTTCTCCCCTCTGCCTGGCTATGTCGTTCAGGAGCTTTTCCTTCTTCTCCTCGATCTCCTTGAGCGATATTTTCCCGAGGTTGCGGATCTTCAGCAGCTCCTCGCGGGTCTTGCCCATGAGCTCGCCGACCGTGTGAATGCCTCCGCGGAGCAGGCAGTTCTCGCTCCTCATGGAGAGGCCCAGGTCCTTCACCGGGCGCGACATAACGTCGTCCTCGTCCGGGGTCGTCTCGGGGGCGGCCTCCTGCTCTCCGTCCTCGGCCGCGGCCCCCTGGTCGTCCGCCTCCTCGGGGTTGAGCTTCTCTATGTCCTCCACGATGCCACCGAAGTACGACTTCAGTATCCTGGACGCTTCGCAGAGGGTGTTGTCCGGGTGATGGACGCCGTTCGTCCATATCTCGAGCACCAGGCGCTCGTAGTCGGTCCTCTGTCCCACGCGCGCGGCCTCGACGTTGTAGTTCACCTTGAGCACAGGGGAGAAGACGGCGTCCACCAACAGAGCGTCGACCGGCAGGTAGGCCGGGCGAGGGCGCTCCATCGACGCGTACCCAGCGCCCTGCTCCACGTATATGTCCATGGAGAAGGATGCGCCCTCCTCAAGGGTGCATATGGGCGCATCGGGGTTGATGAACTCCACCTCGCTGTCCTGCTGAATATCCTTCGCCGTGACCAGCCCCGCCCCCTCCTTCTCGAGCCGCAGCATGCGGACCTCCTTGCTGAAGGAGCGGATGGGGATGCGCTTGAGGTTAAGCAGGATCTCGATCACATCCTCCAGGACGCCCGGCAGGGTGCTGAACTCGTGGAGCACTCCGTCGATGCGCACGGACGTGATGGCCGCGCCCCTGATGGAGGAGAGAAGGACCCGCCTCATGGCGTTTCCGAGGGTCGCCCCGTAGCCCCTCTCCAGCGGCTCCATGTGAACCCTGGCGAATGTGGGGCCGCTCTCCTCGAAACTGATCTCAGGCCTCAAGTTTTCCAAGGCTTCCAACACCTTTCACGCCACTATCTGGCATAGAACTCTACGACCAGCTGTTCGGTCACAGGCGCGTCTATCTGCTCGCGAGCAGGTAGAGAGATAACCTTCCCTTCGATTTTTTCTGCGTTCAGTTCAAGCCAGTCGGGCACCTTCTTGGCACCGGCCACCTCGGCGTTCTCCTTGATCAGGGCTATGTCGCGGCTATTCTCCATGACGGCGACGACATCGCCGACGTCCACGAGGAAGCTCGGTATGTCTACCCGCCTGCCGTTCACTCTGAAGTGACCGTGAAGGACCAGCTGCCTGGCCTGTTTCCTGCTGTTGCCTAAGCCCAGGCGGTAGACGACGTTGTCCAGCCTGCGCTCGAGAAGAGCGAGGAAGTTGTGTCCCGTCTGCCCCTTCTGCTTGTTCGCGACGGTGAAGAACCGCTTGAACTGGGTCTCGGTCATGCCGTAGAAACGGCGGAGCTTCTGCTTCTCGCGCAGGCGTATTCCGTACTCGCTGATCTTGGAGCGAGGACGGCCTCTCCTTCCCCTGACCGTGGCGCCCTCCTTCTTTACAATGGCGCACTTGGCCGTGTAGCAACGATCTCCCTTGAGGAAGAGCTTTGTACCCTCCGCCTTGCACAGACGGCATGAAGGCCCTATGTATCTGCTCATGAGTAAAATATCCCTCCTTGACCTTAAGCCCGCTAGACTCTGCGGCGCTTGGGCGGGCGGCACCCGTTGTGGGGCACCGGCGTCGAGTCCTTGATCATGTTGACCTGCAGTCCGGCGGCCTGCAGCGATCTTATCGCCGACTCCCTTCCCGGTCCCGGTCCCTTGACGACCACGTCGATCTCCTGAACGCCGTGCTCCTGAACGGCCTTGGCGACCTGGGTGGCGGCTATCTGCGCCGCGAACGGGGTGGACTTCCTTGTGCCCTTGAAGCCGACGTTTCCGCCGGACGCCCAGGCAAGCACGTTGCCCCCCTTGTCGCTCACGCACACTATCGTGTTGTTGAAGGTGGAGTAGATGTGCGCGACGCCGTAGCTGATGTTCTTTCTTTCTCTCTTCCTGCCCCTGCGGACTGTTCTCTTGGCCACTTATTTCAGCCTCCTCGTCATAATCCTGAAGGCTACTTCGTAGCCATCTTCTTGCCCGCGACCGTGCGGCGCGGCCCCTTGCGAGTGCGCGCGTTGGTCTTGGTCCTCTGGCCGCGGACCGGGAGGCCCTGCTTGTGACGCTGGCCCCTGTAGCAGCCTATGTCCATCAGGCGCTTTATGTTCATGGAGACCTCTCTGCGAAGGTCTCCCTCGACCTTGTAGTGCTCCTCGATCTCCTTGCGCAGCTTCTGCGACTCCTCCTCGGTGAGATCCTTCACCCTGGTGTCAGGATTGACACCGGTGGCCGCAAGGATCTTCTTGGAAGAGGTGAGGCCTATTCCAAATATGTAGGTGAGAGCGATCTCCACCCGCTTCTCGCGGGGGATGTCCACTCCGGCTATACGGGCCATGCTCGCTACCTCCTCTTACCCTGTCTCTGTTTGTGTCGCGGATTTCTGCTGCAGATAATCCGGACGACGCCCTTGCGCCGGATGACCCGGCAGTACTCGCACATCGGCTTGACCGATGGTTTGACCTTCATCGAATCCACGCTCCTCGAAAATAACTAAAAACGCACCTGGAGAACCTCGGCGTTTCGCCATTTCTCCAAGCCGATCATTATACAGGAGATCCAACGATAATAAAACACTCTATTTGTATCTATAGATGATCCTGCCCCGCGAGAGGTCGTACGCGGATATCGAGACCAAGACCCTGTCGCCCGGAAGGATGCGTATGAAGTGAAGGCGCATCTTTCCCGACACGTGGGCCAGGATCCTGTGACCGTTGTCAAGCTCGACCCTGAACATCGCGTTTGGCAGAGGTTCTACGACCTTTCCCCGAACTTCTATGACTTCGCCTTTATTCGACATGCGATCTCCTCAACCTCCTCGGAGGAGGTGCCGGGCATCGTATTTGCACAAGCGCTCACGACCGGCTCCCCTGAACTGTTCTCTTTTTCAAGCCCCGTGAGAAGAGCCTGAAATCTACCTGCGTCGAACCTTCCCTTCGACAGGATGCTTCTTTCAATTTCGTCAAGGACCCATCGTGTGCGCTGAAGGTGCGCCGGGTTCTTTGGCTTCGGCCTTGCAACCGTGTACCTGCTTCCATCCGCTACAAGAACCCTCTCCTCCTTGGCCGACTCCTGCGAGCCGACGACCACGTACCACCGTCCGGTGTCCTTTCCCTTTAGAGAGATGACTACTTGACCAACTTTCCACATCCCGCCGATCGAAGGCTCTTTCAGGCGCATACCCACGGCGTCAGTATCTCCGGATCCCCATCCTGAACGAGGATCGACTTTTCAAAATGAGCAGCGTCGGAGCCGTCCGCTGTTTTTACCACCCACTGATCTCTTCCCGTGAACACTTCCTCCGCCCCGGCCATCACCATAGGCTCTATGGCGAGAGTCATCCCGGCCACGAGGGTTATGCCCCTGCCCGGCTCGCCGTAGTTGGGTATCTGCGGGGGCTCGTGCAGCCTCTTTCCGATGCCGTGCCCGGAGTAGTCGCGAACTATTCCGTAGCCGTGCGGGGCGACTCGCTTTTCCACCGCGTGTCCGACGTCGCCGAGGGTGTTGCCCGCACGGGCCGCAAGTATCGCGTCCTCCAGGCTCTGCTTGGTCACCGAGAGCAGGTTTCGCCTCTCGGGGCTCACACTGCCCACCGGGTATGTGTAGGCCGCGTCTCCGTAGTACCCGGAATAGCAGGCGCCTACATCTATGCTGATGATATCGCCCTCCTGGAGCAGTCGTTCCCGGCTCGGGATGCCGTGCACTATCTCGGAGTTGATCGAGGCGCAGACGGCACTGGGAAAGGGCCTTTTTATGGTCGGGACCCTGTACCCCTTGAAGGCCGGGAGTCCGCCGGACCTCTTTATCAGGCTCTCGGCGGCGGAGTCGATCTCGCCAGTGGAGAGGCCGGGGCGTATCATGTCCGATATCATGTCGAGCACATCGGCCACGATCCTGCCCGCCTTCCTCATAAGGCGTATCTCTCGATCCGTTTTCAAGGAGATCATCGTGAGACGCCCATAGAGCGTTCGAGCTCCTCCAGGAGCGTCTCGCTTCTTCCCTCGCGCTCCGCCCTTATGCGTCGCAGCGATCCCTTTTTCTCGTAGTGCTCTACCAGCGGCGCGGTCTGTTCGTAGTAGACCTTGAGCCTGTTGCGGACGACCTCCTCCCTGTCGTCGTCCCTCTGGTAGAGCTCTCCCCCGCACCTTTCGCAGATATCGCCCTTGGAGGAGGGCCTGAAGAAGAGGTTGTATATCGCGCCGCACTTGCGGCACACCCTGCGGCCCGACAGGCGACGTATGACTGTATCGTCGTCTATGTCGAGAAGAACCGCGCCGTCAAGCTTCAATCCGAGCTCCGCAAGTTTCGCATCCAGGGCCTCGGCCTGGGGGATGGTCCGTGGGAAGCCGTCCAGTATAAAGCCCTTCGCGCAGTCGGGCTCGAGCAGGCGGTTCTCCATCATCGCCAGCACTAGCTCGTCGGGGACCAGTCCGCCCGAATCCATGTAGGCCCGGGCTTTCACTCCCAGGGGAGTCTCCTTCTTCACGTTCTCTCTGAATATGTCCCCGGTGGAGATATGCGCCACCGGGTGTTTTTTCACTATGTCCTCCGCCAGCGTCCCCTTGCCCGCTCCGGGCGAACCCAGAAGAATTATCCTCATTTTCATGCTTCCCCTAGAACCGTAGAAGGCCGCCGGCCTTGTCCTTGCGCTTCAGGATGCCCTCGTAGTGGCGCATCAGCAGCTGCGCCTCTATCTGGTGGACCGTGTCGAGCGCGACTCCGACCACTATCAGCACGGCCGTGCCGCCGAAGTAGAAGCTCGTTATCCCGAGGAAGGAGGTCATGAGGTTCGGGACCAGAGCGACGAAGGCCAGGAATACCGCCCCGGCCAGGGTGATGCGGCTCATTACCCTCTCGATGAAGTCCGCCGTGGGCTTGCCCGGGCGTATGCCCAGGATGAATCCGCCGTACTTCTTCATGTTGTTCGCGATGTCGGCCGGGTTGAATACGACCGCCGTGTAGAAGTACGAGAAGAAGATTATCAGCACCACGTAGAAGATAGTGTAGACGAAGCTGCCCGGGCCGAAGATCCTCTGGAAAAAGAGCGCTATGTCGCCGGAGAAGAACCTGGCTATCGAATATGGAAAGAGCAGCACCGACGATGCGAAGATGATGGGGATGACCCCCGCCTGGTTCACCTTCAACGGTATGAAAGTGCTCTGTCCGCCGTAGACCTTGTTGCCGACGACTCGCTTGGCGTACTGCACCGGCAGCCGCCTCTGGCCCTCCTGGAGCATTATGCAGCCAGCGACGACTCCGACCATGAGCACGAGCGCAAGGAGCAGTATAAGCAGGTTCATCTCGCCCAGGCGGATCATGCTCCAGCTCTGGATTATTGCCTCCGGCACCCTGGCGACTATTCCCGCGAAGATGAGCAGCGAGATGCCGTTTCCGATGCCGTGGTCGGAGATCTCCTCACCGAGCCACATGACGACTATCGCCCCGCATGTCACGGTGGAGACGACTATAGCCCCCTCCAGCAGCTGGCCGCTGAATATGCCGAGCCCGCGAAGCCAGAAGGTCATGCCGACGGCCTGCACAAGCGCGAATCCCACGGCCGCGAGCCTGGTCCACTGGACTATCTTCCTTCGCCCGTCCTCCCCCTCCTTCTGCATCTTCTCGAGGGTGGGGAAGATCACGACCAGCAGCTGCATGACTATGCTCGAGTTGATGTAGGGGGCGACGCCCAGGGCGAACACGCTGAACCTCCTCAGCGCCCCGCCCGCGAATATGTCGAGGAAGCCCAGCACGCCTCCCTGGTCGAACAGGGCAGCCATGGCCTGTGCGTCTATACCGGGAGTGGGGACGTGAGCCCCCAGCCTGAAGATCAGGAGCACTCCCATCGAGAAGAGGATTCTTCTTTTTAGGTCCGGAAGCCTGAATGCATCCTTGAAGGAGTCAAGCACCTAGACCACCTCTACCTTCCCACCCGCAGCCTCTATCTTGGCCCTGGCCTCCGCGCTGAAGGCGTCGGCCTTTATCGTGAACGCTCCGCCTATTTCGCCGTCGGCGAGGATTTTTACGGGAAGGCGGGTCTTGCGGACCAGCCTGGCCTCGTACATCTCCTCGAACCCGACGACGGCACCGGGCTGGAAGCGGTTGGCGATCTCCCCGACGTTTACAACCTGGTAGACCTTGGCGAAGCGGGCGTTGCTGAAGCCTCTCTTTGGCACCCGCCTGATGAGCGGCATCTGTCCGCCTTCAAAACCCGGGCGCACTTTACGTCCGCTTCTGGACTTCTGTCCCTTGTGCCCCTTGCCGGAGGTCTTGCCGCTTCCGCTCGCCATGCCCTTTCCGAGGCGCTTACGCTTCGTCCTCGCCCCGGGGGCGGGGCGCAGTTCGTGCAAACCCATGGCGTTCTCCTCCTAATCCTCTACTTCGACGCACTCTACCAGGTGGCGAACCTTGTTCACCATTCCCATTATCTGAGGCGTCCTCTCGTGCTCCACCGTCTGATTGAGCTTTCTAAGGCCGAGGGCTCGGACTATGCGTCCCTGCTTTGCCGGCCTGCGGATGGCGCTCCTCTTCCAGGTGATACGAACCTTTGCCATTGCCGCCCCTCCTAATCCGCGGCGACTTCGAAGGACTTCTTGCCCCTGAGTCGCAGTATCTCCTCGGGCAGCCGCATCTCGTCGATCGCCTGCATGGTGGCGCGGGCGATGTTCACCGGGTTGGTGGTGCGCCCTATTACCTTGCTGACCACGTCCTTTACGCCGCCGAGCTCCATGATGGCGCGGACGACGCCCCCGGCGATGACGCCTGTTCCGGGGGACGCGGGCTTCAGAAGAACCTTGGCCGCACCGAAATTGCCTATTATGGGGTGGGGGATGGTGTTGCCTATCATCTTGATCTCTACCAGGTCCCTCCCCGCCCTCTCAATGCCCTTGCGGACGGCCTCGGAGATCTCCTTGGCCTTCCCCATTCCTATCCCGACGTAACGATCGCCGTCACCGACGACGACTAGCACGCTGAACCTGAACCTCTTTCCGCCCTTTACGACCTTGCTCACGCGGTTTATCGAGACGACTCTCTCTGTGAGCTCGATACCCTTGGCGTCCAGCTTCTTTTTAATCATCGCATGCGCCTCCCAGTTAGAACTTCAGTCCGGCTTCGCGGGCCGCTTCCGCAAGGGCCTTGACCTTTCCGTGGTACTTGTGCCCGCCCCTGTCGAATACGACCTGGTCTATGCCTTTCGCGACGGCGCGTTCCGCGGCTATCTTCCCTACGATCTTCGCCGCCTCGACGTTGCACGTGCCGGGAAGGCTCCCGCGGATCGACGGGTCCAGGGTGGACGCGGACGCAAGAGTGTGTCCGTTTTCGTCGTCGATGAACTGCACGTATATGTGCTTCAGGCTGTGAAAGACCGCCATCCTGGGTATTTCCACCGTGCCGGAAAGGGTTTTCCGAAGCCGGGCGTGACGTATTTCTCGCAAAACGTTTCTTGTCTTGACTGTCATCTTCATTCTCCTCGGATTACTTCGCCCCGGTCTTTCCGGCCTTGCGAATTATGTGCTCGCCGGCGTAGCGGATCCCCTTGCCCTGGTACGGCTCGGGAGGACGGAAGCCTCGGATGATCGCCGAGACCTGTCCCACCGCCTGCTTGTCGATGCCTTGCACGGAGAGCTTGGTCGGCCCGTCCAGGGTGATCTCCACGCCCTCGGGCGCCTCGTACTCCACCGGGTTTGAGTAACCCAGGTTGAGGATCAGCTTCTTACCCTGCATCTGCGCCCTGTATCCTACTCCGACAATCTCGAGGTTTCTCTTGAAGCCGGTGCTCACGCCGGTGACCATGTTGGCTACGAGGGCCCTGATCATGCCGTGAAAGGCCTTCGTCTGCTTCTCGTCGTCGAGCCTCGATACCTTGACGACGCCGTCCTCTACGGCCAGGTCGATTCCGGGCACCATTGGCGTCTGAAGGCGCCCCTTCGGGCCCTTCGCGACGATCACTCCGTCCTCGACCGTCACAACGGCGCCGGATGGAAGAGGTATGGCCCTTCGTCCGATTCTAGACATCTACTCCACCTCTTCCTTACCAGACGTAGCAGAGGACTTCGCCGCCGAGGCCCAGCTGTCCGGCCTCGGAGTCGGTCTTCAGCCCCTTGGGCGTCGATATCACGGCGATGCCGAATCCGCCCATGACCTTGGGCAGGTCCGCGTGACCCACGTAGATCCTTCTGCCGGGCTTGCTGATGCGGCGCAGCCCCTGGATGACCCTCTCGCGGTTGGGGCCGTACGAGAGGTACAGCCGTATCGTGGCATAGGGCTTCTTCGGGTCGTTGATCACCTTGTAGTTCTTTATGTAGCCCGCCTCCTTCAGGATACGGGCGATCTCCATCTTCAGCTTGCTCGACGGCACGTCGACGCTCTCATGGAAGACCATGTTCGCGTTTCGAACACGCGTGAGCATATCAGCTATAGGGTCGTTGACGTACATTCCTTTTTTCCCCCTTCAGTCCGAAGCTCTACCAGCTCGACTTGACGACGCCGGGTATCTTCCCCTCGCGGGCGAGCTTTCGGAAGCAGCAGCGGCACATGTCGAACCTCCTCATGTACGAGTGGACACGGCCGCACAGCGGACACCTGTTGTACTTTCGCACCGAGAACTTCGGGGGCAGCGTCGCCTTGTGCCTGATTGCCTTTCTTGCCATTCTCGTCTCCCCCTTCTATCTTGAGAACGGGAATCCCAGCTCGCGCAGAAGCGCCTGGGCTTCCTCGTCCGTGTTCGCCGTCGTCTCGATGGAGACGTTCATGCCCCGCGTGCGGATGACCTGGTCGTAGCTGATCTCGGGGAAGATGAGCTGCTCCCTGAGCCCCAGGTTGTAGTTGCCCCTTCCATCGAATCCACGGCGCGGTACTCCCTGGAAGTCCTTTATCGCGGGGAGCGCCAGAGTGACGAGCCGGTCGAGGAACTCCCACATGCGGTCGCCTCTGAGGGTCACGGAGCATCCCACGGGCATCCCCTCTCTCAGCTTGAATCCGGCGATGGATCTCTTCGCTCTCTTCAGCAACGGACGCTGACCGGTGATGGCGCCAAGCTCCGCCATCGCAGCGTCCATGAACTTGATGTCAAGCTTCGCGTCGCCCACTCCGATGTTGATGACTATCTTCTTGACGCGCGGAATCTGCATCGTGTTCTTGTACCCGAACTCCTTCGCCAGCTTGGGCGAAACATCGTTTCTAAATTTTTCTTGCAGCCGGGGGGCCATTCACGCTACCTCCTTACACATGGTCCACGATCTCGCCGCAGGCCTTGCAAATGCGCACTTTTTTGCCGTTCTCAAGAAAGCCCCGGCCTACGCGGGTGGCCGCGCCGCACGCAGGACAGACGAGCATGGCCTTGCAGGCATATATCGGCGCCTCCTGCTTGACGATGCCGGACCTCGGATCCTTCTGCGACGGCTTGACGTGCTTCGAGACCATGTTCACTCCCTCGATCAGCAGAAGGTCCCTGGCGCGGATGTAGCGAAGGATCTTACCCTCCTTGCCCGCGTCCTTGCCGGAGATGACCTTTACCCGGTCGCCCTTTTTAAGCCTCATCTTGCTCATAATGCCAAACCCTCCATCAGACGACTTCCGGGGCCAGGGAGAGGATCCTCATATACTTTTTCGCCCTCAGCTCCCTGCCCACTGGCCCGAAAATTCGGGTGCCCTTGGGGTCGCCGTTGTTGTCGATGATCACCGCGGCGTTGTCGTCGAAACGGACGTAGGTGCCGTCCACACGGCGGATCTCCTTTTTTGTCCTGACTATGACGGCTCTGACGACCGTCCCCTTGGTGATGTTGCTGTTGGGGATGGCCTCCCTGACCGATGCCACGATGAGGTCGCCGATAGACGCGTACTTGCGTCCGCTGCCCCCGAGGACCTGGATGCAGAACAGCTTCTTGGCGCCGGAGTTGTCCGCGACGTTAAGAACAGTCGTAAACCTGATCATCGTCTACGCCTCCCCGCCGCTCTCCGTGACTTCGTCGAAGACCGGTGCCTTGCGCACTATCTCAAGAAGCTCCCAGCACTTTCTCTTGCTGAGAGGGCGGGTCTCGCCTATGGTCACGAGGTCGCCGACCCTGCACTCGTTCTTCTCGTCGTGAGCCATGTACTTCTTCGCCCTTCTGATCCTCTTGCCGTAGAGGGGGTGTTTTTCATACCGCTCGACCCTGACCGTCACGCTCTTGTCCATCCTGTCGCTGACGACCGTACCGGTGCGGACCTTGCGGTGAGGCTTCCGCTCTTCCATTGGGGCTACCTCCTTCCGGCGGGTAGATCGCCGGCCATCTGCTTCTCACGCACGATCGTAAGCACACGCGCGATCGTCTTTCGGACATCCTTTATCCTGTTTGTGTTCTTGAGCTGGCCTATCGCGTTCTGAAAACGGAGGTTGAACAGCTCTTCCTTGTACTGCCGATGCTTCTCGTTCAGCTCGTCGATTGTGAGATCGCGTAAATTCTTGCTCTCCATCTTCATTCACCACCAAAGCCTTCCCTCTCAACAAGGCGCACCTTTACCGGAAGCTTGTGAGACGCGGTGCGGAACGCCTCTACCACTGTCTCCCTGGGGACTCCGGCGATCTCGAACATTATCCTTCCCCGCTTCACAGGCGCCACCCAGAACTCCGTGGCGCCCTTTCCCTTGCCCATCCTCGTCTCAAGAGGTTTCTTGGTGAACGGATGGTCGGGGAAGATGCGGATCCAAATCTTTCCGCCCTTCCTCATCTTTCGAGAGATGGCCACGCGAGTGGCCTCTATCTGGCGGGCGGTGATCCACGCGCATTCAAGGGACTGCAAGCCGTACTCGCCGAAGGCGACGTACGTGCCTCCCTTTGCCTTGCCCTTCAGCGGCCTGCGGAAGGGCTTCCTGTACTTCATCCTCGAGGGCATCAACATGTCGACCTACCCCCTCCCGGAGCCGCGGCTCTGCCTGGACCTGTCCTGGCGCGGCCCCCTGCCCGGTCTCCCGGTCTGCATGGGGCGCTCGTTCTCCCTGTCGCGGAAGATCCAGACCTTGACTCCGATAATGCCATACATGGTCTTCGCCTCGGCGAAGCCGTAGTCGATGTCCGCCCTGATCGTCGATAGGGGCAGCTGTCCCTCGTTGTACCACTCGGTGCGGGCGATCTCCGCCCCTCCGAGGCGTCCAGCACAGGAGATCTTGATCCCCTTCGCTCCCGACTTCATGGCACGGAAGATCGACTGCTTCATGGCCCGGCGGAAGGAGACCCTTCTCTCGAGGGCCGAGGCGACGCTCGCAGCGACCAGCTTGGACTCCACGTCCGGGTTCTTGATCTCCTGGACGTTGATCATGATCTTCGCTCCGGTCATCTCCTGGAGCTCGTCCTTCATGGCCTGGATCTCCTGCCCGCCGCGTCCTATGACTACACCCGGCCGGGAGGTCCAAATCGTGAAGCGGATGACATGCCCGACTCTCTCAATCTCTATGCGGGATATTCCCGCGTTACTCCACTTCTGCTCTATGTACTTCTGGAGTTTGATGTCCTCGTGGATATTCTTGGCGTAGTCCTTGCCGCCCGCGTACCACTTGGACTCCCACTCGCTGGCCACTCCAAGCCTAAAACCGATTGGGTGAACTTTCTGTCCCATGAGTTCCCCCTCCTTACCGTTCAGCGACTATGACAGTCACGTGACTCGTACGGTGGCGGTAGGGGTGAGCCCTTCCCATGGAGACCGGGCGAAAACGCTTCATCACCGGACCCTGGTCCGCCATCGCTGCCACAATGCGCAGCCTGTCCGTATCCATGCCGTAGTTGTGCTCCGCGTTGGCAACCGCGCTCTGCAGCACCTTGCCTATTATCTTCGCGGCCTTCTGCGGGCTGTATCGGAGGGTGTTCATCGCCTCTCCGACGTCCTTCCCGCGGATCAGGGTCAGCACGCGGCGCACCTTGTCCGGTGATATCCTCACCTGCCGGGCAACGGCTTTTGCTTCCATCGCCACTACCCCCTACCTCACCCTCGAGGAGCGCTCCTGCCCCGCATGTCCACCGAACTTGCGGGTTGGGGAGAACTCTCCGAGCTTGTGTCCGACCATATTTTCGCTTATGTAGATGGGGATGTGGATTCGTCCGTTGTGGACCGCGATCGTGTGGCCTATCATGGCCGGGACGATCGTCGATCTGCGGGACCAGGTCTTCATGACCCTCTTAGGCGCTCCTTCGTTCATGTCCTCTATCCTGCGGAGCAGCTTCTGATCCACATACGGCCCCTTCTTCCTGGAACGAGCCATCCAGTGTCCCTCCTTACTTTTCGTACCGACGCCGCACGATCATCTTGTCGGACGGCTTCTTCTTCCTGGTGCGGTACCCCTTCGCGGGAGTTCCCCACGGGGATACCGGGTGTTTGTTCGACTTGCTCCTGCCCTCGCCGCCACCGAGAGGGTGGTCGACGGGGTTCATGACCACGCCGCGCACCTTGGGGCGTCTTCCGTGCCAGCGGGTCTTGCCGGCCTTCCCGAAGGTGATGCTCTCGTAGTCCTCGTTGCCGACCTGCCCTATGGTGCTCATGCACTCCTGCAGGATCAGGCGCAGCTCCCCGCTCGGCATGCGGATGAAGGCATACTTGCCCTCCTTGGCCATCAGCTGGGCCGACGTACCCGCCGCCCTCACGAGTTGAGCTCCCCTTCCGGGTATGAGCTCTATATTGTGGATGGTCGTACCGACGGGTATGTCCTTCAGCTTCAACGCGTTGCCGGGCCTGATGTCGGCCTCGGGACCGGCGGTTATCGTGTCGCCGACGGATATGCCCTTCGGCGCTATGATATAGCGCTTATCGCCGTCCACGTAGTTGATCAGGGCAATCCTGGCGTTCCTGTTGGGATCGTACTCGATCGCCGCTACGACTCCCGGGACGGAGAGCTTGTTTCTCTTGAAGTCTATTATCCTGTAGCGCCTTTTCGCCCCGCCGCCCCTGTGGCGCATCGTGATCCTGCCGCGGTTGTTCCTGCCCCCCGACTTCTTGATGGGCGACAGAAGGGAGCGCTCCGGATCCTTCTTCGAGAGATCGTCCTTCTTCTCTATGGCCATGAACCTGCGACCAGGAGTGTAGGGCTTGAATTTCTTGATAGCCATTGCTTCTTTCTCCTTCCGCTAAACGCTCGCGCCTTCGAAGAACTCGATGCGCTCTCCGGGAGCAAGGCTGACTATCGCTTTTTTCCAGGAGCGGGTCCTCCCTACGAAGACCCCCATCCTCTTCGGCTTGGCGCGGACGTTGATGATATGAACGCCCGTCACCTTGACCTTGAAGACCTCCTCGACCGCCTTGCGAACCTGGATCTTGTTCACCGACCTGTGAACCTCGAAGGTGTACTTGTTCAGCTCCATGAGGCCGCTGCTCTTCTCGGTGATTATCGGCCTTATTATTATATCGTGAGCAACGAGGTTCATCCGGCATACACCTCCTCGAGCCTGGATACGACCTCCGGCGTGGTTATCAGGGTTCCGGCGTTGAGCAGGTCGTATACGTTGATGTTCCTTACGTTTATCACCTTGGCGCCCGGGACGTTGCGAGCGGACTTGACGACCGTCTCGTTCCCCTCGGGAAGCACGATCAGCGGCTTCCGGGCGTTCACCGCGTCGAAGAACTCGATCATCCCCCTGGTCGAGGGCCTGTCGAGATCGAAAGAGTCCACCAGTGTCATCAGGTCGTCCCTGACCTTCAGGGAGAGGGCGCTCTTTATCGCGAGTCGCCTCACCTTCTTGTTGACCTTCTGACTGTAGTCCCTTGGCTTGGGCGCGTGCGCAACTCCGCCGCCCTTCCAGAGCGGGGAGCGCCTGCTACCGTGACGTGCTCGCCCGGTCTTCTTCTGTCTCCAGGGCTTTCTTCCGCCGCCCCGGACCTCGCCGCGCATCTTGGTGGAGTGAGTTCCCTGTCTCGCATTGGCGAGCTGGGCGACCACCACCTGGTGCATCGCCGGGATGTGCACTGGTATCGCGAAGACGCTGTCGGACAGCTGAACCTCTCCCACAGTCTCTCCCTGGAAGTTGACCAGTTTTATGGTAGGCATAATTGTATCCGGCCTCCTTATCGACCGACTAGCCCTTCTTGAGAAGGGTGAGCAGGCCGTTCCTAGCTCCCGGCACCGCGCCCTTGACAAGAATGAGGTTATTGTCGGAGTCCACGGCAACGACCATGAGGTTCTTAACCGTGACCTTCTCGTTGCCCATTCTGCCGGCCATCTTCTTGCCCTTGAAGACCTTGCCGGGGTAGGCGCTGGCGCCGATGGAGCCCGCGTGCCTGTGCACCAGGGATGCACCGTGGCTCGCATGGGAACCTCCGTAACCGTGCCTCTTCATAACTCCTGCAAAGCCCTTGCCCTTGCTGATACCGGAGACGTCAACTATCTCGCCCTCCTCGAAGAGGGTGACGTTTATCTCCTGGCCGATCGAATACTCGTCGAGCGAATCCACTCTGAACTCACGCAGGGTCCTCTTGGGCTCGATCCCGGCCTTCTCGAACAGGCCGCTCTTCGACCTGTTGAGCCTCCTCGGATTCTGATCGCCGAAGCCGAGGACGAGGGCGCTGTAACCGTCCCTGTCCGGTGTCTTAATATCCACCACCGGGCACGGGCCGGCCTGAATTATCGTGACGGGAACCGCCTGTCCGTTCTCGTTGTAAATCTGGGTCATGCCAAGCTTTTTACCCAGAATTCCTATGCTCACTGCACTTCCAACTCCTTTCAGCTCAGAGCTTCCCCTACAGTTTGATCTGGATATCCACTCCAGAAGGAAGGTTCAGCTGCATAAGCGCGTCCATCGTCTTCTGCGTCGGATTGATTATGTCGATCAGGCGCTTATGTGTGCGCGTCTCGAACTGCTCCCGCGCGTCCTTGTCCTTGTGAGGGGACTTCAGAATAGTCACCTTGTTTATCTCCGTGGGAAGGGGTATCGGGCCGGACACCTTCGCGCCGCTCCTGTCAGCCGTCTCGGCTATCTGAGACGCGGAGTTGTCGAGCACCCTGTGATCGAACGCCTTCAAACGGATGCGGATTTTTTTTGCCAATTCCATCTCCCCCTTCAGGGGCTACTCTATAATCTCGGTGACGACGCCCGCGCCGACCGTGTGGCCGCCCTCGCGAACCGCGAACCTGAGACCCTGGTCCATGGCGATCGGAACTATCAGCTCGACCTCGAAGGTGGCGTTGTCGCCCGGAAGCACCATCTCGACTCCCTCGGGAAGCTTGATA